>Ga0116226_10006207_pt1 | contig 10728 bp, 10 predicted proteins | sample S1TSphfallax_FD_89692 | JGI IMG/M metagenome (GOLD analysis project Ga0116226, IMG submission 89692) | Host-associated microbial communities from peat moss isolated from Minnesota, USA - S1T2_Fa - Sphagnum fallax MG | ecosystem: Host-associated > Plants > Peat moss > Unclassified | place: USA...
CAAATGGGATGTTAAATTGTTTTGTTTCTTTCACATTTGTTGATTTGTTGATAATAGTTCGTTCTTTGAAAATGAGACCATTGTTTACAAGAAAATGTTCATGAAGTTAATTTCTTGCACAAATAAATTTTTTTTTCATAACTAAAACCCTAGTTGCTTGTAATAGTGTTCAACCAGGAATATGCACTTGCGGTTGCAATTTTTGTTTTTTCAATAAAAAGTCATGTTTGTTTGCTTTAAATAGCCAACGGGAGCTATAGGCCCATGTGCTCCATACTTGGAGAATATCAAAGGTTGTGCAAGACCTTTGATATTCTAATTACAATGGTGGGAGGATATATCTAACCACGCACCGCCAATGTTTTCTCCACCCTACCCAAATTGAATTAAATCACCTCTATATAATGTCAAGGTGTCATGTATGGGCTAATAAGGTGTTCTAACAACATAGCAACAATTGGCACATTGAATTCAACTTATTAAAAAACCATGTCACAACTTGAGGGGAGATCATAAAGTTTATAACAACTTGTGTGATCCCATGTTAGGGTGAAGAGTTGGCAATAAACCTTTTCTCTTTTTCATACCTATTTTTTCACCTTTTCATGGTCAATTTTCAATAATGTGAAGCAGACTTAATCATTAAAGGATTTAATTAAAAACTTGGCATTGTATATGAATGTTTGAGCTTTAGTTGCGCTTTAGTGTTTTTTTTTAAATAAAATGAAATAAGGTTCAATGAAAAAAGCAGTTTGAATTCTTGGCATTCATGAATTTCAATTGAAAAGTTCAAGTTAAAACTAAATTTAAAACTTGTATATGGTAAATTGAACAAGTTAGAAAAATCCTTATTTTTTCTATCTTCTAGTTGTTTAAGTCACATAAATTAAATGTAATGTAATTTTCAAAATCAACACCATTTGATCTTTTTTAATTTATTTATCTTTTGCAATTTGCATTAAATGTCTATTGGATCTCTTAATTAAAAAATCAACAAGGAACTTTGTATATTACAATGAAAAAAGAAATCTAAAAACAATATATGGTGGATACAAAATGGTTCATAATAATAAATTCTTTGATTTCTTTTCTTCTTAAATTGTTTTATCCAAAGTCAAAGAACTAGTTGTCTAAATTATCAACATCTAATCTTTACATAATCAATTTCCCCTAAACACCAAATGTCATGCCAAATTATAAAGCTAGCAAAGTAAATTTTTAACTATTAATTCTATGACATATTTTCGAAATTTAAAATATTTTATATTGACTAAAATTTTATGATTTTATTTTGGTAACCTTGCCACAACCTTTAGTTATATTTTTAAAAGGTTATGCTAAGGATAGGCTTGAAATTTAGTGTGTTCAAATTAAACATTGGTTGAATTAGTTTTGGCATGTTCTCATATTTAGACAATTTTTAGATTTATGTGATAGGTCAAGTTTTAAGGTCTCCATATTGGATGTTCCAAGTTTTCTTGGAATTGCAATTGGAACCTAACCAAGGAATCAACTTCTTTTCAAAATTGGATTAAAATTTAACCTAGTGGTGTAGCCCCTTTTTTAACAAGTTTAAATTCTTTAAATACATAAGTACAATTTTATGAAAAGACATATGTTTGACCTTACATTGTAAGCAAGTTATTGCATGTGATTGGTTTTACATACTACATAATTTTTATTTTAAATTATGTCACTAGAATGAGTACTATCCATTACAACCAAGAAAACAATGAGTAAAAGTCATCAATGACTTTATGAATGATTATATTTATACAATATAATTTTTAATCCTATGTGAAAAATTAAATTATCATAAGTGAATTGCACACTAATGGTTTATATGACCGGGAAAATCAGTCAAAAAGAACCCATTTTGAACAGCCATGAAAAAAAGTCATCTAGTCATTTTAGACACTTCATTCTGTACATGTCCAGCATGACCAAGATGGTTTATTTGACCAGGCCTAGGGTGATATTTTGACTGGTCATTTTGACCAATGACTATTTGACTACTAATTGAATTGAACAATTTCATTAATTTAAATTAAGTAATTTTTTAAATTAATGACTTATTTTAATATATTATGTTTATATACATATTTATGTATTTATACATATTTTTGACCAATCAACACCCATTTAAAGGTCAATGTTAATCAATGAAATGTGTTGATTGGTCGACAAGCAATCAACTAGTCAAAGGCAATCAATGAGCAATTAACATTTGATTTGCTGGGATCAAGATTTGAACCTTGGTCTCCTAAAATGGCACATCAACAACTTTGCCACCCAAACTACCACTTTCAAATTATTACATGAAAAGCCAAATATTAAACTTATTTGACATTACATCAATTCGTGCTAAAAATCATCAACTTTGGAATGTGATTTCTTTTTCATATTTTGCTCAAATGAAACAAATGAAATTTCAAATTTGGAAATTTTCATAAACCTACACATTTGTAATAAATAGAAACCCAAAATTTCAAATCACTTTTATAAAAAACTATTTCAATATTATTGTTTAATAACAATTCAAACACAAAATTTCATCCCATACTTTGGACATGTAATTATGTATACATATATATGTATTCTTTCTAATAAAATCTGGACTAATTTTTTAATCAACAATAAATAATAATTAGTAAAACTTATGACTTAATTTTTTCATAGTTCAATCATTTTATATTAATTTTTCATAGAATACATATTATTTTTTCAATAGAATGTGAATAATTACAAAGTAGACTCCATGTTACATCCCAACATGTATTATATGTATTGAATGATATATATAATCGTATTGAATACATGTTGTAATGTATGTATACAACAAGTTTAATTATAAATAATAATAATAAAATTCATAATGGCTACAAAAATTAACTTTAATTATTTATTTCAATCAATTTTCAATACTTCAATATTATGTAAACTCAATTATAGAGAAATTTTGTGTTTCAATATTTTGGTAATATTACGCTATACTTAGAAAGTTTCAAAAATCTATTATCATTCAATACATTCAAATATTTTTGTAATTTAGTAATTTCAAATTTTATTATAATTTGAAAATTATTAAACCTAAATGCCTTTTCAAGTATATAATTTAATAGTGATAATAAATAAATATTTTAGTTTCAGAAAATAACATAAATAAATATTTTAATTAAACATTTTCACAAAATTCTTATATTTAATCAATTTCAAGAAAATATTGTAACTAAATAATTTCATAATTTTACCTTACTGAACCTATGAAATGATTCTTAAATTTTGATGTAATTGGATTTTTTAAATTTCTGTAATTAACTAGTTTAAAATATTGGGATACTTAAAAAATATAAAAATAATTACAAGTACACAATCTCAAAAAAATAATATAACTAAATAAATACATCAATTTACTGTAATTGATTTACAAAACATTATGGTGATTACATTATTTCAGAAAATAATCAAATAATTACAGTAAAAAAATTATTAATTTTTCAAGATTTAGCAAAACAAAAAAAAAATTTAATTTGTGCCAAAGTCGTTCAAGTACTATGGTATAAGTTCATTTTGAATTTTTGTAGTTGTTATCATTGTCTATTTCTTTATAGTTTTTAAATCTACAACTAGATTTGTTCTTCCATAGTTTTATTAATTGTATATGAAAAAAATGCTTTTATAGGTCAGCTAATAGTTCCTATAAAAAATAGCTTAGGTTCAATTGCCAACATAATATCTTCTTCTTCATTTATAATGCCATTTTGAAAATATAACAAAATAACATTTTAAGCTTCTTCACATTATTGCCCATATGTTTGGTTACATCTACAGTTTTAACTATTCATTACGTAAACAATAATTATATTGTCACCCAAATCATGTGCCACTTTAACATTTCTTAACCATGGTCTACCCAACAACATAAAGTAATTATTGTCCACAACATTGTTCTACAGTGCAATAAATGTAGCAACATAAGGTATACCAAATCCACAAATCCTAGATTAATCCCAGTAATTTGGTAATAATTTGATATGCCAATTTGATTATGTGAGATGCAAGTTTTGGTTCAAGCTATATATATACCTAACTTGGTTTTCAATTATATTGTGATAATGTTAACATTTGACCCTCCATTTAGTTGTACATCTTCCATGGTATTCTTTTCAACTTGTACTTGCATAACCATCATGTGGTTATTTATAGCAATTATAGTTGTGCCCATATTAGGTACATGTGGAACTACCATTTCTTTTATATCATTTTAAGGCATCCCTATGGTTTCTTTAGCTTTAGCTTTTGCCATAAGTACTTCTTGAAATTAAGAACTATTTTTAACAATTGCCCAAGGTTTAGAGTATAACTAGTTTCTAGCATTTGTTTACTAATATCCTAGAAAATCTCTTTTAAGACATTAACCTATTATGGGGGAACAAGAGGTACTTGTGGTTTTGATGTTTTGGCAAGTGCTAATGGATTTTAGCCCAACTAATATTCCATTTTCCTACTGTTGTTGGAGGTACATCCATAGGTGGAATTGTGACTTGCATTTATTGTATGGTTTGAACCATGGATCTTTTCATAGATTTTTTTGTTTCCCAATCCGCTACACTCTAGTTATTTCTTAGTTCACATTCTTTGAATGCATATACTTCAAGTGCTTCTAACGGTTGCCACATTCACATCCACCATATTTACCAACATAGTTGTAACTTTCACATCAACAAGTTTCTTTTTAGCAACCTTACCTCTTTGTCCTTGAACATGTTTTTCATTTGATTAAACTTTAAACAATTTGTCAGTTTGCCCAATGATTCCATAGATTTGACAAGGATATGTCATGGTCTAGGTAGTTTAATACCATGTGCACTAACTTTTGACATTGACATTGTCAAATTTTCTTTTTTTTTACTTTGACATGTGTTGGTGTGGTGACACTATTTTGTGTGATACATGTTTGGTTTCCCTACTACATTTGATTTGTTAATGTTATTGTGATATTTGATCCCTATAGTATTAAAAGGAAACTTCATGATTTAGGTTCAAAAATCCCTTCTTCATGCAATAATGTTGATTGCGTACAATGTTGTAATGTTAACCTTTTCATTCATGCAATTTTTATATTTAAATATGACTATAGCCCAAATTCTAAAAATAGTTGTTAAGAAACTATCAATGGCGGGTGTATGTAAATTATTGGCCAGCTTCAATAATCATTTGTAATACACCTCCACTCATTTAGTTGTTTCTTACTAAAAGGTCTTAAGCTACAAGTACATGTGTTCATCATTTTGCACTATACGATAGCATTTACAAAAGGCCTACTCTATAGGTTAGCAAATTTGCACTTTGAGTAATCATGCATGTAATTGTTACACCAATTAAACACATTGTCCCTAAATGTGAAGTTGAATTTATTCATTATTTCCTCATTTATTATTTCACCATTTAGTTTAATTACAACAATAAATAATCATACATGAACATTCATATCAAAGTTTTTCTTTTATTTATGATAGTTCAATGGTCTTTTGTAGGGCTAGGAAAACCATGAACATTGATTATTGAACTATTATTCCTACAAAAGCTCTTGGAGGATCCAATGGTTCTCCTTTTGGGTATAATGGTAATGCAATTGAAATAAACATCATTATAAGTAGTGCCACTATAGTTAACACCACATGTGTGAAGTTACAAGAATCAACCAGAAGGTGAACCCATCCTTGGGTGGTACTACTAAGAACCACTTCAAGGATGGTTTTACAAAACCAAAATTGGCAAAATCATTTTCTTGGACCCTTTCATTTAAATTTTTTCACAACTATAATTTTATTTTATTTTTCATGTTTATCCATTGCATGACTTAATAGATGGCTTGAATTTTATTTTGGAATGTTAAAAATGAAAAAATGAAAAAATTTGTATTCCTAATTAAAATGGCCCCTTTAGAAATTGATAACCTTAACTTTGAAAATTCATAACTAAATTATATTTATTCAATTAATTTTTAATAAAAAATAAAAATAGAATGATTTCAAAATTACATTATGAAAAAAAATCACAAGAAAATTCTTAAATCATGTTTCAAATTTGTGTTCATGACTAAAAAGTTCAAGGAAAGGAACCAACATTATGTTCTTTGAACTTTTTATAAATGCAATGATTAGGAACCTCAAAATACACAATGTTTTTGATATTATTGAAATTTCAAAATTTATGGAACCTAATAAATGTACTCATGAAAAAATTATTATGAAAATATTTATTTAAATGTTTCCTATGATTTTTCAAATTTGGATGGGTCTACGAAAATCAAGGTGTGATGTTCTTAATGGTACCCCCTGAGGATGGGTTTGCCCCACAATAGGTTTCATTATTATAAAATTAGTTGGTGCTACTTCCATAACATGCAAATTTGCATCATTTCTGGTGGCAATCAAGTTTGTAAATACATTATGAAACAAAGTTACTAATTTTGCAAAACCAATTAAAGCTTTGTGTTTCCATGGTTTGTTTAGATCCAAATTTACATTTCTTTTAGTGGTCCTTATTTATATCACAACTTTTGTGGTTGCCCTTAGTTCCATTCCTAGTCTTAATGATGGGTTAGGCATCCATACATTTGGTGGCATTCTAATGTGGACATGTACAATGTTGTACATTTCACCTATCATCATCAATATCTAGTTTGCCCAAATTGTATGCATTGCAATTGTAAACACTACTACAAAATGTGGTGTAGTTCACTAGTCCCCATTCATTCAATTAGTGACTTCATTGCTTCCCCACTAAGTTTCATTCATTATAACCAATGAATTCATTTATAATCCAATGAAATCACTTAACATACATGGACACCTTTTGTTGTGGTGAAACTTTATGGGATCTATTTTAATGTATCCCATCTTTGTGAGAACTATTATTAATTGCATTTTGTTAAAAGCAAAATCTAGGTGAGATGGTTGAAAATTTTGAATTAAAATTGTTGTTCTTTGCATTTCCTTATAAGTTATGTTATGTATTGGATCTTTCATGTTTAAATTATGCAGGGTACCACCCAAGTTTGTTTGCACAACTCCCTTGTATTATGGTTTTTCCATGTTTAATTTGTTCTAATCTATGTTTGTACAACATGATTTGCAAAACCTTGCTTTACAAATTCTTCAATGAAAAGATATATGGCAATCACATGCCCTTCTTGTTGATAGTAGTTACATTGGTTGGGTATAAGTCTTGGTACACGACCTATGTTGTGAATCTTTATGTTCCAAACTCATTTTCCAAATTGAAACATACCTTATTAATTGGTATGTAATTAGTATCTGTTAGTCTTTGTAGTTGTACTTATATTGGAAATAATTACAAACTGAATACCATGTTCTAAATGAGGTTCCAATCTTTAATGTTGAGACACCACTTTAGTCCCATACCCTTGTTCCTTTAGGCATTCTTCTTGTTGTTCAACATTTGCAAATAATGACATTGCTTATCCAACCTCATTGTTGTCCATGCCTTCTTCCCACTCTTTCAATGGTTGACAATATGAAGGTGAAGCATATTGCCAAATGGATAACTTGATTCCTATTCTTGATGTTTTCCATCATTGTTCTTCTTTGGAACCATGTTGAGCATATTTCAAACTAGGCATATCCCAACATTCATAGGATTTTAGATTCTCTTTTGTTACCCCTTGCACTCACTACCTTAAAATTGCAAATGTGGTTGAGGTTGCATTTTTTTCCCAATTTTTCATGTCAACTATTGATTGCATCTCCTTCAAGGATTGATGATTCTAGTGATTGGGTCACCTTTGCACTCTCCGATTAAATGTTTATTGTGGTTTCAAAGCTTTTGTTGAAGGTGTCTTGTAGCTTGCAAAACCCTATTTTATTCTTGGCAAACATTGTAATGTATTCTACACCCAATCTAGTGTGAGAAACCACATTGCTTCCTCATGCATATGTTGTTCATTGGCTTTTGATTCCACTTCATTTTTCTAATTTGTTGTTTAGTCCATCTATTTCTCCAAACTTTGGGTCACCATTTGAAGCATGTTTTTTTATATCCATTGTTCTTGACAAAAAAAATATTTAAATTCAAACCCTTACAATAATTACCATGTTTAGGTTATTGTCTTTAAAAAAATTCAATCAATAAAAAAACTATAGAAACACAAAAACATCCTTTCATGTTATCCTTTTTTTTTTTCTGAAACAATTATTTCTTGTAAAAATAAATAAATAAATCTTGATTTCTTCTCCCAAATTCATCCAAAGGATGGTCAACGAATGGTAAGTATTATTTTTTATAAATATTTTATATTAAATTGTTCCTACAATAAAAATTGCACTTCAAAGTCTAAATTCTAAAATTTACAAAACAAATTACAAAATCTCATCAAATTCATGTCTGCAACCACTAATTTATACTCCCTACACATGCTTCTTCACAAAATTCCATAAAATTCCATCAAAACTTAAAAGTCTAATTGTCCTTAAAAATTCCTCCTCCAAAACTCCACAACTCTCTCCGCCTTTTCAAAATCCTCATAAAAGAAGAATAAGTTTCAAATATTCTTTCCAAAGTAAAATTCAAATCTGATTACTAAGTATGTTCCTCAACTAACTACTTTCCCCTTGCTACTACTCTCATTATGTCATTTGTTTAATCATCCAAATATTTTAAAAAAGTGAACAAATCATCATGTGCATGATCATATCAACATTTTTTCCATTGCCATCAAATACAATGGGAGGATTCAGACATAAGTATTCATAACAACAAACAAATTGTCAACAAACATTTTATTAGGGTTTAGGGTTTAGGAGAATGTATGCCAATATGTGAAGTTTAGGAAAACACATGCTGACAAAAGCCATTGGGAACAATGGTAGTAGGAAGATTGAAAGGAAGTGGTGTCAAAAGACCCTCCAAATACCTAGGATCATGGTGGTAGGGTTTATCTTTAATCAAATTGATATAAGAAGACAAAGAAACTCACTAGGAAAATTGCTTTGTATTGTCATTTGTTTGTGACAAGAACTTTCTTTTCAAAGTCTTTTGAAAAGTTGAGACACCTTTCATCATCATCCATTAATGACCACAAATGTTATTTCAATAGTACAAAAAAACACTAAAACATATGTAGAAACCAAAATGATTACACAAACTTAAACCACAATGACCAAAAACAAATGAGGGAAACAAGTTTAACCAAGCAAAAATAAGTGAGCATGACAATGCTTGGCACCATCTAATAGTTATCTAGCAATCAAGGGAATTCCTTGCAAACACCCAATTATGTTTGGTAACATCCATTAGTAAGCATGTCCTTTGATATAAATTATGGAACAAACCTCCAAATGGATTTGGTACCTCTAATATGTGAACATAATCCATATTTGGTATTATATCTATCTAAACACATAAGCCAAAATCTTTAATTGTCTTAATCTACATTATCTTTTTATTTTAAAATCGAGCTCCAATATACATTACACCAAAATTTGTGCCAAATTAGAGAATTAACAAAATAAATCTTAAAATATTAATTAACTTTATTTGTTGAGTAAAATGTATGTTCACTTTTCTGTGTCCTTGTCAAATTGTGCATTGTAGTTTAAAAAGGTCATGTTGACAATTAACCTCAAGTTTATGTGCTGAAATTAAGTAGTTGGTGTGTGAATATAAATTAATTTGAATGTCCAAATATTACTTTTGTTAATTGTAATACCTTTCACTCTTAGACATAATCTTGATTTACACCTTAAAGTTCCCTATAGAATTGATGAAGAAAACACATGGAAAGACATTCATAAGTAAATTACCCTACTACTATCTTGGCAACTTTAATTATATATATAATTTCAAATATATTTCAAATCACAAGAATATGTCTAGGCAAATATGGAGTTATCAAGAATACTCTATTTGTCAAAATGAAAATTTCAAAATTAACTAATAACTAAAAGCATGTGTCAAAAGCTAGCAAAGTATTACATTGCATTACTTGAAATTACACTTTCATTAGTGAAAACCAATTAATCATTTCCCTATACATGACATCTCTTCTTGTGCGTTTCTTGTTATTTGCAAAAGTAATCAATATTTTATTTCACCTTCCAACCTAATTGTTCAAAACATATTTAGTGACGTTGGAAAGTTCACATAATGATTTGTGTAGAGTGGGTTTAGAAGACCTTCCATGGCATAAGAAGAGCTGCATATATTCCTTCGAAATTTTGAAAGGTCTTTTTTTGGAAACTTCTATCAGTGTGAATTGAGAGGATAACAAAATCCCCAATTCAACTTTTCGGTGCAGAATATTTTGTTTAAACAATTAATTAGTAACTAAAGAAGCATGCAAAAAGAAAAAACACATTTCCGGAGTTAATTTAGAAGGCTTTTGTTCATTTTAAAAATGATTTACATGAAACATTTTTAATTGCCAGCTGCAAAAATCCCACTTGCATTTTACAGTAATAAAATCCTCCTTTACATTGGTCCAATTGCCCCACTTTCAAGTGGACTACAACTGTAGTAGAGAGACAACAAAACTGGAGAGCAAAGTCCAGAACCCAATTCTCAGAATTTTGTAAACCTCAAAAAGGACATTACTGCATCCACTACTCACAGACAACATGGCTAGTTAGGTGCACAACAAAAACCTGGCAATCAGTAGTACTAATGCAAGCAGTAGAAAATTGAACTGCTGCTGCTGCTGCTACA
>Ga0116226_10006208_pt1 | contig 10728 bp, 4 predicted proteins | sample S1TSphfallax_FD_89692 | JGI IMG/M metagenome (GOLD analysis project Ga0116226, IMG submission 89692) | Host-associated microbial communities from peat moss isolated from Minnesota, USA - S1T2_Fa - Sphagnum fallax MG | ecosystem: Host-associated > Plants > Peat moss > Unclassified | place: USA...
CTCGGAGTTACAGGACGTGGTGCCCGGGGCCGCAGTAGAGAGACCATATTCCGCCTGACCGATCGTGTACAAGGTGGGCCCCGGGTTGCCGAGCTTGACCGGGCTGGACGCGCCCGACGTGGCCGTCACTTGCTGTTGTACCAGCGCGAAGATCCCGGCCATGATGGGCGAGGCGAAGGATGTGCCGCCCGCGCCGGCCCAGGTGCTGGGGTTGTCCGTGCAGGAGGCACCACCATAGCCGCTAGTGGGGTCGGAGTAACAGAACGGATAGTAATGGCCCCAGAATCCGGCTGCCGCGAACAGCGACACATCGGGCTGGTCACGCACACCATCGGACGGGTTGCCATACACTTGCTGCCACGAAGGTTTGGCCAACGCCGCGCAGGTTCCTCCGGTCGAGAGCTCGCTCTTGGTGGGTGCGCCGGTGAAGCAGGAGCTTGCGCCACCCGCACCGCCCGCGGGAGAGGCATACCCGAGGTCGGCCAAATAGGTGTTGCTACACGCCGCCACGGCGGTCTTAGCGCTGATCGAGTTTGTCCCCGACATGCTTTCGCTTCCGACAGTCTGGGTTTTGCTGACCCGATACGTGCCGACGCCGCCCGCGGTGCCCGTAAGGTCCGAAGTGATGGTTGTGCCGGCGGTGATGCCATTGCCCACCAACGTCAGTCCATCATAGACAATGCCGCTGGAAACCGACGTCACCGTCAGTGTCGTGCCCGAGATGGACCCAGTCCAGACGGCCTCGGTGACCGGCTGCTCCGCGTAATACGTGGTGAAGAAGAGCGGGTCCGCACAGGTCTGATTCCACGGGATTTCCGGGATGTAGGACAGCGCGCTGGCGAAATACGGCGTGTTCGTGTTGGACCAGTAGTTGGATACGGTTCCTTGATACGTATCGGCGAAATCGGTGCCGCCGACCGAAACGTTGTACTGCGTGCCGGCCCAGCTGCTGACGGACAAGCCGTGGGTGGCGTAGGAGGCGCCGCGGTCATTCTGCTCGCCGAGGGCGTCGCCGGCGGAGACGAACAGGCTGGTTCCAGCGGCAGCGAATTCTTGATAAATCGACTGCAGCAGTAGGTTCTCGGTAGCGCCGGATTCGGACTCACCCTCGCCATAGCTGATGCTGAGGATGCTCGGGTAACCGCCCGAGGCATACATACTTTCCATGGCAATGAAGCCGCCGAACACGGTGGACGTGTCCGCGCAGGAATAGAGCTTGATGGTGGCGTTCGGCGCGGCCGCGCTTGCCCATTCCACATCGAGCGCCGCCTCGCCATCGGCGGAGTTGACGCCGGGGTTCGTACATCCCGCCGCCCCGGTCGGATTGATCTGGGTAAGGGTCGCGTGCGGATACGGGCGCGACAGGCCGAACACCTTGCGGAACGCAGACCAGTCTGCCAACGAATAAAGATTGGTGTCCTCAATCAGCCCGATGGTTTCGCCAGTGCCTGTGTAGCCCTCTGCGTAGACCGGATTCAGCGTGTAGATCGTCTGCAAATCGGCTGGTGCAACCAACTCATACCCGCCGCTCAGAGTGTATTGATGCGTGACCGGATCGGGCAGGCTGCGCTTCGCGACCTGGTGCATCATGGTATGCGGCTTGAAGTCGTTCAGGTTCACCGGACCGACCATTACCTCGGCGAGGGCGACGGGCACCGAGTATTCATTCACGTTCGCGAAATGCGTTTTGCCGTCGGCGGCGACGATGTTGTGGATCTCCACGCCGAAGGCCGAGTTGAGCTGGCCGGCCGTTGCATCTACGGATAGAACCAGCGTCGGCAGATAGGCCTTGACGGTGATCCCGTGGCTCTTGAGCCAGGCGGTGATGACGGCGACATCGTGCTTGTCTGCGCCGTATTTGGCCTCCATCTCGGCCGCATCGATCCACTGGTGATAATAGGGCGAACCCTTCTCGGTTTGCCCGTCCATGATGATCTTGAGGGCGGCTTCGCGTTCCGGTGAGCGCTTCAGCAGGATCTGCATTCCGTCGAGCTTGAAATCGTCGGCCACACGGCCGAGGTCGCGGGCGGTGGCGACTTCGGGTCGGATATTCCCGCCGATCGTGACGCGCTCGGCATCATTCACGTCACCGAGGGTGGTCAGGTGCGCGGAACCGATCGTGGCCGCGATGGCCGGTTCCGGATGCGCGCTGGGCGCGCCAATGGCGATGACGCCAAGCGAGCCTGCGGCGAACCCCATGAACGCCGCAAATAGCTGCCTTCGCATGTGTCCCTTCTCCCTTAAATTTTTGTGTCAACAAAGTGAAACGAAGCCGACTCCTCGTCGGATGATCTCAACAGTGTGCGTTCCTGCACAACTTCGCGCAATCATCCGTGAAAAATATAAACGCTATCTAAAAAGAACGGGGAACTTGCTGCGTTTGCCTCCCCGAGTTGGTGCGCGAAAAATCGAACTTTCATCGTGTTGCACCAAGATCGACCAATTCAGACGATGCTGGGCAATCCTCGGCGCAGCCCGCGCGTGCCCTTGCGCAACAGCAGGCCACCGACGCCGAGACCGCTCAGCAGCAACAGCGCGTTCGCCGGATTCGGTACCGCCGGTGTGCTGTTGACCACGGTCACGTCATCCAGGAGAAATTCACCGATGTCGTCGCCGAGCTTGAGGCTGAGCACGGATGAGCCGCTGCTCGCCGTCGCCGTGTACGAGTACAGCGTGTAGTTCTCTACCCCCACGTTGCTCAGTGTCGCGAGCGTCGTGCCACCGAAGGACACCGCCACCGAGTTGTTCACGGTCCCCGGTCCCTCGAGCTGCTGCGCGAGTTCGAACGACACGGTGTAGGTGTCGCTCGCCACCGTCGAGATCGTCTGTGACAGCGTGGTCGCGTTGGACACGATATCCGAGAAGTACGCCTGGCTGAGGCCGCTGTTCGGCAATGTGCCCACGATTGGATCGGCACCCGTTTCGACTCCGTAGAGGTTACCGTACAGACCATTGGTCACGTCGTTGCCCGTGGTCGTCCAGGCCGTGAAGTCTCCGGTCTCGAAGCCGCAATTCAAGACTAAGTTACCCACCGTAGCGTCGCAGATGCTCTGCGCCTGGCTGCTCTGGGCCGCCAGGGCAAGCGCCGAACCCGCGCATAGGATTGAGATGATTCTGTTCATGGTGTTGTGCTTCCCTCTCACTTCTTGTGATGTGCAGCTTCATAAGCCGCAAAGGCGGTTACAAAGTTATACGCGTTGACCGACCCGATACCGCTGCCGAAGTCCCAACCCGTGTTGGTGAGGTAAGCCGGTTGATCGGCGGAGTTCGACGTCGACAAAATTCCATACGTCGTGCCCGCGGTCGCGAAGTAGCAATTGAACGCCGTGTTGGAGTCATTGGGGTCCACCTTGCAGATCGAATCGATGTCGCCCTGCGTGATGTCGTAGAACACGCAAGCATTCGTGGTCTTGTTGACGGTCGTGGAGTTACAGGTCGTGGAACCGAGCGCACCGTACTCGGTGCTGGCCAATGCGTAATACGCCGGGTTCGGATTACCCCAGGTCTCCTTCGTGTATTGATTCGCCAATGCCTGAATACCCGCCATGATGGGCGAGGACACGGAAGTCCCACCGAATCCGGCCCACGAACTGGGTTTGCCCTGGCATGACGCACCACCGTTACCTCTTACGGTCGTGTTGGACCAACACACGACGTAGTACGCATTCCAGAAGCCGTTAGAGGCAAACAGTGCCACATCGGGGATATCGCGGACACCGTCCGACGGGTTACCGACGATGCCCGACTGCCAGGACGGTTTGGGATAACCCGCGCACGTGCCGCTCACCACGGAGCCGTCTGTGTCTGTGACCGATGGAGCACCCGTCGCGCAACCGCTCGGGCCGCCACTGCCACCGACCGAATCCTGATCGCTCGAGAAGTGCGAAAGATTGCACAGCTGCGACGGGGTAGTCGTCGAAGTTACGCCATACTTGCCGTTATCCTTGGAATCGATATAAGCGGTGAAGAGCGCCCCTGCACAAGAATTATTCCAGGGAATCTCCTGAATATACGAGAGTGCCGAACTGTAGGTGCTGCTGTTCGTCGCGCTCCAATAGGTCGAGGCGGCCACGCCATCCGCCGTATAACCGAAGTCGAGCCCGCCGACCGACACGTTATAGGGTGTCGATGTCCAGCCGCTGACCGAGATGCCGTAATACGAGTACGCAGCCTCGCCGCCCGCGGTACTGTCCGCGTCCTCGTCGCCCGACGACACGAAGATCGACACGCCTTCGGCAGCCGCTTGTTGATACGCCGTGTAGAACGCAAGATTACCGGCGGCGCCATCATCCGCTTCGTCTTCGCCGTAGCTGATGCTCACCACCGAGGGCAGACCGGAGGCGGGGCCATTGAGCACGTTCTCGAGAGCCAACAGGCCGCCGAAAGTTTGCACTGTCGATCCGTCGACGCACGCGGCGAGGATGATGGCCGCATTCGGCGCCGCCGCCGAGGCCCACTCGACGTCGATGGCAGCTTCGCCATCATCGCCATAGCCGGGATCGGTGGACACACCCTGGAAGCCGGGATTGGTGCAGGTCACGCCGCCGGTCGGACTCACTTGACTCAGTGTCGCCTGCGGATACGCACGGGCGAGGCCGAAGGTCTTGCGGAAGATCGTCCAGTCCTCGGTCGTGTACAGATACGTGTCTTCCAAGACCATGATGCTCTGACCCTGACCGCTGTACCCGGCCGCGAATAGCGGATTCAGGTTGTAAATCGTCGCGATATCGCCGGCCACCAAATCATTTTTCGTGCTGGATGCGTCATATGCCGGCCCCTGGATCAATGACTTGTTCATGGGGCGCGGGTGAAAATCATGCAGTGACACCACACCGGCCACGGCGGGCGTCAACGCCGCCGGAATCTTCGGATCGCTCGCGTTGGCGAGGTGCGTTTTGCCGCCGACGTTGTAGTGGTGCAGTTCGGTATGGAAGGCAGTGCGCACCTGGCCCGCGGTGCCGCTGAAATCAATGAGCAGGCCGGACTGCGTCGAGCCGTGCACCGTGAAGCCCTGCGATTTGAGCCAGGTCTTGACGGTGGCCACGTCCTGGACGTCGACACCGTAATGTTCCGCGAACTGCGAAGGCGTCAACCACTGATGGAATTCGCTCGACTTGGGGTCGTTCAATTCATCGATGTATTGCTTGAGTGCCGCTTCGCGTTCTGGAGAGCGCTTCATTTGCAGGTACAGGTGCCCGAGGGGCAACGAGTCCGCAACGATACCCAGGTCGCTTTTGGGGTTCGCCGCCCGTCGCGTGTTGCCCACCAGCGTCACCAATTGCGCCGGATCGATGGTGGCGGTGATCGTGGGTGACGGATATCCGCTCGGCGCGGCATTCGCCGAGGCGCCCAGCATCCCAGCAGCGATCGTCAAGATCGCCGCTATCCTGTTCTTGAGCATAAAGACTCTCTCCCAATACTTTGAGAAGCTATAACTTCAAAATGATTTGGTATCGAACCCCGGCGCTGGCTGCCCAGAGTCAGGGATCCGAATCGCTAAGGTCGCCGTTCAGGCGGCAGTCGAGCCTCGGCGCAGCCCGCGTGTACCCTTGCTCAACAGCAGGCCACCGACGCCGAGACCGCTCAGCAGCAACAGCGCGTTCGCCGGATTCGGTACCGCCGGCGCGTTTTGCGTCACCGTTACGTCATCGAGGAGGAACTCGCCGATGTCGTCGCCCAGCTTCAGGCTCAGCAACGATGACGCACTGCTCGCCGTCGCCGTGTACGAGTACAGCGTGTAGTTCTCGACCCCAACGTTGGTCAGCGTGGCGAGCGTAGTGCCACCGAAGGACACGGCCACCGAGTTGTTCACCGTGCCCGGTCCTTCGAGCTGCTGGGCAAGTTCGAACGACACCGTGTATGTGTCGCTCGCCACGGTCGAGATACTCTGCGACAGCGTGGTCGCGTTCGACACGATGTCCGAGAAGTACGCCTGGCTGAGGCCGCTGTTCGGCAACGTGCCCACAATTGGATCGGCGCCCGTTTCCACTCCGTAGAGGTTACCGAGCAGACCATTGGTCACGTCGTTGCCCGTGGTCGTCCAAGACGTGAAGTCTCCCGTCTCGAAACCACAGTTGCTCACCAAGTTACCCAAAGTTGCGTCGCAGATGCTCTGCGCCTGGCTGCTTTGAGCAATCAGGGCAAGTGCGGAACCCACACAAAGTACTGAAATGATGTTTTTCATGATGTGCATACCTTCCTATTTGCCCTTCTTAGCGGCGGCGTAGGTCACGAAGGCCTGCGCGAGGTTGTAAGCGTTGACGGAGCCGATTCCCGTGGGGAAATCCCAGCCGACGTTGGTCACGTAGGCGGGAACGTCGGCCGTGGTCGACGTAGAGAGGACACCATAGGTGGAACCGGACGGAATATAGCAATTGTACTTGGTCGTGCCATTTACCTTACACGCGCTAGTGTTGTCGCCCTGGGTGATGTCATAGAACACGCAGCTGTTGCCGGTCTTGGCCACCGTGGTCGAGTTGCAGGCCGCCGATCCGGATGCGCCATACTCAGCGCTCGCAATCGCGTAGTACGCCGTGTTTGGGTTGCCCCAGTTCTCGCCTGTCACCTGATTCACCAGTGCTTGAATACCGGCCATGATCGGCGCCGACACCGACGTACCGCCAAAGCCCGCCCACGTGTCAGGCGTTCCCTGGCAGGTAAAACCACCGCCGTCCTGCGCCACGTTGGGATTCGACCAACAAACCGCATAGTACGCATCCCAGAATCCATTCGATGCCATGAGTGCCACGTCGGGAATGTCGCGCACGCCATCGCTCGGATTGCCATAGATGCCGGCCTGCCAGGAGGGCTTCGCATATCCCTTGCACGTGCCGCTGACCACACCGCGCGTCGCTGCCACACCCGTCGCACATCCGCTGGGCCCACCGCTGCCGCCCACCGCATCGAACAAGTAATTGTAGGCAGCGCCGGTAGACACATCCACCGCCGAGTTGTTGCAGACCGTGAATGCCGTGGCACCCGCGATGGGACCCACGAGACCGAAGTAGCTGTTGGTCTGCAGATAGGTATCGAGCAAGGATCCCGCGCAGGAATTGTTCCAGGGAATCTCTTGAATGTAAGAAAGCGCAGAGCTGTACGTGTTGCTGTTGGTGGCACTCCAGTAGGTTGTGGGTGCCACGCCATCGGCGGTGTAGCCGAAATCGGTTCCGCCCACCGATACGTTGTAAGGTGTCGACGTCCAGCCGCTGACGCCGATGCCGTACTTGGAGACGCTGCCGTTCGCTGTGCTGGTAGCATCCTCGTCGCCCGAAGACGAGAAAATCGACACGCCTTCCGTGACGGCCTGTTGGAATGCAGTGTAAAAGGCCAGGTTGCCCGCAGCGCCATCGGATGCTTCGGATTCGCCGTAGCTCATGCTCACGACATTAGGCAGGTTCGTGGAATTTAGGATGTTCTCGAGCGCAAGCAAGCCACCGAAAGTCGCGACCGACGAACCGTCCTTGCACGCTGCCAGAACGATGGCCGCATTAGGCGCGGCTGCCGAGGCCCATTCCACGTCGATCGCCGCCTCGCCGTCGTCGCCACCAGACGGTACACCCGGATTCGTGCAGGTGATACTCCCAGACGGCGACTCTTGAGCCAAGGTCGCCTTCGGGTACGCACGCGATAGACCGAAGGTCTTGCGGAAAATGGTCCAATCCGTCGTCGAGTACAAATACGTATCCTCGAGCAGTACGATGGTCTGGCCCTGTCCGCTGTAACCTGCGGCAAGCAGCGGGTTGATGTTGTAAATCGTCTCGATGTCGCCGGCGACGATCTCGTGGTAGCCGCTCGTTTCCGTGTACTTCGGACGCGGAATACGCTTGACGAACATGGGTTTCGGCATGAAGTTATGCAACGAAATGACGCCTGCAACCGCCGGCGTCAGCGCTTCCGGAATCTCGGGATCGCTGGCATTCGCGATGTGCTTGACGCCATTGACACTGTAGTTGTGGATTTCAGTATGCAGCGCCGTGCGCACCTGACCCGCCGTGCCGCTGAAGTCGATCACGAGACCCGAGGGCGTGGCACCGTGCACCGTGAAGCCTTCGGACTTGAGCCAATTCGTGACGGTGGCAACGTCTTGCTTGTCCACGCCGAAATTCTCAGCGAACTCGGCCGCCGTTAACCATTGGTGAAAGTTAGCCGACTTCGGATCGTGAAGTTCGTCGATATAGGATTTGAGCGCCGCTTCTTGAGCGTCGGACCGCTTCAGTTGCAAATACATGTGCCCCAGATCCAGCGAATCGGGAACGATCCCGAGATCGTTCGCCGCAGTAGCTTCTGGACGCGTGTTGCCCGAAAGCGTGGCGAGATGAGTGGCATCGATGTTGGCGGTGATGGTTGGAATCGGATGCCCGTTGGGTGCGGCAGTGGCGTTGAAGCCAAGCGAACCCGCAGCAAGCGCAATGAGCGCGGCCTGAAGCTGCCTTTGCATGTATCCCTTCTCCCTTGATCTTTTCGTCAAAAAATAAAACGTGACCGATTACTCATCGGCGTATGAAATTAGTGTGCGTTCGTGCACAACTCTGCGCAATATCGCGCTTAAAATAAAGATATTATGTAAATAGAAAAGAGGGATCGGGGCGCCCGCTTCCCCAGATTGGTGCAACATCGAGGTCGATATTCATTGTGGCGCACCACGATCGAACAATGGGACGGAACTCGGACCGGCCCAACTCGATAAACAGGAGGTTTATGTAGGCCGACGACGCGACGTAGCGGCGAATACAAGGTCCCGCCAAGTGCTTGCGCCTGCCAAAGCCCACTCATTTGTCCCACCGTTCCATAACTCTGAGAAGGGTCCGCAGCGCTGAAATCAATGCGCTGCCCACGGCTCGGTATCGCGCGCAGTTGTGCCGAACGGTGGTGTAGCGAGCGGCGGACCTTTCACAGGCCCAGATGAAGACGTCCTTGAGGAGACCGACCTTACTGCCTTCGAGACGGCTTATATTCCAGGCAAGATCGATCAACAACCTGCTGAGAATCTGTTTTTGCATACGAGCCCGCGGGTTGTTCGGCGATTTGCGGCCGGCAGACCGTCGCAAGGTGCCGCCTAATTTCAAGCGATGCGCTCGCGGCCAGACAGACGTTCCGGAGATGCAAATCGCTGCCTGACAACCGTCGGGCGCGGACTTGCAATCCTCGGTCCAGTCGATGTCAGTTCCAGTCGCGCGAACGTTTGAAATTCCTTGAATTGGGTCCTCGAAGCCGTACACTCGAAACAACGGAGCGTGGGCTTCAAAAAATCTTAGGGATCGGAAGAACCATGCTGTCCGCCACCGCAACGTCGCTGCATGTCGCGCGCCGCTCGGCACACTCTGTGTGGGTCCGCGCATCGCACTGGGTCATCGCGTTCAGCGTCATGACACTGATGCTGTCCGGGTTCGTCATCTTGATGGCGCACCCGCGTCTGTACTGGGGCGCCGTGGGTAATGATCTGATGCCGGCCCTGGTCGAATTGCCCATCAGCCGCAACTATTGGCATCACGGCTGGACCCCGAGCGTGGCCTTTTTTCCGGACGCCGGCTCACCGGTCACGGCCGAGCGCACCTACGACATCTTCAACCAGAATGGCTGGGCTCGGAGCCTGCACTTTCTCGCTGCCTGGTTTTTGGTTCTGACCTGCGCCTTTTACGCCGTCGCCGCCATCGTCTCGGGTCACTTCTGGCGCGACCTGCGACCTCGGGCGGTGGAACTCGCACCGCGCCAACTGTGGCGGTCGCTGCGACGTCACGCGCACGCCTCGATGACACCCGGACCGCCATACAACCCGCTGCAGAAGTTCGCTTATATAGTGGTCGTCTTCATCGCGCTTCCCCTGATGGCACTGACCGGCATGACCATGTCACCCGCCATCACCGCGGCTTATCCGGGATTGTTGGACGTCTTCGGTGGCTCTCAATCCGCCCGTACCATTCACTTTGGGATTTTCGTGTTGCTCGCCCTATTCTTGATCGGACACGTCGTCCTGACGGTCCTATCCGGCTTCAAGCGTCAGCTACGCGCCATGACCCTGGGGACCTGACCATGGAACAAAAGCCGAGATTGTTGACCACACGTCGTTCGCTCATCACCGGCCTCGCCTCGCTGGGCGGGCTCATGCTCGGCGGATGTTCGAAAGATCTGCCGCCGACCTATGGCAACATCCTGCGCATGGGCGATGTCTTGACCTACAAGACGCAGCGCCTGCTGCTGCCCGCCCATGCGCTCGTCAAGGAATACGACCGTCACGATATCTCCTCGATGCCGGCCACCGGCACCACCAATCCGGCGGACTCGGAGCAGCCGGCATACAAGGCCGAGTTCGGCCCGACCTATGAACGCTTGATGCGCAATGGATTCGCCGATTGGGGTCTGTCCATCGAAGGTCGGGTGGATCGACCGGGGGTCTATACGCTCGCGGATCTGAAGCGCTTTCCATCACGCACCCAGATCACGAAGCATTCCTGCGAGGAGGGCTGGTCGTCGATTGCCGAATGGACCGGCGTGCCGCTGCGACGCGTGCTCGAGGCCGCCGGCATGCAGCCGAGCGCGCGCTTCGTCAACTTCCATCCCTTCGATGAGAACCCCGATGGCATCGACATGGTCGATGCCCTGCATCCGCAAACCATCTTGGCGTACGGCATGAATGGCCGCGACCTACCCGTCTCGCATGGCGCGCCGGTGCGCGTGCGCGTCGAAACCCAGATGGGCTACAAGAGCGTCAAATACCTGCGCCGCATCGTC
>Ga0116226_10006209_pt1 | contig 10728 bp, 7 predicted proteins | sample S1TSphfallax_FD_89692 | JGI IMG/M metagenome (GOLD analysis project Ga0116226, IMG submission 89692) | Host-associated microbial communities from peat moss isolated from Minnesota, USA - S1T2_Fa - Sphagnum fallax MG | ecosystem: Host-associated > Plants > Peat moss > Unclassified | place: USA...
TCAGGTCGCCATCAATACGGTACCTTTCAACACCTGTTGCAGCACCACGACCGCTCAGCCGGAGACTCTCGACGGCCTGGCTGTGTCGAACGGCACGCTGGTGGCGCCCGATCAAGCGGGAACTGCCGACCTGCTGCTGACGGCGAACAACCAGGCGTCGATGGTGGCTGGAGGAAGCGCCAGTCTGAACGGCGTCTACAATGCCGCAGGCGGGTTTGCTTTCGTCCTGCAGAATGGCACAAATGTCGTCAACTCGGGAACGGCGACCGCCTCGACCACCCCGGATCCGCGCACCGCCGTGGGTCTGTCCCAGAACGACCAGTTCATGTACCTGGTGGCGGTCGATGGTCGACAGCCGGGCTACAGCCAAGGAGTAACGCTGGCCGAGTTGGGCAATCTGATGAAAGACTTAGGCTCCTACGATGCGATCGAGATGGATGGCGGGGGCTCGACGGCCGTGGCGATCGAGGGGGCGAACGGCGCTCCGGACCTCCTCAACGTCCCAAGCGGCGGCGGGGAACGCTATGACGGTGACAACCTGGGCATCTATGCGCAAGCGCTGGCCCCCGTGCCGCTGCCACCGTCGGTGGCGCTGTTCGGATCGGCACTGCTGGGCCTCTCCACGCTCGGCCGACGTCGCTCGACAGATCGAGGCGCTTCGACGATCCAGTAGCTGAAGTCCTGCGAACGCCCCGAACGGGGCGTTCGCAGCGCTCACGGGTTGACTGCCTGCAATTCGCTCCAATCTCCCGATACGTGCTCGTTCGGATTGAAATTCGGATCGTTGCTCAGGATATAGTCGTTCGTTCCATCCTGCCAGGCATGATCGTACAAGTTACTGAGTTCCTGGGTTTTCCCGGTCGCGGGATCACGGAACGTCTGCACACCCCGGATGTTCTGATCCTCATGGAAAACACTGGCATCGGCACCGCGCATGGCATTGGCCGTCTCGCCGTTCAGGGTTTGCGCCGCGTGCGTATAGAACTGCGACCACATCTGGTCGATGCGCGCCGTCTTTTGCGCCTGCATCTGATAAAGCTTCGTCAGCACACCGCTCGAATAGGCGACCCATTGCGGCTCGGGTTGCAGCGAACTGACCAACACTTGAAACAACGTCTCATTGGCGTCGAGCTTGCCCTTGGGCGCTCTGAACTGCACCAAAGACGTTGCGTGTGAGTCGTAGAACGAGCCGCGGCCGGCCTGAGAGATGTTGACGACGACGGCCACCGCCACCCAATCCTCAAAATCCTTTCCGTCCTTTTGATAGGCGAGTCGTGCGCGTACGGCCTCGGTACGGACGCTTCCCGTATTGGCATCGCCCGGTGGCAATCCCTGTCGCTTGCGCACGATCTCGTTGAGGGCGGGATAAGAGTCGATCGAAACGACCGTCGTGCCGGCTGGATAGAGAGTGACGATGTGCTGCCGCATGTAATACTCGGCTTTCATAGGCTTTTCGACCGGACAGGGCTTGCCTCCCACTCCCAGCGCGCGCCGGCTCGGATCATTCAGACTCTTCAGCACCGACGGATCGTCAGCGTACTGCCAGGTCGTGTCGGGACCCGCGGCAAACAGCATCGATTCATCCGCACTCGTGGCACGTAGGCTGATGGCATAGATGTCGGCAAAACACCCCGTTGAACCGCCCCCGAACGCAACACCTCCTTGAACTTTCCAGGTCGACGGGATCAGTAAGTCGTATGCCGGCATCGTAGGATGTGCAGCGTCTGGCCCGGGGCCGGTGATCTGCGCCTTCTTCATGACCAGATACGACGCGGTGTCAACGCGTCGACCCGAAGCCTTCAAGTTCGGCGCCGGGATCGACGAAGTCGCGGGGGGACCCGCGGCGCTGCCGGGTCCTGTGGCGGTGCCGGGTCCTGTGGCGCTGCCGGGTCCTGTGGCGGTGCCGGGGCTCCCGGCGGACGCCGATGTACTCGCTGCGGCCGCCTGTTTGCAGGCATTCGAAACCCCGTCCTTATGCTGCTTGAGACAAGCGATGATTCGACCGCCTCCGGGCTGCACACCGGCACAGAACTTGCGTGCGTCATCCGCACAGGCGGCCTCGAGCATCTGCATCGACGACTGCGCGTACGACAGGCGCACCGACATTACGGCCATCGCGCAGAGCAGCAGCCCCGCACATCCCCATCTCGCCTGAAAACTCGCCCTGATAGCCATTCATCCACCCCGCTCGGTTGACTTTCATTCGACAATCATCGCTACGTAGGATTAGGCGTAAAAAGTCGGCAATTCGTCTCAGGCGATGTCACTCGTCTGGACCTGCCCAACATGCGACCGATGCGGGTGCTTGCCGACAAACTCCCACATTCCTCGCCTACAGCCCGTGAAACGTCATTCGTTTATCATGAGGCTTACCGCCACCGACACGGCGCATCGCCCAACAGGGACCCCTATGATGAATGAATGGCGAAACGCGATAGCGACGACGAAACATCGAGCGCGTTGCGAGTGGGCTGTGCCGATCATGCTTGCCTTTTTGTCAGCGTGTGCACCGTCGACCCACGTTTTGATCGGCCCCGCAAGGCAGCCGATTCGGCCCGATCAGGTCACGATCTATTCCCATCCGCCGGCGGCGGCCTTTGAGGAGATTGCGATACTTGACGCTTCGAGCAAGAGTGCTTTCTTTGCGGGCGGTCAGAAGTCGGTCGACAAAGTCATTGAGCGTCTAAAAATCGAGGCCGCGAAACTCGGAGCGAACGGCGTTATCCTCGAAGGATTTTCCGATGCCGAAACCGGCTCGATTGGCACCGGGGTCGGGTCCGATTCCTATGGCAATCACTCGGCCGTCGGAGTGGGAGTCGGAGGCTCGCTGGGCATCTATAAGAAGACCGGTCGCGGCGAGGCCATTTACGTTCAACCTGCCGGAGGCTGAAACTTGCCGCAATCACGGAGGCCCTTACGGACATGCGCGGTCGGACGCCAGCCAATCCATGTACCCATGCAAGGCCTCGCGCATCGGCCGCGGCGTCCAGCCGGTCTCGCCATGAATGCGCGAAATGTCATAGGCGCCCCACATCCCGTCTCTTAGCTGCGGATCTTGGAGCAGCTCGGCGTGCTCCGGGGCCGAGAGCTCGGCCCGGAAACCCGGAATCTTTTCCGCGACCCAGTGCACGATGTCGCCGATGCTGGCCGTCGCGCCCAGCGCGATGTTGTAGGTGCTGTACCGCAGGCGCGGTGCAAGCAGCAGCGAGATGATGGCGCGCGCGACGTCCTCGACGTGAATGTAATCGCCGACGGCCTCGAGCGTATTGACGCGCACGCGCCGGGCGCCGTCCAACGCCAGCTGGGCAATTCGATTGGGCACGTGGCGGAAGTTGCGGCTCGCCGTCACGCGATCCATCGTGCCGTAGACGGACGACGGACGGACGGCGGCGGTCGACAGGCCGAAGAGGTCCCCATACCGTTCGGTGATGAGCTCGGAAGCCAACTTCGATATGCCATACAAACGGCGCGGCATGACATAGCCGTCCTCCGGCAACGGTTCACCCACGCGATCGGGCCCGTGATGCTTGTAGACGGCCCCGGAGCTCAGATAAATGAATCGCTCGAGCGTCGCACGCGTCCGCGCCCACTCGAGCATCGCCACCGTGCCCATCACGTTCACGTCGATGATGCGTGCGGAATTCTCCGCCTCCGGCTCACGCTGTGCCTCGGCGGCGGTACCGCGCGACAAGGGCGTAATGGTTGCGCCGTGGACGATGTGAGTCACATCGACGTTTGCCAGCGCGGGCTGCCAGTCCTGCGGCCGCGTGACGTCGGCCACGATCACTCGGAGCCGGTCAGAGACGTTCGCGTAGTAGCGCACTGCCGCGGCGTCCAAGGGCGCGGCGTCGAGCACCACGAGGTGCGCCGTGGAATCGGCCTCGAGCCAATGCCGCCCGAGTACGCTCATGACGAAACCGGTTCCGCCCGTCACCAACAAAGTCATCATAGGGGAAATTCCAGCAGCACGCGCGTGAGCGCCTGTGTGGCCACGGCGAAGTCCTCCATGGACATCGCCTCCTGCGGATTGTGACTGTCATGCTCGTTGCGCACGAAGATCATGGCGGTTGGAATGCCGAGCTTGGCGAACACCGCGGCATCGTGACCCGCGCCGCTCGGCATTTCAAACGGCTGATCGAGCAGCGTCAGGAGCTTCGCGCGCAGCCGGCCATCCATCGCAGCAGCGGGCGAGTCGGTCCGGGGCCCCAAGTCCATGTGCACGCGATAGGCGTCGCTGACCCGCGCCGCCTCGGCCTGCGCCTCTCCGGCGACGGTCGTCATGGTCGCTTCGTGGAGACTGCGCAGGTCTAACACGAAGCGCGTCTCGCCAGCGATCTTGCTCGGCCCATGCAGCTTCGGATCGGTGTACAGCTCGCCCGCCGTGAGGACGAGGTCCGAACCCGCCGCTTCTTCGCGCAGCCAGATCCTCTCCATGTGATGCAGAAAGGCGACCGTGGCGGCGACGGCATCGTGCCGATCGGCCCGGGCGACGCCGCCCGAGTGCCCATACTGTCCTATGCAGCGCGCGTTGCGAAAACGCTGGCAGCCGCGGAGCCCCGACACGACCGCGGCGGGCAGGTTGCGGGCGACCAAGGTCGGGCCCTGCTCGATGTGCAACTCGAGGTACGCGCGGATGTCAGCGGGATCGAGCAGGCGCCGACCCTCGCGAATAGCCTGCGGATCAAAGCCGCGCGCCGTCAGTGTCGACTCGAGACTGCGGCCGTTGTCGGAGCGCGTTACCGACAGGCACTTCGGGTCGAGCAAGCCGAAGGCGCCGGCGCTGCCCAGATACGGGATGTCGAACCAGGCGGACTCCTCGGCGCGGATCGCCAATACGGCAAGATCGCAAGGCGGTACCACGCCCGCGTATCGGAGGCCGGCCAGCGCGCACAAGCCGGCGACCACCCCCGCGGCACCGTCGTAGTTGCCGCCCTGGGGCACGCTATCCAAATGCGAGCCCATGAGAATGCCCGGCGCAGTTCGGTCCGTTCCCGGCAAGGTCATGGAGAGGTTACCGATGGCGTCGATCGATATCTCGAGATCGAGAGATTGCGCAGCCGCCCGGACGATGTCGTGCGCGGCCTGCTCGCCATCACCATAGCTGTCGCGAACGATCCCGCGGCCGACGCGGGTCGCGCGGCTCAACGCGTCGAACAGCGCAATTCCGAGATTGATGTCGGGTTTTATCGCGTCGAACATCGGCATATTCTTTCAGCGCAACGGCCCCACCATCATCTCCTGAAGGAGTTTCAAAATTCATGTCGAGTCTACTCTCGGGAAAGATCACTGTCGTCACCGGCGCGAGCTCAGGCATCGGCCGCGCGATTGCCGCGAGCTTCGCGCGCGAAGGCGCGGTGGTCGTGCTCGCCGACGTCACGCCAGACCCCATCGAAGGCGGCCCACCGACTCTCGAGCTCATCACGCGCGACGGTGGTAATGCATTTTTCGAACGCACGGACGTCAGTTCCTGGCGGGACGTCGATGCGCTGATCGGCAACACCGTTGCCCGGCATGGCCGGCTCGACGTCATGGTGAACAATGCGGCGATCTATTCAGGCACCGACCTGCTCGCCACCGACCCTGCGCAATGGGACGAGGTTCTGCGTGTGAATCTCCAAGGTCTCTTTTTCGGCTGCAAGCGCGCCATCGCGCAGATGATCACGCAGGAACCGCGGCACGAGGTCCGTGGGCGCTTGGTGAACCTGGGCTCCCAGCACGGTATCGTGTGCTGCCCCGGCGATGCACCCTACGGAGTGAGCAAGGCCGGCGCCATCTACCTCACGCGGCAAATCGCCGTGGATTATGCGAAACATCGGATCGTCTGCAACTCGATCTCACCCGGCAAGATCGTGACTGGCGCGCCGGGCCTGGCGGTCGATCCGGACCGGCTCGACACGGCGCGCCGGCGCACCCCGTGGCCGCGCCTCGGGCGCCCCGAGGACATTGCCAACGCCGCGGTTTTCCTCGCGAGCGACCGTGCCACGTACATCACGGGTACGAATCTCGTCGTCGACGGTGGTTGGCTCGCGGGCTAGCGGATCGACAGGGCGTAGACCTTGCCGTGATAGGGCGGCTTGTCGACCTGGTCGAGCGCCGTGACATACAGCGTCTTCTCGTCAGGGCTGAAGGCGAAGTTCGGCACGCCCGGGGAGGGCAGGTGCAGCGTGCGCAGCAGCTTGCCGTCGGAGTTCACCACGAAGATCGAACCAGCCAAGGGCGCATGGACGTCACGCGGGTTTTGGCCAATGAAAATATCACCCCTCGAATCGATTTTGACGCCGTCGGGATAGATGTGAGCGACGTGCCCGGTGAGCTCGTCGAGGTCCAGGAATACGCGCCGGCCGCTCAAGGATCCGTCCGGTGCGATGGCGAACTCGAGCAGCCGGTGTGCCTCGGTCTCGATGGCATAGAGGATCTTACCGTCGTTCGAAACCGCGATGCCGTTGGCGCTGTGGACGTTGTCCGCCACCTGTGTAATGGTGCCGTCCGCCGCGAGGTAGAAAATTTTGCCGTCGATCACGGGCCCTGGGGCGGTGCCCGAACAGGTGAAGTAGATGCCGCCGCGGCGATCGGGCGCGAAATCGTTCGGACCGACGAAGCGATGACCCTCACGGTCTTCGCGGTAGGCGGGAAGGTCGGTGCCGTCGGCCGCGATGCGGCCGATCGTTCCGCTGTCGTAGCACGTCGTGAGGAATTCGCCCTGAGACGTGACCACGACCGCGGAGGGACCACAGCCCGGCTTCGACCAGAAAATCGAATTCTTCTTCCCGTCCCAGGCGTCCACGGTATTGCGGTCGTATTCGACGTAATAGAGCTTTCCCCCGGCCCAGATCGGTCCCTCTGGAAAGTGTGCATCGGCGTTGATCACGGTGATGCCGTGGGGCGCCGCCGATGCCCAGCGGGCCATGGCGACCAGGGCGAGGACCAGGGCGAGCGCGAATCCAAGATGTTTCATGGGGATCATCCGGTGATGTAGCCGATGGCGCGCGTCTCATCGGCCGCGACCGTGCGCGTGGCCGCCAAGAAATGCCACGTCGCCCAGAATCCCGTGGGCGCCAGCACCAGCAGCGCCAGGCGCAGTGAGGCCGCATCGGCGCCCGCCGCACCGCCGAAGCGGTCGCTCAAGAAGCCGACGACCTGCGGTGCCACTATCAGATTGAAGACGTTCCCCACGAGAACAGACCACGCCGTGAATATCGAGCGCATGGTACTCGGCGCCAGATTCAGCACCAACGCCATGCACGGGCCGATGAAGAAATAGATGGCTGGGATGTAGAGCCAGAACATGAGCTTCGCAATCACGAGCGAGTGCGTCCAATAGGCGAGGATCGAGGGGATCGTCGCGCAGCCCGTGACCGCCGCGAGCGTGCAGAGCACGCGCCGCGGGTCGGCCATGAACGGCCGGCCCATGAGCCACGCGCCGCTCGCGGTGGCCAGGATGCCGCCGACGAGATGCACGTGACCCGTGACGGCGCCGGCCTGGCCCACGTTGAGGCTATAAGTGCGCATGAGAAAGGTCGGCGTCCACCAGACGAGCCCCCAACCCCAGAGCGAACACACGCCACTCGCCATGATGACGTGGAAGGCCGCCTTTTGCCGCCACAGCAAGACCAAGGACTCTGCCAAGGAGCGTTTGTCCTCGCCGCGACGTGCATCGAGCCTTCCGCGCTGGGGCTCGCGGATGGTCAGGAACACGAGCACGCCCAGCAGCACGCCCGGCGCCCCGAGCGCGAAAAACGCCGCACGCCAGCCGTAGGCTTGCGCCACGGCCCCCGCAAGATCCGCTCCGAGCCACGCGCCGACCGGTGCGCCTAGGGCGAACACCGAGAGCGCCATGGGTCGCCGTTCCGGTGGGAAGTAGTCCGAGACGATGGATGACGACGGCGGGGTCGCGCCGGCCTCGCCGAAGCCCACGCCGAGACGCCCGGTGAGGAGCTGCCAATACGAGTGCGACAACCCACAGAACACCGTGAACGCCGACCAGATGACCAGCGACGCCGCGACGATGTTGCGGCGGTTGGAGCGATCGGCAAGCCAGGCGATGGGAATGCCGAAAGCCACGTAGAAGAACGCGAGCGGCACGCCGGTGAGGAAGGCGGCCCCCGCATCGGTGAGCGCGAGTTCGAGCCGAATCGGTTCGAAGACGGTGGTGACCACGTATCGTGCGGCGATGTTGATCGCGTACACGAGACTCATCACGATGAGGACGTACCATCGGTCGAGCAGACCCGTGGCGCTCATCGCTTAAAATTTATAGCGAAACTTGACCCCGATCACGCGTGGCCGAAGGATCGTCTGGGCCACCACGAATTGATTGGTCGAGGTGTAGGTGCTCACGTTCTCGTTGGTCAAATTCTGCGCGTAGAGCTCGGTGGTCCAGGCATCCTTGCCGATGCCCATCGAGGCATCGTACTGCGTATAGGCCGGATTCTCGAACCGCAGCAACGTCGTGCTGATGTTGCTGCCTTGCGACTCCGCGGGATTGGCGCTCGACTGCGTGAACGAGTGCGCGGTGTGCGTGGCGCCTGCTTGCGCGAAGCCGTTGAAATCATTCATCGTCCACTGATATCGCAGCCGCAAGTTGAATTGCAGCGGCGGGGAGTTGGCGCTCGGGCCGCCAATGGGGCCGTACGGATTGGTCACGCTCAAGATCGGCTGACCAAACTCGCCCTTGCTCGCGCTATTGGCGAGCAGCGCCGGATTGTTGGCGATCAGATAGGGCGAGTTCGTCTGCGTGCTGCTGTTCCAAGACGCCGCGCCTTGCGCGGTGAGCCCCTGGGTAATCGCGGCGATGAACGAGGTCTCGACGCCGCGAATGCGGTAGTCGGGGCCGTTCGTGTTGAACCCGATATTGCCCAACACACCGGGATCGAAGAAGTCCACCTGGACGTTGTTCCATTTTTCCTGGTACACGGCGCCATTCCACTGGAATCGGTGATCCAGGAATTCGCTCTTCCAGCCGATCTCGTTGTTGGTCAGGGTGTCGGATGCATACGCGGACGGCGAGCAATACTGACCGATGCCGGCCGCATCCTTGATGTAACAGCCGGTGGTGCGGTTGAAGGCGCCGGGACGAAAGCCCTGCGACCAGGTGTAGTACACGAGTACGTCGGGCAGGATGTGCCAAGTGACGTTGGCGCGGCTCTTGAAGCCGGTGTAAGTCGTGTGCTCGTCCTCCGTGTTGATGTTCTTCGCCGACGCGAAGCAGGGTCCGGGCCCCGCCTCGTAACAGCCAAAGCTGCCGGCAACCGTCCCGTTCTCATCGTTGACGAAACGGTAGTAGCGCGTGCCGGCCGTGACGGTCAGCACCTTCGGGATGAGATCGACGTCGAACGAGGTGAAAAATGCCGTCTGGCGGTAGCCACGTTGCACGTCATTGAAAAACGCCGTGCTGTCATTGCGTGTGCCCGGATTGTTGACGCTGGAACCCGGCACAGTCGCGACATCCGTCAAGCAGCCGGCGGTCACCGTGTCGGTACAGGCGGGCAACGTCTTGTAGAGCCAGTTGAGCTGGTCGTCGATCTCCAACTCTTCCCAGTAGGCGCCCAAGATATCGCGCACACGCCAGTCGTCGGGCGTGCTCACGCGCAGTTCGTGGCTCTGGTGCGTATTGCGCTCGGTCTCGTTCCAGGTGGCACTCGGCGAGTAACACGTGGACTTCAGGCCGTTCGACGGTTCGGCGCCATGGCACTGGTAGTAGTCGGCGTACAGGCCGCGCGCATAATTCGTGTAGTCTTGTTGCTGGTGGATGTTGCGCACGAGATAGGCCCCGGTGTACACGACCTTCAAGGCATCGACCTGGCCATTGACGGTGAGTGCGGTGTTCTCGAACTGGTCCTTGTTGTACGAGGGGTTGAACAGCGTGACCGATTGCGGCGGCAGCGGCTGACCGTCCGAGCCGTTCGGCATCTGGTAGAACACGCCCTCGGCATCCATGGTTTGATAGCTTTGCGTGAGCAGGGCGTTCCAATCGTCGGTGATCTTGGCGAGAGCGGACACGCGCAGACCCTGGTAGGTCACGGGGTTGATCGCGTTGCCCACCGTGCTCGCGTTGTTGATGACGGGCGACCCAGGCGGCACGCCTCCCGCGTAGTTTGCGTAGTGAATGCCGAGATCCGTGCTCTGGCGCGTGAACGTGCTCGGCACGTTGTTGATGTAGCCGCCGTGGTGATCGTCGTAGACGACCGCTCGCACCGCGAGCGTGTCCGAAATGATCGGCAGATTGAGCACGGCCGTGGCCGCCGAGTTGGGATCGCCGCCGGCCGTCACGCCATAATCGGCGCTCACGTTGCCTTCGGTGACATCGAGCTTCGGTTTGTTCGTGATGTAGCGGATCACCCCGGCCTGGGCGCCCGCGCCGAACAGCGTGCCTTGCGGCCCTTCGAGAACTTCGACGCGCTCCAAGTCCGCGGCATAGACATCGAGATTGCGGCCCGGTAGCTGGCCCGACTGGTCATCCAGATAAATGGCGACGTTGGGGAACCCGCTGATGGAACCGCCGGATTGGCTGCCCTGATCGCCGACACTCAGGCCGCGCATGAAGATCTGCGACTGGCCGGGCCCCGCGGAGGAGGCCGTCACGTTCGGCAAGTATTTGATGAGGTCGTCGAAGGTCTCGACGTTGAGTTGCGCCAAGGTCTCGGCGGTGAATGCCTGAATGGCGATCGGCACGTTCTGGATGTTCTCCGAGCGCCGCTGCGCCGTGACGATGATTTCGTCCAAGCCGGA
>Ga0116226_10006210_pt1 | contig 10726 bp, 4 predicted proteins | sample S1TSphfallax_FD_89692 | JGI IMG/M metagenome (GOLD analysis project Ga0116226, IMG submission 89692) | Host-associated microbial communities from peat moss isolated from Minnesota, USA - S1T2_Fa - Sphagnum fallax MG | ecosystem: Host-associated > Plants > Peat moss > Unclassified | place: USA...
AGATGAAATATGAGAATATTTTGAACATTAATAGTTCATTGATAATGTCAACATAAACCTAATCAAATTGTGCATATATTTAGTGGTATGTATTTCCTAACACTAGTGGTTGAAGGGATAAACCTATTTGAAATGTTTGTTCATTTGAAATACATACATTACACCAAAATGGGTCCTTTACAACTACATATACGACTAAGTTTGCAACCATAATCATGAAGAATACATATATATCTTAGATTATATATATATATATGATCTTTATATTATATATTTTTGTATATAATCTAATATAATAATCTATAATCATAATATGAATATAAATAAAATGTACAATATTGGCTAATGAAAATCAAATAATTATTTTGTATTAAATAATTTATATTATTATTTCATCCTTTGATATTTTGACATGTGGCATTACATAATGCTAGCCTAAAATATTAATTTAAGTAGCTAAGTAGGCAACTTAATCTAGGTACTTAGGTGGCCTAGGTATAAGGAACATTCAATCAACATATCGATGTTGACCACAACTATGTCTTTTGCAAGGTGTGATCCTTGGACCCCAAGTATGGAAATAAACTCTTCTACCAACAAACCACCCCACTTATTATATAAACATAGTGAGGTGCATTTTATTTAACCAATCTTTTGTTATAAATGTTGCACAAATGCCAACTTTAATATTTAGTATCTTATCAATATTTTGTTGAAATGAAAAAATTTTAACTTAATTTTTTTAAAAAAATCCAAGGATGAACACATTATACGTATTTCCTTTTTAAAATGAAAATCCATGTTTTAGAAAACAATGCTTGAATTTCATTATTTAATAAGATTTCAATGACCATTTTTTTCTTTAAAAAATTAAACAGATGATTTTAATTATAGGTGGAAATTTTTTTATAGCTAAAATAATAATAAATTATGATATACTTACAAATCTTAAACATATATTTTATCAAATTTTATATGATAAAAATTTGATGTATTTTTATATACAATCTATTCACGTATAATATTCCTAATAGATCATTTTTTTTTATTCAATGATTTTAAATATATTCTAAAATATCAATCATAATATTTATGATGTAAAATAGTAGTTTAAATATCAACTTCCAATTTGCAAAAAATCAAATAAATAAATATAATTAGTAATTTTATGTAGTTTCCATGTTTATTTTTATAATATAATGACAAAAATTGAGTGTACATGAAATTTAAAAAAATTTGTATAAATTTTGAAATTTAATTATTGAAAAAAAATTCTGAAATATAAGTTTGTATTAACATTATGTATTTTTTCTTCATCTAATTTATTAATTTAATGTATCATTAATTAATTAATTAATCTAAATATGTCTTAAATTTGAATAATTCAAAAAGCTCAAAAAATTCAAAATTCAAATGTAGTCATTTATACAATGTAATTGCAACATAGTCACATCATAATCGCAAATGTCACAACATGATTAGGAAAATGATTACATGAATAAACTTAGACATAGTCATAAAATTTTCTAATCATGAAAGACATGTTTTGGTGTAGCGATAATTAGAAAAAAAAAGTATTCTTAAAAAAACACTAGTTATTTTTTAAGCAATAAAAATTGAACATGTTTAATTTTTGTTGAAGTTTGAAAACAAGTTCCTTCTTAAACCATAGGTGGTGGTTCAACAAATGCCATGACAACACATGTTTCTCATCCTTATTAGGCATAACAATATTCTGAATTGTCACATGTTCATTATCAACTTGTTGTCAACATGTTGTGGTATCACTTATATTGATTGCTATTAATAAGTTTAAAAAACCTATTCCACATTTATATGGTTTCAACTTGTTGATGTCTACAATTATTGGGTTGGGATCAAACTTGTCAAATGTCAACTGCTTAATGCAATGTTTTTGAACAAATAATATTAATTAGGTAATAAAGTATATTCATGTATCTAGAAGCTAGGCTAGCTAAATATGTACTTGTAACTTACATTTTTTAAACTAATATTATTGTAATGCAATGTGTATGCCACCAATTTTCTCATTGATGGTAGATGTGTTGTAAAATGAAGGTCTATCAAAATACATTATTACAAAAAGTGGCAAATATTTACAAAAACAATTACATTTGTAATCATCCCAAATTAATGTAACTCAATGAATATATAATCAACTCAAAATTGTCAATTTTACCTTAATTATTTGCCTGGTTGTAGTCACAAACCTCAAACGCAATTATAATGAAAGCAATTACAATCATAAAAAAGAATCCAAGATGCAAATCCAATCATCAAATTTACATTATATGAATATTATTGGGTTTTCCAACCAATGATTGACCTAACTGCATGGCAACCTAGACTAGGCAATATAGGTTAGGCTAAGTCTCAATAACCTAACCTAAAATAGCTTGAGCTATGTAAACTAAGTAAGTAAGCTAGATTAGTACATCAAAAAGTTCTTAAGCCTAATAGATTCTCAAAAACAAATGCCCAATTGTCATTTCACAATGTTTACATGTCATCCAATGCTATAAAAATATTTTTATAACACTAGTATATCCACATTCAACATGACAATACTAATGATGCACCATATTAATGTCTCCTAAAAATATATTCTAGCACATGATTATTATGCATGATTAAAAACATGCAATTTTGGTGCCATGTTGATGAAAGAGTAACATTGCATAGAAGTAATGCAACATGAAAACATAAATAATTTTGTGCATTTGTTACATGATATTTGGTCTTTACATTACATTTATGCTTATTTTGCATTGTTTTCCTTGACCTTCTTTTCTTTTTTCTTCGTTTGTGTTGCCTTTTCTTAAATTTTCATGTGTTCATACTCCATGTGTTAATTCTTTGTCATCAATATCTTGTGTGGTGTGGAGATGGTCATTGCCATTGAATTCAACATATGTTGGTAAGTTGTATTGACCCTTTTTCTATCACAATGTGAACTACATATACATATACACTGCATATCATAAGAAAATAACAATGACCACACAAATTCCTAGCCATTATTGCCATTGTTGGAAATTGTGCATTAAATGCAATATATCCCCAATTAAAAACAAATTTGAGACCTCTTGACCTAATCCAAATAAAAAGTTCATAAAATTGTATAATTAGAACACCACCTAACATGACTAAAAAAATTCATAAAATCTTTGGCGATTAATACACATCCCACACCTTAAATTTATCAAATTTCTTGCAATGAAAGTAAGCTTTCCTTGTTTTGTCTTTGAATGGCATTGGACACAAACATGTGGTGAAGCAAAAGAGTAAAAAAACTCAACAAGAACAACCCATATATGTAATATTGTTTGCAAATTGTGAGACAAACTATGTCTTTAATGCATTTCCCAAATACTTTTGATGCCACCCATTGCAAGTAATTATCATTTTCTTTATACTTATAATTATAATAAGAAGATCCACAACTAGTTTGTTGTTACTTGAATAGTGAGAAAAGGTCAATTGAGAAAACAAGAGTACCTATGAAATCTCTTCATCTTTACCAACTAAGGTGCAAAAAGAACATACAATTTCAATATAAGTAGTAAGGTATTTCCATGGTACAATGTACAAAAAACGAGTCACAATTTGTAAGTTTTCATTGTGTAATTTTTTATGTGCCTTTTTAGATATTTGGAGAAGATTTTGTGATAGAATTATGGAATTAAAGGTGGATACATTCTACACTTTCATTATGTTGTGAACCACATTTGAACAATGCAATAGTTGATTGGAATACATTTATGACTTGTATGAGCTTGTCATTTTTTTAATTTTTAATTTTTTAATTTTGTAGTCTTCTTCAAGATCATCCAAACAGTAATTTACCCATGTTTGGCTATAAGCCATATATGGAAGTACAAATTTGTTGAAATATTTTTATTTTTTGGCTACTAGTCCTAGAACCCATTGTAGAATTATATCATTTAACAAATATATAAATGTATAAAATATTTAAAAATATTTTGCCAATGTTTATGGCCTTTTTTATGTTTGCAAAATGGTGAAAATTCAATGCAAAAAAAAATTCAGTTACATCATTAATATTTATTTAGAATTTTCAAAAAACATCGATAAGGTTTATAGCAATCTCAAATATTTTTTTAAAAAATTTCAAATATATTTGATGTTGGAATTATTTATATGTTTATTGTTGGAATTATTAGGATTAGTTTTAAACTTTTACTTATTATGAGTAACATTTTTTCTTTGAAATTTGTGATTTCAAATTTTTGTCAATTTTTTTGTTGTTTACAATTTTTTCTTGACTTGCATTATTTTTTCCATTTTTTTCCCAAAAAAATAATTTTAAAAAGGGGAAAATGTAAAATATATTTTTACATCATTATAAAAAACAATGTTGAAAACTATGTAATTAATCATTTGTATTAGTGTATGACCATCTTGCAAAAAAAATTATGGTTTTTATAATTAAATGGTTATATTGACTATTTAATTAATGTTTCTTTTTCTAGCTAATTTTTTCCAATTTAAGGGGGCAACATTATGAAAGAAAATTTTTGAAAGTATATTTTTGTCAAAATTAAAATACATATTGTCAAATTTTTAGAATAAAATATAGTAAATAACCATAATATTGAAAGATTTAAATAAGTTTCCAACTACATTACTTGTCTATAACCAAATGTGGAAATCTTCTTATGGATGATTGTCATTTTAGCAACATCACAACAATAAATAAATAAAATTTACTTAATCATATTGGGGAAAATAAATATTTCAAAATTTACAAAAATTGGACATATTTTATGTAATGAAAATAAAATCATAAAACACTTAATGAATCCATTTTTAAATTGACATTAAATTTACAAAGATTCTAGGTCAATTTAAACAAAAATATACTTGTAAATTTATTCATGACATGCAATTTCAAGTTCTTTTTACCCTTTAAATTTAATTTTTTAAATTAAAATATTTTTTTGGAGTATATTATTGAATAAGCTTCAAGATCATATTTTCATTTGTAGCATTTGAATAAATTTTGAAAAAAAAATTGTATGTTAAAATTTGAATTTCCTAAACAATTTCAAACTAACCACAATAAAGTTAAAGTTTCTATGAAAGTTTTTTGTATGATGATGTGGCACATTATTCCATGTCATATTAACTTGGGACCTCGTATATCCATGTCATAATTGTAAAATTAGAACTTATTTAGTGCAACATGTGACTATCCAAAACAACTAAAAATTATTTCACTAAAAATGTCCTAATCAATTAGTCATGTTTTACCAAATTCATAAAAGTTGCATATTAATGAGTTTTGTCTTATTTCATTAAAAATCTAATGAATTTGAATAGTGGAAAAAGACAAGATTTCTCCTTGTGTTTCCTCTAGCTTGAATCTTTGAAATGTCCAACCAAGTTCCTCATTGATTTCATTATTGGTTAATTCATCAACCAAAAGCTTGGTTTTTGAGAAAGAATTCTAAATTTGTTTTATAATGTTCCATTTGAAAGGATAACATAATCAAAAATCTTGCTCAAGGTCATAGTGTAGCATATCATTTACACCTTGGCTCAAGTTGATTGATTAAGGAATTTGATCACACATCATGAATAATGTAGAATATGTGAATGGCCAGTTGACCTTTAGGCTCTTAGAGGCAATCAACCAAATCAAATGGCTAATCATTCGCACTTGAAAGAGAAAAAAAACAACATTCCATGCATCAAAATTCACATCAATATCTATTTTAATGAAAATTTCGAAATCCTACACAATGGCTTATGTTGTATTTAATATTAGTTGCATTTGAATTTTATTAAAGGAACTAAGGTCTAGGGTTAAAATTGAACACACAAGTTTTGCAAATTGAACCTACATGTTTTTTGTAATAGCCACAACATATGGTGTCTAGCTGGAAATCTAGTTTAAATCCTTCAATATTATGCTTACCTACAATAATTTATTGTAAATTATTTACAATTTAAAAAAAAACATTTGACATAATTTGATGTTTTTCCTTTTAAAAAGTCATTTGTTGATGTCATTGCCCCTTTAAATTGCCAAATATTGGCCACAAAAAAGAAAAAAGAAAAATAAAGCAATCAATATAGCTATTTAATTTTCAATACCATATTTGTTTAACAACATGAATCATAAACTAATACAAATTGATTAATTACACAACTTGAAAAAAGTCAAAAAATATTATTATTACTCTTATGATGTAAAAATACATTTTATTCTCATTGCCTTTATAGAAATAAAAGTAACATAATTTGGTGAAATTATGGCATTAAATAGTTGGATTAAACCCTTCCCCCAACCAACATGTCTTTTTTTAGTTTCGAATTATCCTAACTTGGCAACTCTTATTGGGAGAAGAATGGAAAAGTAGTGAAACTAAAAAATGTTACTTTTAATGAATAAAAATTTTAATATTAATTTTAATAATTTCAACTATAATTCCAACATCAAATTTATTTGAAATTTTTTAGGTTCAATATTTGAAATCACTAGAATCTTATCCAATTTTTTTTGAAAACATTAAAATAAACATTAATGATGGAACATAATGTTTTTTTTCTTCGTAAATTTCCACCATTTTGCGAACATAAAAATAGGGCCATCAACATCAACAAAGGAATGTTTAATTAAAAAATCATAAAAATCTAATTTTAATTTTTTGAATGATATAATTCTACAATGGGTTTTAAGACATGTAGCCAAATATAAAAATATTTTTAAAAAAAATATACCTCCATATACATGTTCTATAATCAAAACATGGTCAAATATTCTTATGGATGATCTTGAAGAACACCACAAATTTGAAAAAATATAAATATAAAAAAACTCATTGATCTAATTGTGATTATCACCATTTATAATTCATTCCTTTACTTCTTTTTTTTAGAAATAAATTCTCCTTTAAATATTTAAACATATATATTTTTTAAACACTAAAAAAGATAATAAAATTTTAAAATAATAATAATAAGTAGAATATTGATACATCATAATAATAATGATGATAATATATTTTAAGGAAATAAAAAATGAAAAAAAATTATAATCAATTTTTTTTAATGTGGACTATTATTTTTCATACGCCAAACAAAAAAATTGGTAAAACATTAAGGATTATGTATGGAGGTTTTTGGTGTTGCATCATGAACATTTGTAATAAAACACTTGTCTAACACATGATGCCTAAAATAAACTAGGAAAAAAATACACTTTAATTTACATAAATGTATAAAAATTTAATATATGAAAAAATTATAATTTAAAGGTCAACATGCATCCTAGACTTTGCATGCATGAACATTTAACTTAATCATTAACCCATTTAAATATAAATATAAAAAATGTTTAATCTTTATATATATCCATTTTCAAAAATTTGTGGTGAATGCAAAATGTAATTTGAGTAATAAATTTAACAAATGAACTTGAATGGTTCAACTCATGTGCACATGTTGATAATTCAAAAGATGTGACAAAATTCATTAACTTGTTCGAATATAAATGTGATAGTTGAAGAGAGGTTTAAAAAAAAAAACCAACTATAATGCATTGTGCAAATAAAGTTAAAGATTACTTCAATTTTCACATCAATAATTTGAAATTATTAAAAAATAAAATAAGGTTCAAATTAAACTCATAAGTGAACAACATAATGAATTTAACAACTACGAACAATGTTGACCATTAATTAGTGCAAGCCACTTGCAAACTTAAAATGGTTAAATGTAGTTCAAATGTAATTAAATTAGATAATAGTCAAACTGTGTGGGGGTGGAAAAAGACAAGATTTTTTTTTGTGAAAACTTGTCAACCAAGCATTATGGAAAGCATCAACATTATAAATGTTTGTTTTAGCAATTCCAAGTTTGTGGATAAACTTGACTTTGATTTTGTATGTCACCTTCCCATTTTCATAACATCTTTGCATTTATCACATAATGTAAGGTATTTTTACCCTAATGTACATGTTTACAATATGCACATTGTTAAAATATTAAACATATTTTATTTTATGGTTCTTCATTTGCTTCTGTTTCAATTTTCATTGATTCTTTTAAAATTTTTATATAATGTAAGATAGTGAATTCAACCTTGATGGAATACATTAAGATAGAACTTGTGCATTCCACAAGTGTCAAGGAAGGTCAAAATATTTTGTGCTGCAAAAAATATGATTGGAATTCAATTAGAAAATCCTTGAATTTTTGTTTTGCATTGAAGAACAATTGTTCTTCAGCTTGCATTGCATATGTTGTGATGTTTGAATTACATATCAACTTCAAGAAAGCTTTTGTCTAATGTTTGATAGAAAGTTTGCTTAACAAGGCATCTAATTTCTCGATTTCTTTGTGCCTTTCAGTGCTATAGGAATGCAATATTTTCTTTGCTACCTCCAAGTTTGGAGGATCTTTAAAGTTCTCATTGATAGTGAATTCAAACTCATCCCATTCCTTTGAAAATGGTTGAGTTGCTTGCTAAAACTCATGCTTAATGTTTACAACTATGTACATGTGCATTGAAGGATGCATTATGACCTTAGCTAGGTCTAATTCTAAGCAAATGATGCCCTGACATTCATTATGGCGAGTTGAAAGGTATGCATTAATATTATGTAGTTCTGTTATTTTTGTGGTAGGAGGAGTAGTCTCAAAGTCATAAAAATGGCCTTTGAAAAGAAGTGCTTCTTCAAATTTCATCAATATTTTGATGCTACAAACCTATTGGGTGCACATTCCTATCTTGAAGGGTGTAGAAGTACTACTCATGGTGGCAAAACCATGGATTAAATAAAAACTTGATGTGATTATCTAGTTCTTCATATGCCCTTTCTTGTGATGTTCCTTCACAATACATTTTTTCTTGTGGTACTCCTTCATATACCCTCTCGTGTGTCAATGTTCTTGATGGTCCTCCTTTCGTAATAGTGAAAAAATTAGCAAACAATTTGTTGTTATTATAAAACACTAAGCAACAATCATGACTATTGGGATTATATGAATTTGTTTAATGTTGGTTGATAAGCTATACATGATATTTGGTGATTTTACAAATAAATACCTAGACATGAATCTATTGACATGGATGTTTGGCTAGATGGTGTTCTAGAAACTCTATGCCTCGAGTGGCTGCATGAGTTTCAAGTATGGTACTAATATTGTAACTTTCATGTATGGCAACATGATAATTGATTGAAAAGCTCACTTAGGTTAAAATAAACTTGTAAGATTGGATTCCAATAGTTCATAGAACATGAGGATCTAGATAGTATATTGTGTAGGCTTATATGGGCAAGGAACCCCATGCACTTCCTTCACCACATTTGAATGGGTCCAAATGATAGGTCTTCAAAGTTCCTCGCCCCATCTTCCTTTAAGATCTTTGAAAAAAAAGGCAAGAATAAGGTCAAGTTGATGTGTATGCATATTCATGAAAGCCGAAGAAAGGTTGAACTATTTCATGTTCAACCGAACCTATAGGTAGGGGTTCAGGATGTATAAATCCACCCCACCATATGTTTGATTGCAAAGGCACTATAATGGAAAGGAGATATGGTGGCACAAAATGAAATCTTGTTTTTTTTCATGCCCACACATTTTGACTATTGTTCGATTTGACTACGTTTCAACTACATTTAACCATTTTAAGTTTACAAGTGGCTATTAATGGTGAATACTTTTCATAATTGTTACATTCATTATGTTGTTCACTTATGAGTATAATTTGAACCCTATTTTTTTAATAATAATTTGAAATTATTCATGTGGAAATTGAAATAGTCATTAATTTTATTTACACAATGCATTATAATGGGTTAGTGATTTTTTTGACATCTTTTCAACTATCAAATTTTAACATGTTGAAACCATCATTCATGAGTGGCAATTTACATTTAACATAATTCATTAAAACACATTTAATAATTGAAACCCCACATTTATATTGGAATGAATTAGTAATTTTTTTCACATCTTTTCAATTATCAACATGTGTACATGAGTTGAATCATTCACTTTGAACTTATTGAAACCATTATTCAAATGTTGCATATTGCACTTATTAGTATATATTGAAACATGCAAAACAACTTAAAGCCTCACATTTATACCTAAACAAGTTGATGAATTTTTTCACATCTTTTGAATTATCAACATGTGCAGATGAGTCAAATCATTCACTTTGAATGTGTTAAATCCATTACTCACAAATTGTATTTTTCACTCACCATAAGTTTTTGAGATGGATACTAGACAAGTTTCATATTTATATTTGAATTTGTTAATGATTAAGTTAATATTCATGCATCCAAAGTCTAGGGTGCATGTAGACCTCTAAATTACAATTTTTTCATATATTAAATTCTTGTACATTTACGTAAATTAGAGCATATGTTTTTTTCTAGTTTATTTTAAACATCATGTGGACAAGTTTTTTATTACAAATGATCATGATGCCACACCAAAAACCCCAATAAATAATCCCTAATCTTTTTCACATTTTTTCCCTTGGTGTAAGAAAAAAAATCCATGTTTAAAAAGTGATGAAACTTTTTTAAATATATATATATATATATATATATATATATATATTATGATTGTTATTATGATGATGATTATAATTATAATGATTATTACAATGATTATTATCATTAAAGTTATCAATATTTTCTACTTATTATTTTTATTTTAA
>Ga0116226_10006211_pt1 | contig 10725 bp, 8 predicted proteins | sample S1TSphfallax_FD_89692 | JGI IMG/M metagenome (GOLD analysis project Ga0116226, IMG submission 89692) | Host-associated microbial communities from peat moss isolated from Minnesota, USA - S1T2_Fa - Sphagnum fallax MG | ecosystem: Host-associated > Plants > Peat moss > Unclassified | place: USA...
ATATCACCATGCTGGGCACGGTGATCGCACGCAGATACTCGCTGCCATCCCACGGCACCAGGCCATGCTTGTTCTGCAGATAGACGACATGCGTCGGCGGATAAATCTTCGCCGCGTTAAAGCCGAAATAAGGCATGATTTCACGTGCCCACGTCAGCACCGCTGGCGGCGTGCTCAGCACCATGCGGCCTATCCAACGCAACTGGAAACGTACCGCAGATGCGATGATGATCAATGCCGATACACGCTCAGGACGTTTGCTGGCGAAGTATGATGACAACGCCCCACCGAAGGAATGACAAACCAGAATGAAGCGCTGCGGCACACGTAATTCTTCCAATGCCGCTTCGATGTCTCCGACCAGTTCCGGCACATCGTAACGCGCGCCATCAACTTCGGTTGGCGCATCGGTGTAGCCATGTCCACGCAAATCCAGCGCAACCACGCGATAGGATTCGTGGAATTGTTCGAGCTGATATTCCCAGTACGCAGCACGACCACCGAAGCCATGGATAAACACCATCGTTGGCGCTTCATATTTATCGCCTTGATCCGGCCCGGCGTCAACCACACTCATTTCCAGCACTTTGCCATTGGCCAGTCGGTTCTTTAGCGTGATCGTGGTGCGATGAAGGTCAACGTCGAAACTCATGGCTCTTATTCTATTTTGTTGTTCAATTGGTTGTCGACAATGGTGCTGGCGTTGGTGACAGCGACGCAGGCGGCGCAAGTTCGGTCAGACGGCGATGCCGCTCGTCCTTATCCAGCCTCGACAGATCACGCACCGCATCATAAAATTTCGGAAAGCTCTGCTGTTGCTGCAAAAGGATTTTGAAGGCTGGCACGAAGTCGTGATACGTCGCTATCGAAGCCAGATGCGCGTTGTTCAAAGGCTCGGCAAACCAACGATCATACCCGGCATAACCCCCCCAGCTTTGCTTCAGGGTTTGATATTCGTCCTTCAGTGCCTGAAAGGTTGTAGTCTTTTGCGCACGCTTTTCGTCTTCGCTTGCAGAGCTTGCATAGAGCACCTCCAATCGTTTGCGATATTTCAGCAACAGCACAAGAAAATCGTGCTGGTGTCTCTCACTATCGAGCATGTCCTTGCGCATTTGCTCATTACCGAATTGCGTCAACCAATGATCCACGCCGACCTCTTCCACCGAGGTTGCGAAGGACTCGTTGAATTGCGAATCGCCCGGCGCATACACGACTTGATGTGCAAGTTCGTGGAAGATCATGCGCGCCAGCTCAGTATCGGAATAGCTGATGAAGGTCGATAATACCGGGTCACTAAACCAGCCCAGTGTCGAATACGCTGGCACGCCGCCTACCGTTACATCATAGCCTTGTTTGCGCAATTCGGCGGCGTAGGCTAAGGCATCATCCTTGTCGTAATAACCGCGATAAGCAACGCAACCGGCAATCGGAAAGCACCATTGTTTCGGCGATAGCGACAACTCCGGCGTGGCGACGATATTCCACAGCACGTATTGCCGATGCAAATCTGCATAGCTCTTGTAGCTGGCATTGTCCGGCAGATTCAGCTCGGTGACGGCATATTGCCGTATCTGCTGGACTTTGGTCAGTTTCGCCTTCAGCTTGTCGGATGTGTCAGGGTCGTCCAGTACCTTGTCTATCGGTCTGGCTGCACTGATCAGGGATATCTCGCCATGCACCGCTTGCGCGTAATACTGAAGCGATGAACAACCGCCCAAAGCAAACAGCGGCAAGCACACAAGCAAGCGCAACAGGCGCATCATGCGGAGCGAACGCTATCGGTCAATTTCTCAACCTGCACCAGCAAATCATAGAAGGTCGGGCCACGGCCCATATCGGTCAGGCGCTGGCTGGTGACTTCGTTGGCATTCTTGCCGTCGCCTGCCAGCTTCTTCCACCAGATCGACAGGCCGACGACCAGACCAGCACGCGCCTTGTCGGTCACACGCGCCTTGGCCTCGAAGGAGCCGCGATCATTGAAGATACGCACCACATCACCAGCCACGATGCCGCGCGATGCAGCATCGTCAGGATGAATATCCAGGTGCGGCGCACCTTCCGTATTGCGCAAGCTTTGCACATTGACGAAGGTGGAATTGAGGAAGTTACGCGCCGGTGGCGAGATCATCGCCAGCGGATATTTCTGCGCCAATTCAGGACTACTGCGCACCGATTCGTAAGGCGGAATATAGGTCGGCAAGGGATCAAGTCCATCCACCATCATCCGTTCGCAATAGAATTCGCACTTGCCGGATGGCGTCGGAAAACCGCCCTGTGCAAACGGTGCATCTGGCACGTTCAACTTTTGCCAGCCCTTGCGCTTTAAGGAGTCCCAATCGAAATGGATCGCACGGACGTCGTCGCGCTTGAATGCAATCGCGGCGATGTCGTCGTCACTATCCTTGAAGCATGGATCATCAAAGCCCATGCGCGCCGCCAGCAAGCGGAAAATCTCGGTATTCGGTTTCGACTCACCCAGCGGCGTGATGGCAGGATTATTCGCCATCATGTACAGATGGCCGTAGGTCGAATGGATGTCGGTATGTTCCAGTTGCGTCGTCGCTGGCAACAGGATGTCGGCGTAATCCGCAGTATCGGTCTGGAAATGTTCCAGCACGACCGTGAACAAGTCTTCCCGCGCAAAGCCTTGTGCCACCTTTGCCGATTCAGGCGCCACCGCGACCGGGTTGGAGTTATAGACGATCAAGGCATCGATACGCGGGCCGAATTCCGGCGAGGCATCGCGCAACAGGTCGTCTCCTATCGTACTCATGTTGATGGTGCGCGTGTGTTTCGATGGCAGCAAATCGGGGCGACGTAATTTATCGACATCGCGCGGGAAGGAATCACCGCTTGATAATTGAATGCCACCTGCCGCGTTCCTCCACGCACCAACCAGTGCAGGCAAACAGCAGATATTGCGGATTGCCATGCCACCACCGCGTACGCGTTGCATGCCATAGTTGGCGCGGATCGCAACGCCTTCGCCGCGCAATGCGGTTTCGCCATACAGACGTGCAAGCTGCTCGATCTGCTCCACTTCGATACCGCATACTTCTGCAGCACGCTCTGGCGTCCATTCCTGCACGCGTTCACGCAATTGCTCGAAGCCTAGTGTGTATTGATTGATGTAATCGTGATCGAGCAAATCGTCACGGATCAGCACATGCATCATCGCCAATGCCAACGCAGCATCAGTGCCGGGCAGCGGCGCGATATGCTGATGACATTTTTCTGCCGTCAGCGAACGATAAGGGTCAATCGCGATCAAGGTCGCGCCACGGCGTTTCGCTTCCTGCGCACGCGTCCACAGGTGCAGGTTCGATGCAATCGGATTGCCGCCCCAGAAAATAATCAGCTTCGCATTCTGGAATTGCTCTACATCGGTGCCGATGCGCGCGCCTATCGTATAAGTATAACCGGTGCCGCCTGCAGTCGCGCAGATGGTGCGATCGAGCAACGATGCACCGAGCTTGTGCAGAAAGCGCGCCGCCATCGACTCGCCTTGCACCAGCCCCATCGTGCCTGCATAGCTGTATGGCAGGATCGCTTGCGGATCGTGTGCGGCGATTGTCTTCAAGCGCGTGACAACGGTATCGATTGCCTCGTCCCAACTGATGCGTGCAAACTTACCCTCACCCTTTTTGCCGATGCGCTTCATCGGATACAACAGGCGGTCCTGATGATAGGTGCGTTCGGTATAGCGCGATACCTTGGTGCAGAGCACGCCCGCAGTCGTAGGATGTTCTGGGTCGCCTTTTACCTCGGTGGCAACACCGTCTTTTACGGTAACAAGCAAGGCGCAGGTATCGGGGCAGTCATGCGGGCAGGTAGCGCGCACTATGGTGGTGCTCATCAACAGTCCAATCTTTATGTTTCTATATTGCGGATGCGGGTATAAGCGTTATGTTATACCGGCATTCGCAATCACGCATAGAGCCGCGATTACCGGGTCGGCAAAATCTCCAGCAGACGCAGCATGAATGCTTCGCATTGCGCGACCTGTTCCAGACTCACGAATTCATTCGGGCGATGCGCTTCCTCGATGCTGCCTGGGCCACAGACTACGGTTGGAATTCCGGCTGCCTGGAATAATCCGGCTTCAGTGCCATAGGAAACCGCGCCATAGCTGTGGTTACGTGCGAGCGTTGCTGCGAGTTGCACGATCGGATCTTCCACCCGCATATCCAATCCTGGTGCCGATGCGAGCCATTCAAAATCGATGGCGGCATTGGGTTCGACATTGCGCATTTCCGGCAACAGCGTCGCTGCGAATTCCTGCACTTCGTTATACAGTGCTTCGGCGAAGATGCCAGGGGTGGTGCGCGCCTCGAACAGGAATTCGCATTGCTTGGGGACGATGTTCGATGCCAAGCCGCCATGTACGACACCCGTTTGCAGTGTCGTATATGGCACCGTGAAAGCAGGCAGTGGCGATGGCGTGACCGAGCGCGCCATGCGGTCGGCGATTTGCCGGATATAGACAATGATGCGTGCCGCGTACTCGACAGCGTTGACACCGTGCGTGGTATAGCTGGAATGCGCTTCGCGTCCTGTCACGCAGCAGCGGAAGCGATGCGTACCCTTGTGCGCAATGACCGGTTGCATCAGCGTCGGTTCGCCAACGATGCATCCAGCAGGACGCACACCGCTTTCCACCAGGTCCGCGATCAAGCTACGCACGCCGAGGCAGCCAACTTCCTCGTCATAAGACAATGCCAGGTGCATCGGCGTATCGGTCACTGCATCGAGAAAGCGTGGGGCCAGTGTCAAGGCAGTGGCGATATAGCTTTTCATATCTGCCGCACCACGCCCGAAAATCTTGCCATCCTTGATTGTTGCCTTGAACGGATCAGTATCCCAGGCTTGACCATCAACCGGCACAACATCGGTATGGCCGGATAAGATCAAGCCCGGTTTCTTGCCTTCACCCAAGGTTGCGAACAGGTTGGCTTTCTTTTCGGTCTTGTCATAAATCAAGCGTGGCTTCACGCCAAGATTTTGCAAATAGTCGCGCGTCCATTCGATCAAGCCCAGATTGGAGTCGCGCGAGACGGTCGGAAATGCAATCAGCCGCTCTATCATCGCCAACAAATCGGCGGAAGGTGCGCCGATTTGATCGGATTGGTTATCGCTCATGATTCCCCTGCCCTCGGTTGTCTTTCCATAAGGATAGCAGCCTCGCCCCTCAAACGGAGGCGTGAATCGTCAGTAAGAGGTAAGATTATCGTATATACACAATGACACACTGCATTCATCTTTGCTGCGCGGCAACAATATGGAGTCATAGAACTCTGATGCGCTTTGCAAAATAATAACGGAGCCACCATGAAATTAATTGATCCAATCGTCGAATTCCATAGCGAGTTGCAACGCATCAGGCGCGATATCCATGCGCATCCCGAACTGTGCTTTGAAGAAAACCGTACAGCCGATGTGGTTGCGGAGAAACTGACTGAATGGGGCATACCCATCGTACGTGGCATGGGTGTGACTGGTGTAGTTGGCATCATCCAGAATGGCAATAGCAAACGCGCTATCGGCCTGCGTGCCGACATGGATGCATTGCCGATGCAGGAAATCAACACCTTCGAGCATAAGTCCAGGCATGCTGGCAAGATGCACGCCTGTGGTCATGATGGTCACACCGCGATGCTGCTGGGTGCTGCGCACTACTTGTCGAAACACCGTAATTTCGATGGCACGGTGTATGTGATTTTCCAACCAGCCGAAGAAGGCGGTGGTGGCGCCCGCAAAATGATGGACGATGGCCTGTTCGAGAAATTTCCGATGGAGGCGGTATTCGGCATGCACAACTGGCCGGGCGCACCGGTCGGCACCTTCGGCGTCACAGCTGGGCCGATGATGGCATCGAGCAATGAGTTTCACGTCACCGTCAAAGGACAAGGCTCGCACGCGGCACAACCACACAAGAGTGCCGACCCGATCATGATCGCCGTGCAGATTGCGCAGGCATGGCAAACCATCATCAGCCGCAACCGCAATCCGCTGGATGCAGCAGTGCTTTCGATCACGCAAATTCATGCAGGGAGCGCAACCAACGTGATCGCGGATGAAGCCGAGCTGGTTGGCACCGTGCGTACCTTCAGCATGGGTGTGTTGGACATGATAGAAAAACGCATGCGCGCCATCGCCGAGCACACTGCTGCTGCATTCGATGCAGAAGTCGATTTCCGCTTCAAGCGCAATTACCCACCGTTGATCAATCACGAGAATGAAACCAGGTTCGCCGTTGACGTATTGAGATCCATCGTCGATTCGGACAAGGTCAATGATCACGTCGAACCGACAATGGGTGCGGAAGACTTCGCCTTCATGTTGCAGGAAAAGGCGGGCTGCTATGTCTTCATCGGCAATGGCGAAGGCACGCACCGCATGGCTGGCCACGGTCTGGGACCATGCAACCTGCACAACCCAAGTTATGACTTCAACGACGAATTGCTGCCCTTGGGCGCAACGTATTGGGTCCGGTTGGCAGAGAGCTTCCTCGCCAATAAATAATTAAGACTCAATCCGGTAGCGTGTCTGGCCCCGCGCCAACACGCTTACCGGGATTTTGCTGCTCCAATCCGATCAGAGCCGCCGAGTGATCGGCATGCGGGATCGTCTTTAGCAGCGTGTGGTAACGCTCGGTCACGAGTTCAGTCAACGGTAACGTCAAACCTGCAACCTTGGCCGCTGCGAGGATATTATCCATATCCTTGGCCTGGCTTTTCACTTGCCCACCCGGTAGGAAATTACGTTCCAGCATACGCTGTCCGTGCACTTCCAGAATCCGGCTCTCGGCAAATCCGCCACGGATCGCAGAACGTACTGCAGCTGGATCGGCACCACCAGCATGCGCCAATAATAAAGCCTCGGCAACAATATTGAGCGTACCGCCGACAATCAACTGATTGCACAATTTCGCCAATTGCCCACACCCGGCTGGACCAACCAAAGTCGCATGACCAAGCACATCGAACACGACTTGCGCGCGCTTGAAATCCGCTTCGGTACCGCCTGCCATGATCGCCAGATCCCCCAACTCTGCGCCAAGCACACCGCCGGAAACAGGCGCATCAAGGCAATGCACCTGATGCTGCGCCAATATGGCATGCAAGGCTTGCGCTTCGGCTTGCCGTGTCGAGCTCATGTCGATCACCAGGCTACCTGCGCGCAGGCTAGGTAAAGCCTGCTGCACTACGTCAGCAACAATGGGGCCTGCCTCCAGCATCGTGATGACGACATCGGCATCCTTTACAGCCTGTGCGGGCGTATCGGCAATCATTGCGCCATGCTCCGCCAGCACCTCTGCCTTGGCGCGGCTGCGATTCCAGGCTGCCAACGGAAAACCTGCATTGAGCAAACGGGAAGCCATCGGATTACCCATTAATCCGATGCCCAGAAAAGCAATCTTGATGGTTGGAGTGGATGGGTTCAAATCAGGCTCCTCTTTCAAAGTTTTACATGCATAATGACGCATCTTGCAAACTCTTGCCGACAACCATGAGCACCAGCAATCATATTCGCGCAGCACTTGACACACCAATGTTACTTGGCGAATGCCCGTTGTGGCATGCTGCCGAAGCAACACTCTACTGGTGCGACATCCCAGGCAAAGCCGTACATAGCCTGACGCCGGAAACTGGCAAGCATAGGCATTGGACTATGCCGAGCGAACCAGGTTGCATCGCGCTATGCGAAGGCGGCGGTTTGCTGGTGGCCTTGCGTACCGGTCTGGCGTTTCTCGATACCGATAGCGGCGCCTTGACACCTTTCGCTGATGCACCTTACGACACCAGCAAAATCCGCTTCAACGACGGCCGTTGCGATGCTGCTGGACGTCTATGGGTAGGCTCGATCTTCGAGCCACGCGACCGCGAAGGCGCAACGTTGTACCGCGTCACGCGGGGCAATTTGCATGATTGCGAACAACCTGCAACCGTTTCCAACGGCCTCGCTTTCAGCCCGGACAATCGCACGCTGTATCGCAGCGACACCACATCGCATACGATCTTCAAATACGACTTTGACCTCGACAGCGGCAACATCAGCAATCGCCGTGTGCTCCACAGCTTCTCGCAAGATCGCGCGAACAATTATGGTGGTCGCCCGGATGGCGGCGCAGTCGATGTCGAGGGTGCGTACTGGTGCGCGATGATGGAGGGCGGTAAGCTATTGCGCATCTCGCCGGATGGCGAAATCCTGCGCGAAATCGCATTGCCAGCGCGCTGCCCTACTATGCTGGCTTTCGGTGGCCCGGATTTGCGGACTCTATACATCACCACATCACGCAATGGCCGCCCGGAAGCAGAACTGGCGCAATACCCCTTATCTGGCTGTTTGCTGACAATGGAAATTGACGTGGCCGGTTTACCGGAACCTTTGTACATCCGGTAAAAGAACGAGACCATCATGACTCAATCGCGATATATCCTCGCACTGGATCAAGGCACGACCAGTTCGCGCGCCATCCTGTTCGACCATGGCGGCAATATCCGTGGCATCGCGCAGCAGGAATTTGCGCAGATATTCCCGCAACCAGGATGGGTCGAGCATGATGCGCTGGAGATCTGGCTCTCTCAGTTGGAAGTCGCGCGCAATGTGCTGAAGGAATCCGGGGTTGCAGCCAGCGATATCGCGGCGATTGGCATCACCAACCAACGCGAGACGACTGTCGTGTGGGACAAGTCGAACGGTCACCCGGTTGCCAATGCAATCGTATGGCAAGACCGACGTACCGCGACGACTTGCGATCAGTTACGCAGTCAAGGCAAAGCTGGTTTGATCCAGCAAAAAACCGGCTTGGTACTAGATGCGTATTTTTCGGCGACCAAGGTGAAATGGCTGCTTGATCATGTCCCTGGTGCGCGTGAACGTGCCGAACTGGGCGAACTGGCTTTCGGCACCATCGATTCCTGGCTGATCTTCAACCTGTGTGGTGCACACGTTACCGACACCAGCAATGCATCACGCACCATGCTATTCAACATCCACACGCAAAGCTGGGATGACGAATTGTTGGCATTGTTCGACGTGCCGCGTGCGATGTTACCGGAAGTTGTGCCAAGCAGTGGCGAGGTCGGCGTCAGTGATGAATTCCTGTTCGGCCACGGAATACCGATCACCGGCATCGCTGGTGATCAGCAGGCCGCGACATTCGGTCAGGCTTGCCACGCGCCGGGCATGGCAAAGAACACCTATGGCACCGGCTGCTTCATGTTGATGAATACCGGCAAAGCCGCCATTGCCTCGCAAAACAATTTGTTGACGACGGTGGGCTGGACGATTCCGGCATCCTCAAACGATGCGCAAACCGATTACATGCTGGAAGGCAGCGTATTCATGGGCGGCGCAACCGTACAATGGCTGCGCGATGGCCTGGGCTTGATCAAGCAGGCAGCGGAGGTGGAAGAGCTGGCGGCTAGTGTGCCCGACACCGGTGGCGTGGTTTTCGTGCCCGCCTTCACCGGCCTCGGCGCTCCCTATTGGGATGCCTATGCGCGCGGAACGATACTAGGCATGACGCGCGGCACCAACAAGGCGCATATCGCACGCGCGGCACTCGATAGCATCGCTTATCAAACGGCTGACGTACTCGAAGCGATGTATAAGGATTCCACGATTGCGTTATCTGAATTGCGTGTCGATGGCGGTGCGGCACGCAATGATTTGCTGATGCAATTTCAGGCTGATGTATTGGGCGTGTCCGTCGTGCGTCCGCAAGTGACGGAAACCACGGCATTGGGTGCAGCATATCTCGCAGGATTGGCAGTCGGCTTCTGGGCAGGCATCGATGAAATCGCGCAACAATGGAAGGTAGAGCGCCGCTTCGACCCTATCATGTCGGGCGACGAGCGCAGTGCCAAATTGGCCTTATGGCGTAAGGCCATCGACAAAGCTCGTGCCTGGGAAACGTCATCGAATTGATTGCAAGATAAAGCAAACAATGTTCAGTCATGGATCTTGGTTAGGAGGTCGTTATCCACGACCATCATCCATTTCCCGCCATCTTGATAAGGTGGTTTGTCAACGACAAACGTGGTGGTCGCAGGGCCGATTCCGGCAACGATATTGTTGCCGTCGAACTCTTTTATCGGGACGTTGATCTTGGTGGTTTCACCTCCCTTTTGGCGCACATATTTCAACGATCCATCCTGCGTGATCATCAAAAACATATCCTGTGAGCGCCACTCGCCGACATAAGAAGATTTATCCGCAGGTATCGGCTTCGAGCATGCTGACAACAACATCACTGTTATCAGTACTGCGAAATACGCCCGGATTTGGCTGTTAGCGAGGATGGACATGACCTGGCCTCGCTTAATTATGTTCGGCCACGCTTTTCAGGTTACTCAAGCCACGCTCGAAATCACCGCCCACCATGCTATCCATGCTGATAAAGACGTGCATGACCTTCATCATGTAAGGGTTGGGGCCTGTCATCGCCCACGTTACCGTGGTGTTGTCACCCGATGGTGCAAACGTAAATTCGGCGCTGTCGTGCGCCTCAAAAGGAGCAAGAAAATCGAGCTTGATCACGATCTTCGATGACGCCGAAGCCTCAGTGATTTCCATCGCCCCTTTACCGACAGCCTTGTTTCCTTCCCAAGCATAGCTCGCACCTTTACCGCTGGCCGGGCCACTGAAGGTTTTCTTCATATTGGGATCGAGATGCTCCCATGGCGACCATGCAGTCCATTGATGAAAATCGTCAACAAC
>Ga0116226_10006214_pt1 | contig 10724 bp, 7 predicted proteins | sample S1TSphfallax_FD_89692 | JGI IMG/M metagenome (GOLD analysis project Ga0116226, IMG submission 89692) | Host-associated microbial communities from peat moss isolated from Minnesota, USA - S1T2_Fa - Sphagnum fallax MG | ecosystem: Host-associated > Plants > Peat moss > Unclassified | place: USA...
GCCGAGAATCGTCGCGTAGGTCAGGTGGTTATCCTCGAATTCGCGCTCCATATGGAAGCGATCGACTGCGACTTCGATGGCGGCCAAAAGATTGCGGACGTGGAAGGGCTTCAGTACGTAACCGAACGCACTACTTGCCTTGGCCCGCTGCAGGGTGGCTTGATCGGAATGGGCGGTGAGATAGACGACCGGGACGTGGAATCGCTGGTGGATGAGATCGGTCGCCTGGATCCCGTCGAGTTCGCCCTTCAAACGGATATCCATGAGGATGAGGTCTGGACGCAGCGATAAGGCGGCCTCCACCGCGGAATACCCCGTATCGACGATCCGCAGGATTTCGCAGCCTACCTGCGTCAGCCGGTCGGCGATTTCCTCGGCTATCAGGGCTTCGTCCTCGACGACGAGAACGCGCAGTCCAGCGATCGATTTAGGTCCGTAGCTCATCGCGACTCTCCGACGGATGTAGCTTGCATCTAGTTAATAACATGCTTCATAGAGTGTTAAATAGCTTGCTGCGATGAGACAGGTAGCTGGCGGATCCATACATGATCGTATGCCCGCGCAGTGGTCGTTATGCTTAAGGGAGAGGCACATGCAAGGCAATGGCGCCGATTGGTTTGATTCCACAGGCTTCATGCCGCATGGACACTGCTTCCTGTGGACCCCGAGTCTGCTCCTGATGCACGTCGTGTCGGACGTGCTGATCGGGCTCGCCTATCTCGTCATTCCGATAGGTTTGTACGTGCTGCGCCGCCGCAGACCCGACCTCGACTTCAGCTGGTTGTTCGTCTGCTTCAGCATGTTCATCGTGTCCTGCGGTCTGACGCACTGGCTCGCTGCTTGGGATATCTGGCATACGGAGTATTGGCTCGAGGGCCTCGTCAAGGTGGTCACCGCCGCGCTCTCCATCCCGACCGCCATGCTCCTGTGGCGGGCGCTGCCGCGCCTCATCGCGCTGCCGAGCCATGCCGCGCTCAAGCGCGCCCATGACGACAAAGAGGTACTCCTGAAGGAGATCCACCATCGCGTGAAGAATAATCTCGCGGTGATTTCCAGCCTTTTCTACCTGGAATCCAGCCAGGCCAGCGACGAATCGACCCGCGCACTCCTGCAACAGAGCCAGGACCGGGTGCGGGCGATGGCTCTCGTGCACGAGGCGCTCTATCGCTCCGAGAACCTGGCGGAAGTCGATCTTGCGGAATACTCCGCCTCGCTCTGTAGTCAGTTGTTGGCCGTCTACGCGTTGCCGGGGTCCGAGGTGAAACTCGCGATGGACGTGGAGCCGGTGCGTATAGGCATCGATCTCGCGGTGCCCTGTGGGCTGATTCTGAATGAACTCGTGACCAACGCCCTGAAGCATGCGTTCCCGAAAGGTGCGGCGGGCGAACTACGCCTCGTGTTGCGCCGCACGGAAACCGGCGGCTGTGTGTTGAGCCTGCGCGACAACGGAGTCGGTCTGCGCTCCGAGCGAATCCCGGGCGCCGATTCGCTGGGCCTGCGCATAGTGCGGCTCATGTCGCGCCAAATCGATGCGGCGTTCGAGCTCGTGTCGACCGCGACCGGTACCGAGGCGTCGATCATTTGGCGCGCGCTGGGCGCCGCGCCTGCGCCGTCATTACCGGTGGGTGGGGTCGGCCAGGCTTAAGCCGGCCAAACCTGAACCGAGTCCGGAGCGATATCGACTCGCTCGCCGCCCCGGCGAGCTTCGTCGCTGCCCCCTGCCTCGACCCGGAGCCGAGCCCCACCGATCCGGAGGTAGAGCTCGATCCGATCGCCGATTTCGGTCCGCTCCTCCACCTCCGCGGCATAGGCGCCGTTAGAGTGGAATCGGACGCGATCGCCCAGGATGCGCCAGCCAACCCGGGTGCCTACCGGGAACGTCAGCGCCGGAGCGCCGACCGCAAGTTGCACGCCGCCGCCGATATCGATCGCGTACGGGGCGGCCACGAGACCGGTCTGGAGTTCATCCGCACCGAGCAGATGCGCGACGAGCTCGCTGGCCGGCCGGCGGGCGATCTCCTCGAAGCGCCCGCCCTGGAGTACTCGCCCCTCGCTCATGACGAAGATCTCGTCGGCGAGCAGCGCGGCTTCGAGAGGATCGTGAGTCACGAGTATCGTCGTCATGTCGAGCTCGCGCTGTAACTGCCGAAACTCCCGCCGCAGCCGGCTACGCAGTGGTGCATCCAGCGCCGAGAAAGGTTCATCGAGCAGCAGCAGATCGGCGGGTCGGACCAGCGCGCGCGCGAGCGCGACCCGCTGCTGCTGACCGAGCGATAGCTCCGCGGGAAAGCGTCGTTCGAGTCCGCCGAGACCGAGGCGTGCAACCCAGCGTTCGGCGACCTCGGGGTCTGACGCCGCGGCGAATCGGACCTGGCGCATCACCGTCAGGTGCGGGAAGAGGCAATAGTTCTGAGGCAGGTAGCCGACCCGCCGCTCCTCGGGGGGTAAGCGCGAGAGATCCCGGCCCGCGAACTCGAGCACTCCCGTGTCCGCGCGTTCGAGACCCGCGATCAGTCGCAGCAGCAGCGATTTACCGGCGCCCGACGCGCCGATCACGGCGATTCGGCGCGCTCGGGTGGAGGCGGCGACTTCGAACTGGAAATCCCCGAGCCGTCCCTGGTAGCGGAACCGCAGTTCGCGACCCTGTGCGCCAGGGCCAGCGTCAGGGCCAGCACCAGCGCCACGGCCAGCGCTCGCGACGCGCAACGGCGGGGTGATCTCGAGACGCTCTCGCGCCGCAGCCGGGTAGCCAAGCGGGCGTGCCGCGCCGGCGGACATGAGAGCCAGCACCAGTACCGCGGCGCCCAGAGTCGGCAGCAGAACGGGGAGCATCGCCGGCAAACCCTGGGAACCGAATGCGACGAAGGTATACACCGGCAGGCTGTACGGGTGGTAAGCGACCATCACCGTCGCGCCGAACTCGCCGAATGCCCGCAGCCAGGAAAGCAGGATTCCGGCCCGCAGTGCTGGCCAGGCGATCGGCAGGCTCACTCGAAAGAACGTGCCCGTCGGCGCGCTGCCGAGGGTCGCCGCAACGCCTTCGAGCATGGGGTCGATGCTCGCGAACGCCGAGCGGGCGGCGATGATGAGGAAGGGCGCCGCCACAAAAGTCTCAGCGAGCACAATGCCCGCGAACGAGTCCGTCAGGCGGCCGTCGGTGAGATGACCGATGAGAGAGCGACGGCCGACCAGGAACAGGAGCAGTACGCCGCTCGCGAGCGGCGGCAGAGCGAGGGGCAACTGAACCAGAAATCCGAGCGGCTCGACCCACCGCCCGCGACGGCGCGCGAGGACCAAGCCGAGTGGAATCCCGCCCAAGGCAATGAGCAGCGTCGCGAGCGAGGCCGACAGCACCGACACCGCGCAGGCACGACCGAGTGTGGCGGCGTCGACCGCGTGCCAATCGGCCGCGCCGAGTTCTGGAATGCCCGCTAGGAACGGACCGAGTAGATAGAGTGCGAGCAGCCCGGCCAGCCACGGCACCGGCGCGGGCAGCGGCCGATTCACCGCCCGGGTTCGAACAGCGGGCTCAGTGCTTGCGGCAGCGTGCCCGCGTCACCTTGCAGCGCCGCTGGGCTCACGATCTCGAACCCCGCCTGGCTTAGGATCTCGTGTCCCTTCGGACCCAGCAGCAGGCTCAAGAACGCTTCCGCTCCCTTCGGGTTCGGCGCATCGCGCAGGATCGTCACGGTATAGCGCGCCTTGGGGTCGATGTCGGCGATCGGCCGGACCATGCCGGCGTTCGCGTTCGTGACCAACTCGGTGGCATAGAAGAACCCCACATCGAGTTCTCCGGATTGGAAGCGCCCGACCAGAGCCTCTTCGGGGAGCACCTGTGCCGGGTTGTCAGCCGGGCCCAGCACCTTTTCCGCGAGCCCCGGGAGATGGTAATAGGTCTCGGCACGCTGCAGCAGTTCGAGTGTAAAGGCGCCCTTGGGGTCGAGCTTCGGGTCGGTGCGTCCGATTCGAATACCGGGCTGCTGCAGAACCTGGTACCACGGCTCGGTGCCCAGGCGCGCACCGATCGGGCTCGACGGGTTGTAGGCGATTACCAGCGGGGATTCGGCGAAGAGCCCATACCAGTGCACCCAGTTGCCGTTCGCGCTGCCCTCGAGACTCTCGTCGACTTTAGGGTTGGCGCTGACGAATACGTCGCCGCGGCGCAGCTCCGCCCTGATCTCATTGGCGAGCTTATTCGATCCGCCGGCATAGCCGCGGAACTCCGCACCGGTTGTCTCCGTGAAGACGGGCCCTATGCGGTGCTCCATGAGGTCTACGAGCGACCCTGCGTACAGGACGTTCACCGCAACGCCGGACTCGGGGTGGGCGTCGGCATTCGCGTCGGCGTGCGCTGACAGGGGCAGCAGAGCCCAGAGCGCCACATGGCAGGCGTATCGAATGGACATGCGTGGATTCTCCCTGTCGGCTGGTGTGCGACACCTGAAAACGGCTATAGCCACGCGGCTATAACGGATCCAGCCGTCGCAGGATAGCCGAATTTCGATTGATGCGAATCCGCCACACCGTGTCCGCAAGGCGGCCAGAGGGCTCAGTCGTCACTGTCAAGGGATCAACTCTGCACTCCCGCAATGCAATATGAGTGCCCGCTGGTGCGCGGTCGCGCGCGCGAGCGGTCCAAAACATTCAACAAGCACCGCGCACCCGACGGCTCGTCGTGGAGGCGTCGGGGAGGTTAACTATGCTGATGCGCGGATCTGCAATTCTCATTCTCAGCCAAGCGGTCTTGGCAGCGAGTTTCGCCCAGGCGCAGAACGTGCCGGCGCCGGCGACCGACGCCAGTGCGCTCCAGGAAGTCACCGTCACTGCGCAGCGCAAGAGCGAGAACCTCGAGAGCGCACCCGTCACGGTCACCGCGCTCGATGCTTCGGCCTTGCAGGACCTGCAGATCAATCGCTCCACCGACCTCGCGAACAGCGTGCCGAACCTCAGCATTTTCGAGGGCGCGGCGGGGCGCTCGATGGTGAACCTTTATATGCGGGGCGCGGGCGTTCAGGTTGGCGCGATGGTGACCTCGGAGTCCGCGGTCGGCATGTATGTCGACGATGTCTACCAGGCGCGGCTCTCAGGCGCGAACGGCCAGCTCGAAGATCTGCAGCAGGTCGAAGTGCTGCGTGGACCGCAGGGAACGCTCTACGGACGAAACTCCCTCACCGGCGCCATCAAGTATGTGACGTTGACTCCGGAAGTCGGCGAGCCCACCAGCGGCGACTTTACCGTCGGCGGCGGAGCCTTCGATACCTGGGAGTTGAAGGGACTCGTGCAGGGGACGCTGATCGACGATTTCCTCGCCGGCTCCTTCACGAGCTCGTTCACCAGCAATGGCGGTTATCAGCCCGATATCGCCCAAGGTGGAGAGAAGCGTGACGCCGAGGACATGGGCGCCGCGCGCGGCAAATTGAATTTCGCGCTGAGCCCGAACGACAAGCTCATCCTATCGCTGTCGTTTTCGCACAACCACGACGACGGCCGTAATTGGATCGCTTACAACGAGCCGGCGCTCACCGGTATTCCTGGCGTTTACCCCCTCTCGGGCGGCTACAACACCTCCCAATCCCCGACCGACGAATATGGCAGCAACGAGCAGTACGGCATCTCGGCCACCTACACCCATAACTTCGCGGATTTCACCCTCAAGTCGGTCAGCGCCTACCTGCACCAGCTCGACGTCTGGTACGTGGATCTGTCCGGCGGTATCAACGAGGGGGAGGGAGGCTATTTCGGTGCGCTCAATCGCCTGAGCCGCTCTGCCTCGCAGCAGGGATCCGAGGAACTCCAGGTTCAGGGTAAGACCGGGCAGTTCGAGTGGATCGGCGGTCTCTATCTCTTCTACGAGCAGGGCTACCAGGTCGTGAACGACGTCCTCTTCGGGAGCCCGATTCTGCCGCAGATCATCGATGTCCACACACGCAGCTGGTCAACCTTCGCGCAAGGCACCTATCACCTGACCGACGCGCTCGACTTCACGGTCGGTTTGCGGGAAACCCGCGACTACAAGGATTTATACGGCAGCATCGCCGACTCCGCGTTCTCGCCGAATTCCACCCAGTTCTTCGAATCGAACACCTATCCGGCATTCACGCCGAAGGCCGGAATCGATTACACCGTCGTGCCCGGGACGCTGCTCTACACCTCCGTGTCGAAGGGTTTCGAGGCCGGCGGCTACAACAGCCTCGTGGTGGCGGATCCGGTCGAGTTCAAGGCGCCCTATGGGCCCGAGACCGTCGTGGCCTACGAGTTTGGCGAGAAGACCGAGCTGTTCAACCGGCGTCTGCGGATCAATACCTCGCTCTTCTACAATCACTTCAACGCCATCCAGCTCGGTGCGGCTGTCGAGGGCACCACGAACTACCCGATCCAGAACTCCGGCACCGCGGCGGACTACGGAGTCGAACTCGAGGTACAGGCCGTTCCGCTCGAGAACTGGACGGTGTTCGGGAACGCAACCTGGCAACACGGCGAGTATCTGACCCCGACGCCGAACTCCGAGGCGGCGATCGACCATGCGCATGAACTGCCGTTCGTGTCGGAAGGCCAGTGGCAGATCGGCTCGAACTACACGATCTTCCTCCCCGTCGGCGGCAAGGTCAGATTCGGCGGCGACTGGAACTATCGCGGTGCGTTCTACTCCGATGCGAGTAACCTGCCGGTCACCCTGGTCGGCGACTACAAGGTGATCAATGCCTTTGCGGAATACTCTCCGAATGGTGGCAACTGGACCGTCAAGATCAGTGGCCGCAACCTCGGCAACGAGCAATACGATGTCATCGGCCTCGCGCTGATCCAGGGCATCCGTGTGGCGGGCGAACCGCGCACTTGGTTGGCAGAGCTCAATTACAAGTTCTGACCGGTGGCTGCATAGCCGCGGGGGTGATCGAATGACCGAGATCGACAGACGCGCATTCATCGCCTCCGCGCTCGCGGCGGGCATGTCCTGGGAGGCCGTGTCGGGCGTAGTGCGGGCCGCGGAGCCGGTAAAGTTGCCGGCCGTTGACCCGCAGGCCGCCGCGGCGCGGCCCTGGGATTACGTGATCATCGGCGCCGGCGCCGCGGGCAGCGTGCTCGCGAATCGGCTGTCGGCGGACCCCTCGGTGACCGTGCTGCTGCTCGAGGGCGGTGGCTCCACGCTCGGCAACCCGGAGGTCCTCAGCCCTCCCGCCTGGCCAGGACTTCAGGGCGGCGCCTTCGACTGGCAGTACCGCACCACCGCGCAGGCCGGGCTTGACGGGCGCGCGCTCGCCTATCCGCGCGGCAAGGGGCTCGGCGGCTCGACTGCCATCAACGCACTCGGTTACACCCGCGGCGCGGCGGTGGCGTATGACCGCTGGGCTCACCGCAGCGGCGATGTGGGCTGGGGATATGCCTCGATTCTGCCGTTCTTCCGTCGCTCGGAGACCTTTGCCACCGGCGCCGATGAGTTTCATGGGGGCGGAGGACCGCTGCACGTCTATCCGGTGAGCAGCGCTCCCGCACACAACCCGTTCTCGGTAGCGTTCCATGCGGCCGCCGCCGCCAAGATCGGTGAGACGCCGGATTTCAGCGGTGCCCACACCGATGGCGCGACCTGGGCACAGCTGACGCTCGAATCCGGTTCCCGCGACAGCGCGGCACGCGCCTATCTTGCGCCGATTCTCGAGCGGCCCAATCTCACTATTCTGACCGGTGCGCGGGTCGTCAAACTCGAACTCGCGGCGCCGCGCTGCGAGCAGGTCATCTTCGAGTCGGGCGGCAAGACCTTCCGCACGAGCGCACGGCGCGAGACGCTGCTCGCGGCGGGCTCCATCGATTCGCCGCGTCTGCTGATGCTCTCCGGTGTGGGTCCGGCCGCGGACCTCGAGAAGCTTGGAATCCCGGTCAAACTCAATCTCGGCGGTGTCGGTTCCAATCTTCATGATCATTTGCTCGTGGCCGGGATCGGACTCGAGACTCGTCGCGCCGTGCCGGTCTCCGCGTTCAATCATGCGGAGAGTCTCGGCTTCACCTCGCTCGGCGGGGGACGCGATGGCAGCGAAGTCCTCATCATGGGATTGTCGGTGCCGTTCGTTCTGCCGGGCCTCGCGCAGATTCCTCCTCAAGCGGCGGCCATCGTTCCGTCCTTCGTCAACCCCTCGAGTCGCGGCCGGATCACCCTTCAATCCTCCGACCCGAATGCGGCGCCCGAGATCGATCCGGCATTCCTGCGCGAGTCGAGTGACCTGCATAACTTGGTCCGCGCGCTCGAGATCGGGCGCGACATCGCACACGGGCCGGAGCTTCGTGACTGGGTGCTTCGGGAGTTCTATCCGGGGCCGGGTGTCCAATCCCGACGGGCCCTCGAAGCGATCGTGAAAGCGGCGGCGAGCTCCTTCTACCATCCGGTCGGGACCTGCAAGCTCGGACCGGAGTCGGATGCGGCGGCGGTGGTCGATACCCAGCTTCGACTGCATGGTGTGCCGCAGTTGCGAGTCATCGACGCGTCCGTGTTTCCAACCATCCCGCAGGGAATGACCGAAGCCGCTACGCTCGCCCTGGCCGAGCGCGCGGCGAGCCTGATCACCGGCGTCTGAAGTTAAAGGTACGGCTCTCGGATAGTTAGTAGCTCCTCGTGGAATCCGCCGTAGCCACGTGTGCGGTCGACGAAGTGGACTTCGAGGATCCAGTGCCGGGGGCGTCCGTCCGCGAACGGCTCGTCGAGCCGCTGCGCATTCCCGCTGCAGATGACTTCGCGGCGTCCCGGATCGCGCGCGTGCGGGAAATGGTCGATGAGATGGCCGGCGGTGTCGGCGCCAAACTCCCAACCACCGTCCGCCCCGAGTTCGTTCACGTAATCGTAGAGTTCGCCCGCGGTCAGTCCGGGCTCGCTCTCATAGAGTGCCTGGCCGAGACGGAACGCGTCGGCCAGATCGTCGATCAGCCGAAGCTTCCTAGGGTCGCGCCCGAGTACGTAGCTGCGGCCGAAGTCGGCCTCCCACTCGCCGAACACGGGACCCAGATCGAGGAACACAACATCGTCGCCCGCCAGGCGACGGTCGTCCGGGTCTGCCCTGAACCCTTGCAGCGTATTGACGCCGGAGCGGACGATGCGGCGATGCCAATGGCGGCGAACTCCAAACTCGCTGCGGGCGAGTGCGTGGATCTCGCCACTCAATTCCGATTCCAGGACCCCCGGACGGATCAGGCGCCGCTCGAGCACGGCGCGGAACAGCGCCTCCGCCCGTCGTTGCGCCTCCCAGAGAAACGACTCACGCGTCCCGGGCACCGTCATAGGCGTCGCCGACGGCCATGGGGTCCGGCAGGGGATCGCCGCCAGGGACGAAGCTGAGCGAAACGGAATTGATGCAGTAGCGTTCTCCCGTCGGCGCCGGGCCGTCGGGAAAGACATGTCCCTGATGGCTGCCGCAACGAGCGCAGCGGATCTCGACCCGAATCATCCCGTAACTGCGGTCGGTGATCTTGTGCAAATGCGCCGGATCGAACGGCGCAAAAAACGACGGCCACCCGGTACCGCTATCGAATTTGGTCCGCGCGCGAAATAACGGCAGACCGCACAGCCGGCAACAGTAAATCCCCTCGCTCTTATTCTCCAGGAGTCCGCCGCAAAACGCCGCCTCCGTCCCGTGGTGCAGCAGCACGCGGGCTTCCTCGGGGCTTAACCCCGTCTCGAGTTTTGCGCGCAGGGCGGGGGTAGGGGGTGCGAGATCGAATCCGGAGGCTGACCTTCGAGGTGCGAGAGGGGTGGTAGTGCTGCTCATCGTCAGCAGAGTAGCTGGCAGCACGCGCTCCTGCCAGCGGGAACTTTGCCGTGCCCGGGGCGTTTAGGCTCATTCCCGCAAGCTCTGCAATATGACTCGAATCGGTTTGGGCCCCATCGCAGGAGGGTTTGCCTGTCTCATGCCGCTGTGCGCTGATGCGACGGGTATTCTCGATCCCAAGGGCCCGGTCGGGGCGGCGGAGCGAACGATTCTTTTCAATGCGCTCGCGATCATGCTCGCGATCGTCGTGCCGACGCTGCTGGCGGCGCTCGTGATGCCGTGGTGGTTCCGAGCCTCGAACCGGCGCGCGCGCTATCGACCGGATTGGTCGTTCTCAGGAAGGCTCGAACTCCTCGTGTGGGGAATACCGATCCTCGTCATCCTCTTCCTGGGGGGCGTGATCTGGATCGGATCCCACGAACTCGACCCGCAGCGGCCACTCGACTCGAAACGGCCACCGCTCGAGATCGAGGTCGTCGCCCTCGACTGGAAGTGGCTCTTCATCTATCCGGACGCTGGAGTGGCGTGCGTGAACGAACTCGTCATCCCTGCCGGTACGCCGGTGCACTTCACCCTCACCTCGGCGAGTGTCATGAACAGTTTCTTCGTGCCGCAGCTCGGCGGGATGATCGCGGCCATGAACGGCATGGCGACGCAACTCAGCCTCGAGGCCGATCATCCCGGAGTCTTCTACGGCGAATCCACGCAGTTCAGTGGCGACGGGTTCTCCGACATGAACTTCGAGGTGCGCGCCGTGTGGCCGGCGGAGTTCGCTGCCTGGGTCGATGCGACGCGCGGCACAGGCCCCGCGCTCGATTCGGCGAGTTACCGCGAACTCGAGGTGCAAAGTCCGCACGTCAAGCCGTTCAGCTACCGACAGGTCGACCCGGCGCTGTTCCATGCGATCCTGATGCAGGAACTTGTCCCCGCCCCGGGTCCGGGTCCTGGCCCGGTGCCGCGCGCCAGTCGCGCCGC
>Ga0116226_10006215_pt1 | contig 10724 bp, 8 predicted proteins | sample S1TSphfallax_FD_89692 | JGI IMG/M metagenome (GOLD analysis project Ga0116226, IMG submission 89692) | Host-associated microbial communities from peat moss isolated from Minnesota, USA - S1T2_Fa - Sphagnum fallax MG | ecosystem: Host-associated > Plants > Peat moss > Unclassified | place: USA...
CCATCGGTCCGCCCATATTCCCGAGTCCGACAAATCCTATCTTCATGACGTTCCTCTAGCGATGACGAGACATGCTTAACGCAGCGTGATGGTGGTATTGACGCCATCGTTGACGGTGGCGTCATCGAACCAACGGGCGGTAACCGTCTTGGTCTGCGTATAGAACTGCACCACTTGCTTGCCGTAAGGCCCCAGGTCACCGAGCTTGGAACCGCGCGAGCCGGTGAAACTGAAATAGGCGACTGGCACTGGCACCGGAATGTTGATGCCGACTTGGCCGACATCGATTTCGTTTTGAAATTTGCGGGCCGCCGCGCCGCTTTGGGTAAAGACGCCCGTGCCGTTGCCGAATGGATTGGCATTGACCAGTTCGATTGCCTGATCCAAGGTATCGACCGCCATAACCAACAGCACCGGGCCGAAGATTTCGGTGGTGTAGATCTTCATGAGGGTGGTGACATCGGAAAAGATGGTCGGGCCGATAAAATTGCCCGTCTCATAGCCCGGCACACTGCAGCCGCGCCCGTCCAGCAGCAGCGACGCGCCTTCGCGTTCGCCATCCCCGATCAATCCCAAGACCCGTTCATAGGCCTGGCGCGAAATCACCGGGCCGACATCGGTGCCCGGCTCGTGTCCGGCATTCACCTTGAGCGACTTGGCTTTGGCGACCAGATCAGGCAGCCAGTCCTTGGCAGCGCCCACCAGCACCAACACCGAAGTGGCCATACAGCGTTGGCCGGCTGCGCCGAAGCTGGCGCCAATCAGCGCGTTCAGGGTCTGTTCCTTGTGCGCGTCGGGCAACACCACCGCATGGTTCTTGGCACCCATCATCGACTGCACGCGTTTGCCATGCTGGCTGCCGAGGTTATAGACATGCGTGCCGACCGGCGTCGAGCCGACAAAGGAAATGGCTTTGATATCAGGATGAGTACAGATCGCGTCGACCACTTGCTTGCCGCCTTGCACCACATTCAGCACGCCGGGCGGCACGCCGGCTTCGAGCGCGAGCTTGACGAGTTCGTTGGTGGTCAGTGGATCCTGCTCGGATGGCTTGAGCACGAAGGTGTTGCCGCACACGATAGCCATCGGGAACATCCACAACGGGATCATCGCCGGAAAATTGAACGGCGTGATGCCAGCGCACACGCCAAGCGGCTGACGCAGCGTATAGGTATCGATGGTACCGGCGACGTTCTCGCCATATTCACCGAGCTGCAGGGTACCGATTGAGCAGGCATGTTCGACCACTTCCAGCCCGCGGAAAATATCGCCCTCCGCGTCGGGCAAGGTCTTGCCTTGCTCGGCCGTCAGAATCTGCGCAATGCGCTTGGTATGTTCGCGCAGCAAGGTCTGATACTTCAGCATGATGCGGGCGCGGGTACCGATGGGCGTGTCACGCCAGGTTTTGAAGGCGGCTTTGGCGGCGGCCACCGCTGCGTCCACCTCGTCCGTGGTGGCAAAAGGCACGCGTGCCAACACTTCCTGGGTGGCGGGGTTGACCACGTCGCGCCATTCGGTGGTGCGCGACTCGACCCATTCCCCGCCGATCAGCAATTTGACGGTCGGAACAGGGGTAGAACGGGGTTGCAAAGACGCATTCATGATCGACTCCTCTGATGTGCTTGCTGCTGATGTGCTTAATACGGATTGCTGATGACTGCCTCTATCGCGCCAGCAAACTTGCCTTGGCTGCGTCGCTCACTACGCAAGCGAGCTAACGCAGATCGGGGAAATCCTCCTCCCAGAACTCCAGCACCCCGCGTTGGGTCAGATCGGTGCGCGCCGCTTCACGGCGACGCAATTCGACCCGGCGGATCTTGCCGGAGATGGTCTTGGGTAATTCGGTAAATTCAATGCGTCGAATGCGTTTGTACGGTGCCAGATGCGTGCGGCAATATTCGAATACGGAACGCGCCATTTCACGATCGGCGCTAAAACCTGCGCGCAGAGTCACGAACGCCTTAGGCACGGCAAGGCGCACCGGATCAGGACTGGGGACGACCGCGGCTTCGCCAACCGCCGCATGCTCGATCAGCACACTCTCGAGTTCGAAAGGACTGAGCCGGTAGTCGGATGCCTTGAACACATCGTCGGCGCGCCCGATATACGTGAAATAGCCGTCCGCACCCCGCTCGGCCAGATCGGAAGTGCGGTAGAACCCGCCCTGCATGGCACGCGCTGTTTCCGCTTCGCCGCCGGCATAGCCGGTCATCAAGCCGAGTGGGCGATAGGCGAGATCGAGAGCGATCTGTCCGTCTTCGGCGGCTTGATCATCATGATCCAGCAAAGTAATGCGATAGCCCGGCAGCGGCCGACCCATCGAGCCTGCCTTGACGGGTTGCCCCGGCGTATTGCCGATCTGGCAGGTGGTTTCGGTCTGGCCATAGCCATCGCGGATGGTGATGCCCCAGGCGCTTCGCACCCGCTCGATGATTTCCGGGTTGAGCGGTTCGCCAGCGCCGACCAGCTCGCGCAACTGGGTGCGATAGGCGCTCAGATCCTCCTGCACCAGCATGCGCCACACGGTAGGCGGCGCGCATAAAGTCGTCACGCCCAAGCGCGTGATGGTATCGAGCACCTGCGCCGCATTGAAGCGCGCATAGTTGAAGACGAAGACCGTCGCTTGCGCATTCCAGGGGGCAAAGAAACAGCTCCACGCATGCTTGGCCCAACCCGGCGAACTGATATTCCAATGCAGGTCCCCGGGACGCAAGCCTATCCAGTACATGGTCGACAAATGCCCGACTGGATAGCTTTGGTGAGTATGCGCAACCAGCTTGGGACGCGAGGTGGTGCCGGACGTGAAATACAGCAGCAAGGGATCGGTCGCCAGGGTCTCGCCCTGCGGCTTGAATTGCGCGCTGGCCTCGTAGGCCTCATCGAAACTATGCCAACCCGGCTCTTGCGCACCCACCACGATACGTCGCAGCGGGATGTCGATGCGGGCGAATTTATCGAGCTCGGTGGCGGCCACCACCACGGTGGTGACTTCGCCTTGCGCGATCCGCTCACGAATGTCGGATGTCGCCAACAAGGTCGTGGCGGGGATGATCACCGCGCCCAACTTCATTGCCGCCAACATCACATCCCACAGCGCGACATGGTTGGGTAACATCAGCAGGATGCGATCGCCGCGCTCGACCCCGAGCTTACTCAGGAAATTGGCCACGCGATTCGAGCGTTCGGCCATCTGCGCATAAGTAAAGCGCGCCTCGCTACCGTCTTCTTCGACGATCCACAGCGCGGTTTGCGAGTTACCAGCGGCGATCTGGTCGAAGTAATCGAGCGCCCAATTGAAACGATCCAGTACGGGCCACGCGAATTCGCGATAGGCCGTGTCGTAATCTTCCCGGTGCGCGAGTAGGAAATCGCGCGCTTTGACGAACGCTGGTGTTGCCGCCATCGATGTCTCCTGACGATGTACCCGCCGCGACTGACGCGCGGTTTCGGGTGCTGGCAATAGTGATAGGAATAGCGCGTGATGCGGATGTCGGGGTGTGGCTCAAACTCCTGCGTAATAGGTGTTGCCTTGGGGTGGAGGCCGACCGCAGGTCGGCGCCCGGTGCGTTTAAAGATCGCGTGCGATCACGATACGCTGAATCTCGCTGGTGCCCTCATAGATCTGCGTAATGCGTGCATCGCGGTAATGACGCTCGACCGGATAATCTTCCAGATAGCCGTAGCCGCCGTGAATCTGCAATGCTTTCGAGCATACCCATTCTGCCGTCTCCGAAGCAAACAGCTTGGCCTGGGACGCCTCAGACAGGCAGGGCAACCCTTCGGTACGCATCCGCGCTGCGTGCAGCGTCAACAAGCGTGCTGCATTGATACGCACCTGCATATCGGCCAGCATATGCGCGATAGCCTGGTGTTCGGTCAGCGGACGGCCGAACTGCACCCTGTCATGGGCGTAGCGCCGCGCGGCATCGAACGCCGCGCGCGCGATCCCGATAGCCTGTGCGGCAATGCCAACGCGGCCGCCTTCCAGGTTGGATAGCGCGATCTTCAAACCTTCGCCGCGCGCGCCCAGCAAATTGGCTTCGGGAATTGCACAGTTTTCGAGCGAGATCGGGCAGGTATCGGAGGCGCGGATCCCCATTTTTTGCTCGGGGTGGCCGACATTGAAACCGGGCGTGGCGGTCGGCACGATAAATGCCGAGATGCCGCGCTTGCCGAGCTCGGGATCGGTCACAGCGAACACAATGGCGATCCCGGCACGCTGGCCGTTGGTGACGAATTGCTTGCTGCCGTTCAAAACCCAGCGTCCGTCCCGCAGCTCGGCGCGGGTTTTCAGATTGTTGGCTTCGGAACCGGCCTGCGGCTCGGTCAGACAAAAGGCGCCGATCAGTTCACCGCTGGCCAGGCGTCCAAGATATTCGGTTTTCTGGGCTTCGGTACCGAAACGCAGTATCGGGCCGCAACCGACCGAATTGTGCACACTCATCAGCGTCGAACAACTGGCACAACCGGCGGCGATTTCCTCGATAGCGAGGGCATAAGCGGTGTAATCGGTATAGGAACCACCCCACGCTTCAGGCACCATCATGCCCAGCAGGCCCAGCGCGCCCATTTCACGCACGATTTCGGGCGGCAGACGCTTGTCCTTGTCCCATTGTGCGGCATGCGGGGCCAGGCGTTCGGTGGCGAAATCGCGTGCAGCGTCGCGTATCATGCGCTGCTCTTCGGTGTAAAAATCCGGCATATGTTTCCTGCGTGAGTAAAGGGTCAGCTAGCCCGTCGCCAACGGCGGCGGGCATCTCGCGCGCGCAAGAAACGTCGCCCCAACTCAGAAAAATGGCGGTTTTGCGGGATAACGCGCGACCTCAACAGGGAAATTATAGGAGTCTGCCGGATGGCTTTCCATCGCACACGCGATCAAAATATTTGGAAGAATTTACCATGTTTGACTAGTATTTACCCTAGGCCAACGGGTAGTTGACCCAGCGCGCGCGATCGGTCGGGCACACCCAAGACACCCGTGCGCAGCACCAGGATCAGGAGAGTTGGTGGAAAAAGGCAGCATTGCCATTTGCTTCGTTGAGCACGCGCTACGCGAGATGCGGCTGCGCCAGATCGAGACCGCGCCGGTGCTGCGCGCGGCAGGCATCGCGCCACATCTGCTCGGCATCCCGCAAGCGCGGGTGTCGGCAGCCAGCTACAGCACTTTATGGCGACTGGTGGCGCAGGCGCTGGATGACGAGTTCTTTGGCGAGGACGCGCATCCGATGCGGGTCGGCAGCTTTTCGCTCTTATGCCATGCGGTGCTCGACTGCGCCACGCTGGAGCACGCCGTGCGCCGGACCGGCCGTTTTTTCTCGGCGGTGCTGGATGATCTGAGCGTCACCTTGGAGCACCCCGAGCAGGACGGCCCTGCCGCGATCCGGCTGGTGCAACGCAACGCCAAGCCACCCAGGGTATTCGCGCACGAGACCATGTTGATCATGCTGCATGGTTTGCTGTGCTGGCTGGTCGGGCGCCGCATTCCGGTGCAGCGGGCCTGCTTCGCGTATCCGGAACCGGCTTATAGCGCCGAGTACAAGATGATGTATTCGAGCCATCTGCACTTCGAACAGGCTGCCACGCAAATTGAATTCGACCGCCGCTACCTGGCGCTGCCTGTCGTGCAAAACCGCGAGACCCTGCGCGAGTTTCTACGTCATGCGCCGGAAAATATCGTGTTGAAGTACAAGAGCGAACGCAGTATCACCGCCCAGGCGCGTCGCCAATTGCGCAACGCCATGCCGGCGGATTGGCCGCGCTTCGATCAACTGGCAGCCCGTTTGCATCTGACCGGTTCGACCTTGCGCCGCCGGCTGGCCGAAGAAGGGCAGTCGTACCAGAGTCTGATCGACGAGCTGAGGCGTGATATCGCAATCGACGCCTTGATCCATAGCCGCTTGCCCGTCAGCGACATTGCCGCGCATCTGGGCTTTGCGGACCCCGGTTCGTTTCACCGCGCCTTCAAGAAATGGACCGGCAGCCCGCCCGCCGGGTATCGAAAAACCCGTAGCGCGCAGGGCCGCCACTAGCCGTGGAAAGGACGCGGCAAGAAGTTACCGATGCTCGAGCTTGCGATCGCCCCGTTCGTTGCGATCGTTACGTTGCAACTTGAAAACATTGATGGCTTCGTACAACAATTCAACCTGCTCTTCGAGTGATTTCGCCGCCGCGCTGGCTTGCTCGGTCATCGCCGCGTTGCGCTGTGTCGCGTCGTCCATCTGACTGACGGTGACGTTGACCAACTCGATACCACGACTTTGCTCGGCGCTGGCTTCCGCAATGGCGGACATGATTTGCGTCACTCGCTGCACCGAGGCGACAATCTCATCCATGGTCTTGCCGGCGTCTTCAACCAAATGCGATCCGGTCTCCACCATATTGACCGAGGTCCCGATCAATTCCTTGATTTCCTTGGCGGCACTTGCACTGCGCTGCGCCAGGCTGCGCACTTCGCTCGCCACCACCGCAAAGCCACGTCCCTGTTCGCCGGCGCGGGCAGCTTCAACGGCCGCATTCAAAGCCAGGATATTGGTCTGGAAGGCGATGCCGTCGATCACGCTGGTGATGTCGGCGATCTTGCCGGCCGACGCGTGTATCTCGCCCATGGTGCGCACCACATTGCTGACGGCCGCACCACCCTTGGCCGCGATATCGGCGGTCGAGATCACCAGATCATTCGCATGCTTGGCGCTCTCGGCGTTTTGCAACACAGTAGAGGTCAGTTCCTCGATCGACGAGGCCGTTTCCCCCAGGCTGGTGGCTTGCGCTTCGGTTCGGGACGACAGATCCGAATTGCCCGCGGCGATTTCACTGGTCGCGTGGCGTATGGCCTCCGAGGATTGATGTATGCCCGCGATCATTTCCGCCAGGCGTCGCTTCATCTCGTCGAGCGCAGCGAGCAAGCTGGAGTTGTCGCCAGGCGCGCGCTGGATCGTCATCGATAAATCCCCGCCAGCCACCGCGCGCGCGATATTGCGCGCATAGCCCGGTTCACCGCCCAGATCCTGCCAGATCGCGCGGACGACGAAGTATGAAACGAGTGCGAGCATGGCCAAGATCACGATCGCCAGGATCACACTTTCGAGTATCACGAAGTGGACGCCCGCTTCGCTGGTGGATACACCTGCGGTGAAGCCTTGCTGTGCTGCCGCCTGAGTCGCATCGAGATCCGCGTTCAGGGTCTTGAGTGAGCTTTGCATCTTGGCGACAACCACTTGCGGGTCGCCATTTTCGATACCCATCATGAGCTTCGCGGCATGATTGGCCGCATCGAAATAAGCGTCGAATTCGCTGCTCAGGCGATCGCTGGTGGCCGCGGCGCCAGGGATGGCGCCGACGCTTTTGAGGCCACTGCGAAACGCGTCGGCGCGCGCGGCCACCGCCTCCAATGCCTTCTTGTCGTTGTCGCCGACCGCGCCGTTGAATCCTTCCTCAATCGCATGCATCTGGGTCTGCAGTGACTGAGCCCCCGCCAGCATCGGATAATCGACGTCGCGCGTGGTACGGATCGAATGCAAAGCCTGCGTCGCCTCATAAGACGATATCGCCAGGCCAACGCTGAATATCGCTGCGGCAATCACCGGCAGCGACCAAATTCTTTGTTTAACGTTCATGGAGTCCTCGTGAACGTAGCGTCGGCACTCGTGGCGAGCGCCGACGCCATCAATCGGCAATACGCCGATCAGTGCAGGTCGAGCACGACCTTTACGCTAGCGTCCACCACGCTCTTGTCGACATAGCCGACGGCGGCGGGGTTGCCTGCCACAGCACCTTTAACCGCAGCACTATCGCCGACTTCCTTGGGCGGCTGGCCCTTGCCGGTGAAAACCAGCTTGGCCCAATAGGCTTTCACCTGGGCACCGGACTTGTTGGCCACCTTGTTATAGAAGTCGTCACGCACAGCGGAACCATCGGTCTGATCGACCGGCGTCGCAGCGCCACCGGACGGAAAGGCATTGGCTCGCCCCAGGAACAGGTCAGCCGCCTGATCGGCCGTCAGTGCCGTCACCGGGCTGCCGGCGGCGACAATGACTACCGTCTCCGCGTTTGCCACAGGCGCGGCGATCCAGACCGCGGCGGCTACCAGCGTGCTTGCCATCCAACGCATCGTTGTTTTCATCGTCGTCCCCTTAGAATACGAAGTCGAGAACGACGCTAACCACATTGGCGCTGCTGCCCAGCGAGAAACCCGTTTGCGGATTGATGAAATAACCCGACGAGTTGCTCGGCAATTGAACGCGGTCGTATTGCACCTTCAGGTCCATATTCTTGCGGAAGTCCCAACGCACACCGACCGAGTAATCCTTCTGACCTTGGTCGTTGATCGGAATCAGCGTCTGATTGCCCAGCGAATGCTGCATCGAGTACATGGCGTAAGGCGTGAACTTCTGGATACGATAACCACCGATCACATACCAGGAATCGTAGCCCGGCGTCAGCTTGCCGATTTTGGCGTGCGACCACTCGCCCTGCACGAACCAGTTACCTGGATCGTAGTCAGCGCCGATGTTGTAGAACTTGACGTCCTGGGTCGCAATCGGACCGTAGTCCGTGTGCGCTTGCTCGTAACCGACACGGGCGGTCAACGCGCCTTGCTCGATGGTGTCGAAAGCACCGAGGATTTGATGCGACTCAACCTTGATCGGGCCGGGCACGTGCGTGCCGTTGTCGCCGTAGAGCGCTTGCACAGTGTTGTCGAGCTTACCCAAATGCAGCGTATACGAAGCATCCACGCCATCGCTGTTGGTGATCGGAATCAGATCGTAGGTTTCGACCGGCACGTGCGCCCACGGCGTCGCATAGCCGACATTGCGATAATCCGACGAGAAGAAGCTGGGCAACTCGATGCGCCCGACTCGCACGCTCAAGTCCGGCGTAATCGCGTACTTGATGTTGGCCCATTCGATGGTGGGTGCGTACGAGTTATTGTAGTTTTGCTGCATGATCACCTGCAGCACCGCCGACAGCTGTGGCGTGAACTGGGCGTTGACCTGCCCGCCAACTTTGGTGTCGTCGCTGAAGTTGTACTGGCTGCTATGGCCAGCGCCCTTCGGTTCAAAATACGTGGTGGTGTAATCCGCGTCGCTCAGGCTGGAGTGGGTCATGCCCACAGTACCGAAACCGCTGAAGGTGAACATATTCGACCACCAATCGGTAGCACCGCTGGTCGTCCCGTCTGCGTACGCCGCAGACGCCGCCCCGAACGTCAGCGCCACGCCGACAGCGATCGCTGCCAGATGATGCGAACCGCGTTGATTCCCCTGCCGTGCTGCTTTGATACCCACGTGCTTCCCCTCTATGATTTGGATAACTTCCGGCACCCCTTTGAATCTGGGTCTACTACTACCCAGCCACATAATTAAGAGTGCGAAATATTATTTATTTTTAGATAACCGGCTGGGAGGCAGTCTAACAGAGCGCTTACGCGGGACCGGAACAAGGAAGGTAGGGTGAATGCTCTAGGCGGGACTCTAACTTTCGCGCCTAGGACTATGTTATTTGTATGTCATGTATCGGCCAATGATAACGCTACCATGACGTACCCCGTGGTAGCGACACGCAGCATAGCGGCAAGCTGTGAGTCGCGCGAGATCCCTGCTGGATCTCACCTTGCTGGTCCAACAGTGAATGCGCTCTCAGTTCCAATTCGATGCACGCGCACAAAGCCACGTTTTGCAGAGGACTGATGTGCCGGTTCACGTCAATTTGCTGATAACACAGTGCCTTTGGTTCAAGCCTAGCGTTGTGGGTAGGGCAAAATTTCCATCTGAACGGGAAGAGACGCCCGTCGCTGGCACGTTTGCCACCGGTCGGCAAAGGTCCCCGTAAAGTCTCACCGTCAGACATAACCTAACAGACTGATATAATATATCGAATATCCATTCAATCGGGCCGCATCCTGTGAGCGAAGCCGTTTTACCTTCTCAAGTCGAATCTGCGCTCGCGCTCGCGGAAGAGTATTGCCGCAGTCGGGGCGAGCGACTGACGCCCATCCGCCGTAAGGTGCTGGAGTTGTTGTTGAATTCGGGTCGAGCCACAAAGGCGTACACCCTGCTCGACGAAATGAAGAAGACGCATCCCGGTTCGGCGCCGCCGACCATTTATCGAGCGCTCGACTTTCTACTGGCCGCGCGCCTGGTCCATCGCATTGAATCGATCAATGCGTTCACGGCCTGCCATGATCTGACCCATTGTGCGCATGGCATCTTGGTTGTGTGCCAAGAATGTGGTGCGGTCAGCGAACTCCACGATCCGCCCTTGCAACGCGCCTTAGTCGCAAAAATCCATTTGGCGGGATACCGCTTGAGTGGCGAAGACGTCGAACTCAAGGGCGTTTGCCCGGCGTGTCAGAAACAAGAGTTTGCTGAGTACCCGGTCGCCGGCGCCCACGCACATTCACATTGAAGCGATTGCCTGCTTGCGACGCGACGCCGAGACGGGCTCGCGAGCAGATCTGAGCGTCGCGTTTGTGGGGGCTCACGCAGAATGCATCCCTGGCTAACTGGCGTTTCCGGTTAGGTTTTCAGGGTGCCTGCGGCGGCCCGAGCTGAGCGGCGCAGCGGATCGCGAGGCGGGACAGGAGCGTGCGCGTTTCTGGCGCAGAAAGACAAAAACCCCACCGGAGTCGGTGGGGTTTTTGCGATAGGGTTGCCTGACGATTACCTACTTTCACACGGGTATCCGCACTATCATTGGCGTGGAGTCGTTTCACGGTCCTGTTCGGG
>Ga0116226_10006216_pt1 | contig 10722 bp, 10 predicted proteins | sample S1TSphfallax_FD_89692 | JGI IMG/M metagenome (GOLD analysis project Ga0116226, IMG submission 89692) | Host-associated microbial communities from peat moss isolated from Minnesota, USA - S1T2_Fa - Sphagnum fallax MG | ecosystem: Host-associated > Plants > Peat moss > Unclassified | place: USA...
AGCCTCCATGACCTTCCTTGAGCTTGTTCCCCTTGTCCAATGAAAGCTTCGAAATCCCTTGCTCCAATCAATGGCCTCCTCATCCTTCTAAAGCCAATGAGAATTGAGAATAAATTGCCATCCAATTGAGTTTAGGATGAAAATCCTTGGCCCCAATGAAACACTGAAAATATTCCATCCTCCAATCAACTATGATGACAATCTTCATGACTAATGGGATTGGAGGATTCATCCTTCCCCTTATCTTGAATATCTTGATGAGGTCTCTTGAGATTGATCCTTATCCCTTCCGTCCGTTGACCTTCACATCCTACTTCTTCATCTTAATTACTTCAAGTAACTAACTACTATGATAATTTATTGATAGTAACAAATAATTATCCTTGAATTTTTACTTGATTAATTCAATGGTTGAACTAACATCCTCGTGTACCATTTACTCTTTGATATTCCCTACCTATTTATTTTACCATGCACTAATTAACTATGTAGTACATAGTAAATTGGAATTAAATTTTGCGTCACAAAAAAACCCCCACATACTTCTAGATCCACCGTCGAAATTAGGGTTTGATGAATCTATTAGATCTAGGATGTTCGAGTTTTCATGAGGTTCCACCGTCACTCCCACACCTTACGCCTACCCTAATTTTTTAAATAAAAAGGCTTCGACCCCTTTTGAACAAATACCACATTGTTTGTACTACCTTCTTGGTTTTTGTTGATGCAGGTGCGAATTAGTCATGGCGGATGATGTCACTACACATTCAAATCCTCCAGTTGCACCAGTAGATAAGGAAGAGCTTGAAGAAGCACCGCTCGACGTGAATGTTTCTCAACGGCTGCGCGAAGAAAAACCATCCAGGCGAGTGGTGCGCACTCGAGTCGATTGTTCAGCATGGGATCATTGATTGTCTCCTAACCCACATGCTTTAGCAATCTACTTAAAATTCGTTCTTGCTCGTGGAGCCGCTCCAGAAAGGTTTGAAGAGTGTCAATGCGAAGATGATGATGTCCGTCTCCATTGTCGAACGTGGGTTCCCGGTGATGGCCATTACCGTTGGCTACGAGGCCCAATTAACCCCCTTTCCATGGAGCATCAAATCGAATACCTAGCTCGCACCATCTGCCGCATTCTAGAGTTTTTGCAATTGTGACCTATTCTTTTCAAGTTGTTTACTAAGTTATAATTCACCTGAGGCCACTTAGGTGGAAATGTTAATACTTAAGCTTGATTTTGATTCTATCTAAACGTTTGATAAAAGTAAAATTAAATAAATATGTATTAAGATTGTATCTTAGAAATCTTTCCAGTGCATCATTCGTGCCTGAAGATTATTCTACAGACTAACTTAATATTGTCATGGCGAAATGTTGTTGTGAGTTATGGGCTTGTATTCCTAATATATCAATAAATCACATTTGATTCTACATCCTTTTCCCTTCTCTACAACCTAAAAGGATAATGCATTTGAAAAGGGTTATTAGGTCCTAAAACTAACTAAGCCTTGCATCAATTTAAATAAAAGAGTTTTCTATGCTGAAATATCCAAAGGCTAATTCAACTCCTAATAATTATTACTTGGAGGTTTATCAAGATTCAAATCATTAATACTAAGGAAAACTATGGAACTAAAGCTTAATAGTTTGTGGTATTATAATCCATGGCTCACACCATGGTTTTGGTGTATTTGGTCAACAAACCATAAGCGTTTAGAAGTATACTTAGATGGTTGTTATTTTTGAAGTATGAATTCATAGTAGTCTACAAACTTGGAAGAACACATGTGGTAGATGATGTTTTATCCAAATTACCAGATAACTCAAAACCATTAGGAGTCCCATATCAAAATAGGGATGCATCATTATTTTCTTTAAAACCTATATGGATGCAAAAAGTAATAAGCTACTTAAAGATAAGTCAAATGCTAAAAACTCTAAACTTAGCTCAAAAATAGAAGTTGACCAGAAAGGCAAAACCCTTTATTGTGAAAGAAGGAATAATGTACATAATGGAACAAGACAATAAAATGCACAAATGTTTGACCACCTTAGAAGCACAAATTGTTCTAAACGAACTACATGAAGGAATGGTAGGAGGACATTTTGTTGCAAATATTACTACAAAGAAGATTTTGGATGTAGATTATTGGTGGCCAATTCTATTCAAGGATATCATGAATTTTGTAGAAGTTGTGACAACTATCAAAAAATTGGAGGATTAAAAACAAAATGTCTGGCCAAGTTGGTAACAACACTTCCAAAAGAACCTTTTATGAAATGGGGTCTAGGTTTTATAAGTTCGATTAATCCAATTGAAGACTAATAAGAAACATATATATTTTGGTAGTAATAATTATGTAACCAATAATAGAAGAAAAACATATGTTTTCAACTAGTATTTGTGATTAAATTTTAGTCACAAACGACATTTGTGATTAAAATTTCTTTAGTCGCCTAAGACAAATCGCATGTGATAAATTAATCGCAAATGACAAAGGGTATTGGATGAAAGAAAAAGCCAACAAATAAAAATTCATCCTTTGACTCCATTGTATATGTATTGTCACATGTGACTAAGATGCAACTATTTTGGTCACAATCAAAGGCAATGATGTGTTGCCACATGTTCCAATATTTGATTATTTAAAATATAATAATCATTATTTTGAAATAATCTAGGACGTTCAATTCAAATGATGGGATGATATTATATTATGACATGTGGCCCAATCTAAATATGTCATGTGACATTTAAAAATGAATTTAATAAAAAATATTAATATCAAGTTGGTATGTATTTAAATATGTACATAAATAAATGCTTACAAACTTAGGCTACATACCTACTTACATATTTAGATAAAAAGGTAGGTAGGTAGGTTCTACCCTCCTAGACTAAATATTTACACATATAGGTAGGTATTTAGGTAGGTAGGTACATAGGTCAATCTAGGTGGGTGGTTCAAACTAAATACCTATTTAACTAAGTAAATAAGTAGGTTGGGGAGGTAAGTACTTTAGTATTGTGCATAATTTTTTTTTTTTGTTTTGGGTTAAACCTTTTGATTAGTTCATCCCATGTGCACAAATTTTTTAATGTGAAATTGGATGACCACACCCCTTATTTATATAATTTTAAAAATAGGAATGGAAAACAAACAATATGAAATAAGTTTTGAAATTGTAACTTCCTCGCAAACTAAGTTGTAACTTCAAACTTTCTTCATGCCTTATTTTTTAGATTTATAAACAATTCAATTTCATTAAATAATTAGATAGTCATTTAATTAATAATGATTAAATTTACATATATTTAAATTATAAACTATACACTACAAATATTAAGTATTCATTATCAATTATTTTAAAAAGTAATAACTTCTTAATATTTAACAAACTAACTATCTAATTACTCACAAATTAATATATAACTCATAGATAAATAACTAAAATATTTTAAAATATTTTATTACTTTTAAGAATCTGGTATAATTATAAATAATATAACTAATGTAAAAGTAATTTAATTACTATAATTTTTTTAATATATATTTTAAATACATGTTTTCTATAATGAACTAAAAATTGTTATTAGAAAGTAAAATTGATACATGAATTTTTCAAAAAAAAAAACTAATTAAATTATTTACTATATAATTACATTTATTGTTGTAAGAACTTTTATAGGTCAAGTAATCTTTTTCTCTTGGCAATTATTAACTATAAATACAATAATTTGCTAAACATACAATTAATTTTAATTACTATAAAATTACTATAAAATATTTATCAGAGATGATTAATTACAGATTTAAAAAAAAAAATACATATAATAATTCTTGAAGTTAAAATCATTAAAATACTTATTTTAACTACATTATAATTTTGTAAACTTTTAATTCAAATTCAAGCTATAAATTACAAATTGCGAATAATTATGTTCAATTAGAAAATAGTTATGCACATACTAATTAATTATTATCTAAATTAATTACAATAATTTTAAAGTCATGTAGCATTAATTCCATTAACTAATTTCCTTTACTGTAAGAATATAAATTATATAAAATAAAAATCTATGTGACACCAATAATTATTTGGTGTAACTTATAATTAATAAAATCATTAATAATTATTTATAACAATGATATATTAATAATAGAAAAAACCCTTATAACTCAATTGAAATATAACCTTTAAAACTTAATTAATATATTAGTTTTAGATTACAAAATAGTAATTCAGAATTCAAATATCAAATTTTAGATCAAATTTGTTGAAGTTTAAGAACAAATTTTAGAATTGAAATGTCAATTTTCAGATTCAAATAACAATATTCAAAATTGAAACTTCCATTGTCAGACTCAACTAATAATTTTCTGAATTGAAATATTAATTTCTAAAATCAAAAAATTAAGTTGGAATTCATATTTCAACTTTCAGGTCAAATAATTTCTTAATATTTAAATTAATAAATTCAGAATTGAAATATCAAATTTCGAAGTCAGATAAAAATATTCAAAATAGAAATGTCGATTTTTAGACTCAATTATATTGTCTTGAATTGAAATACTAATTTTCAGATTCAAAAATAATAATTTAGAATTCAAATATCAATTTTTAGATCAAATAAGTTTTTTGAATTTAAAAAGAAAACTTCAGAATTGCAATGTCAATTTTCAGATTCAAATAACAATATTCAAAATTCAAGTGTTCATTTTTAGACTAAATTAATACTTTTCAGAATTGAAACTTTAAGGTTCAAATCCAATGATTATTTAAAATTTGAATGAAAAAAATTCAGAGTTGAAATAGAAAATTTCATACTCAAATAAAAATACTAAAATTTAAACTTTCCATTTTAATAATCATTTATAATTTTCTGAATTGAAATCCTAATTTTTGGATTCGAAGATAATAATTTAGAATTTAAATATCAATTTTTAGATCAAATAGGCTTTTTGAATTTAAATAGAAAATTTCAAATTGAAATAATTTTTTAAAAAACTGAATTAACAATTTTCAGATTCAAAATCAAGTAAGTGTTTTAAAGAATTATAATAGCAGTTTTTAGAATTGAAATATAATTTCTCAGATCAAATGTTTTTTAATTTCAAAATTTTAGATTCAAATTTTAAATATTAATCTTGAGATTTAAATAATTTTTATTTAAATTCAAATAATAATAATAATTTCAATAACTATTTTTTGATTTAAAATATTAGATTTTAGATTCAAATAAAAATTTCAAATTCAATCATTTAAAAAAAGAATTCCAACAATTTTCAAATTGGAACATCAATTATAGTTTTTAAATAAAAAATTCATAATTGGAATGATAAATTTAGATTTAATCGTATAAATTTTTAATACAACTAACAATTTTAAGAAGTCATATTTCAAATTTCAAATTGAAATATCATTTTCAGAATTGAATGACAATTTTCAAATGCAAATATAATTTTCAAAATTCAAGTATCAATTTTCAAATTTGAATAACACACTTCAAAGTTCATATATTAATTTTGAGATTCATTATATGAACAATATACATACATCTACATATTTAATGTATACACAAATATATTTATACAATTTTAGTACATACATTAAAATACACTGCTATGTCACCGTAGAATACTTTTAAGGCGTAACTAATTTGGTGGCTATTGTGATTAATGGGACATATCAACCTATTAATGGATGAAAATAAACCTGAAATACATACAAGCAATAGGATGAAGTTTCGAATAGTTGGATCATAGTTGTGAGAATGACCAAAATAGTTAAAATTTGGTCTTATAGTTGCGAATATTTTCAAATTTAGTCATAAACGATTACAAGTTGCATGTAGTTGCAAATGCAATGGTTACATTTTGGCTGATTTCTACTAGTGCAAGTGGGTAGAAGTAAAGGTAGTCAAAACTAATATTACAATAATTATGGCTAAATTTCTCTATGAGTATATTTTGACCATTGCTACAGATCGAGTACATTTCATCAATGATACAATCAAACATTTGACAAAATTATTTTTTGTTAAAACATGTTAGTTCTACTACTTATTACCCACAAGGAAATGGACAAATAGAGTGTATTAACAAAATTATTGGTAGATTATTAACAAAGTTAGTCAATGAAAAAATAATATATTGGGATGAACACATGTCCACAATTTTATTTTCATATAAAACAACTTACAAGGTGGCAATAAAAATATATACCTTATTAGTTGGTCTATGGTTTGCATCTTTTAATGTGAATAAAATATGTTTTATTGGCTATTAATGGGGACCACAAAGATGCAAAACCCACTAGAGTATTAACTACTAGAATTATAGAGTTGGAAAAATCATAGGAGAACATATTAGAGGCTCAAAACAATGTTGGAGAAAATCAATGGAACAAATTTTTGTGGAGTCAACAGAAACACATAGAGAAAAAGTTCAAATTTGGAGATTATGTTTTGTGGTTTCCCAAGGGAAAAAGGACGCACTTGGGCAAATTCAAGAAAAGATGGTTTGGTCCATTTAGGGTACAATATTTTTTTTTTTTGTTTTTGTTAACAATTTTGAACCAAACCTAGTATTGGTGAATGTTAACAAGTTGAAACCATACAACTATGTGGATCAAACATTGAAAGGGATTCAAAGTTTACAAAATTAGAAATCCTTAGAGTTTAAAGATTAGAAAACAATAGAATTCATTGGTACTAATTAGATAGTTGCATCTGAAGAAGTTTTAGTAAATCTGATGAGTTAATAGGCTATGATACTACTCATAACATAATTACACACTTTCATAATCATTAGACTATAAGTCAAATAGGCTTGTCACATCATAACAAGACTTTGTCGATTTGATGATTCAACATAGGACATAAGAAATATGTAATTTAAATAACACCAAGTCATTAGATTTAAAGTTGTCATTATAACAACCTAGTGCCACATCTACGTAGTTGTTAGGTTAGTAGGCATTAATTGTAGCTCATATTGCTATCAATATGAATTTAACCAAAAGTCGATAAATGTAAAAAAACCAAAAAAAAGGACAAATCATTAAGACAATAACCTTAAAGTGAAAAGTGAAATGTCACGACATGAAACGAAATGATTGCATTTCAATGGTTGTTAAACAATAGAGTGCATCTTGTTGAGTGTGAAGGAAAAAACATGGGTCAATGGAGTTGGTTTGGTAGGTTTGTTTGAAGTTGAATAGAAAACTCCTCATCATAAAATTCTAGTTGAATTTCTTGAACAACTAGAAACATGATTTTGAGCATAACGTAATCAAAGTTATGATGGTAGAAAAATAGAAAATTATAGATAAAACATCTATTGGCAATTTCTTTATAAATCTACCATACAAGAGAGATAGAGGCAGATTAGGCATAGATGTTAGATGTTAGAGTAGCATTAGTAGACATAGCTAATAAAACCCCAAATACTTACAACATCAATGAAAGGTGGGTTGTAAAGAAAATAATATCAAAGTATGTCAATAAAATTGTTGCAATTTTGCCCATTATCTATTAAGAATATAAGGTGCAATATTTTTGCAATAAATTTGCCATGATGATCTCCAAAGCAGATCATGGAAATTTGTCAATTAGGCTACAATTATGTATTCTCAATTGGTCAATGAGTTGATTAGATGGGAAAAGTGTTAGAACAACAAGATTGAGGGAACAACCAAGAGAAAGACAAAAAAAATGTATGCCATTCTACTATTGTCTTAAAAGTTTTGTTTCATAAACGGTTTCTAGTTCAAGGAGCAAAACCATAGGAGAAGAAGTAGATAGAGTAACCACAAGAGGAGGAGGGAGACTATGAAGGAAAGGTTTATAAAAAACAAGAGACCTTTAAACCCTGCACATATTTCTCCTAGGAAGAATAAAGACCCAAAGACAAGGAAAACCATAAGAATAATTTTGATGTCCCAATCTAATGATGATGAGGAGAGAGAACTCTACTAAAGAGACAGAGAAAACAAGAGGATACTACAATGAGGGGCAATGTTAACCCTTAACATGCAACAACAATAACATCAAAGACAAAAGGAGGAATCAATATCTCCTAAGTCTCATTAAAGACCATAGATCTTTCAAAAGCAAAAGAATAGATCAAATGGACATGGACACTAGAAATGGCTTTAGAGGGAGCTAGAATTTCAAGCCCAACAAAAAATAGAGGAATAAATATAGGACTTGGAATTAGATCCACCAAAAGTGCAACAATTTGTTCCAGTACTACCGAATGATGAAGGTATGCTACATTCAAGACCAAGTTCTAAAACATGAGCAAATATATTTGGAGAAATCTCGACTTCACACATAAGTCTAGGTTCTTTATATATTAATTCCAGGGGATAGTCTCTTAGGTTTCATACTGCAGGGTTTGTGCAAGGGCTAGAAGCAGACTTGGATGAACATAAGATAGCTATTAGTATAATTCAATAGGCAACAAAATGTAATACACAAATAACTAACATTATGTTTATAGTTTCTAATATGGAAATCATTAATAAGCATATTATAAAGAAGGAAAATTTTGTTCAAAATTTATAGTGGATTTTGGAGAAGGAGCAAAAGCTCAAAGCAAAGTTGCACATCAAGAAGCATGAGAATAATGAAATATTGGTAGAACTGTAAACAACCAAATAAAAGATTAACAACATGGAAAAACACAACAAAGATTTGGAAAAGATTAGAGTAAAAAGGGATTATTTATAAGCAACTTTGATGCAAACAAATGCCAATTACTAGAAGTTGAAAATAGAGAAGGATTTTCTAAATGTGGAACACAATAAACTTTAGACTACATAAATATGGAGCATACTTTCTTGAAGCAACAAAAGGAATTAAAGGAGCTCAAAGTGGACATTGGTAATGTAACTAATCCAAAAATGAGTTACAAAGGCAATCTAACCAAAGGCAAACATATATGGACAAAAATTTATAGAGGCAAATGGCTTTTAATGAAAGGTTGTAAAAAGTTCTAAAAGAAACCCAAGGAATCAAACCTTTTAATTATGAAAGTGTATTTAGAGAAAATAATGAACTCAATAATCAGCATAATTTTCAAAGCATTGACAATAGAAGAGAAGGATGCAGATCTATGGTGGGATGTAGTGCAGGATATAGTCTATAAAGATATTGGAAAGGTCTATAAAAAGTATGAGAGAAATGAAAAGCCCTATAGGTGTAAGATATATTAGATGGAAAAGGTCATACCATCATTTTAGTATGAACCTTTAGTCCTCGCCCCAAAATTAGAAACCTCATATGAACAAGAAGAAAGAAGGAATATTGATGGTGCGAGACCATCAAGGACAAGAACATAAGAGGAAGAACCAATAGACCTTAAAGGAAGAAATGATAGTTCCCAGAAGGAGGCAAATGGTATGAAATATGCATCAAAACATATTCTTGAACCATTGGAATTTATTTTATAGGAGGTTAATTCCCAAGAATATGCATATGTGGGCATAGAGATAGGAGAGTAGATATAAATTAAGGAACACAAAACTCAAGAAGTATAGGAGGATCAGATTGAGTGAACATCATAACTACAACAACAAGAACATACTCAAATTACATAAGATTTGTAATCACATGAGAAGACAAAAATAAATCATGAAACAAGTGCACATCTGTTAACAAAAGTACAAGAAGAATAAAAATAGATTTTGTATACAACAGAAAATTAACCATTGATTCAATCTAAAATACAACATGCATAGACATATTAGATTATAGTACAACAAGATCAACATATAAGTGTTTCATCAAAAAATTTGTTTCAATCATGTCATCTATCACTAAGTTGCTAAAAAAATCTAATTTTTTTGAGTGGATTAAAGAATGCCAAAATGTTTGGGAGGAGATTAATAATCGGTATATACAAGCCCTTAATTTGATCAATCCAAATTGGGAGCTTGAGTTTCACATTCATACAAATGCATCTCAGTTAGTAATAGGAGCCATATTAATAGAAAACCTGATTGGTAAGTTTGACCAATTGGTTATGTATGCCTCCATATTCATTACACCAAAATGTGTCCTAGTTCACTTTATGTTTCATTATATTTTGAATGAATTTGGACATTTTTACTTGGTGAAATTGGTTAATCCCTTAATGAACGGGGACCAGTTGTTACGGATAATGAATTGTTTAAATAGTACCCAATGAAAGAAGGTTACTCTCAAATGAAATACAAATTTACCAAGCTATTCACTTGCTAGTTAATTAACTAGTCAACATGGAAATCAATTAGAATTAAATTATTTAATATATATTATTATTGATAGTTTCATGATTTTCAGCCTATGATTTATTGACACATGTCATTTATGGCCTTTATAATGAAAACAAACACCCCTACCATCAAACCACCCCACTTGTTATGATAATATGTTACATTACATTCTATTTATTAAATACTTCTGTAACCAAACATGGGGTGACCGAACAATGGAGCTACACTGATTCTGATCCTGATTTTTGCACCCTCTCTGGTTTGGCTGCGCATTACTTCTCATTACTACAACAAGCATGGCGGCTGCTCTGGGTTGATCAACGAAGCTCATCGCGCTTGAGGAAGACGACACAAAATTAAGGCAAGGGAGGTGCTGCAATTATTGTTTGAGGCGGTTGGAAAGCATGGCGGCCAAGGAGCTGGCGATTCAAAAAGCGAGGAGGCTAAACGTTGGAAAAA
>Ga0116226_10006217_pt1 | contig 10721 bp, 8 predicted proteins | sample S1TSphfallax_FD_89692 | JGI IMG/M metagenome (GOLD analysis project Ga0116226, IMG submission 89692) | Host-associated microbial communities from peat moss isolated from Minnesota, USA - S1T2_Fa - Sphagnum fallax MG | ecosystem: Host-associated > Plants > Peat moss > Unclassified | place: USA...
GCGCCCCCTCATCCTGCGCTACTTCCGCGAAGGCATCGATCTCACCCGCCAAAAAAGCAAAATCGCCACCAGCCAGCACATCGTCGAAACCCATATCGACGCCGAACTCGCCAAGGACCCGCATCACCGCCGCCCCGGCCGCGAGATCCTCCTAAAAATCTGCAAATCGCTCGATCTTCCCTTCTACGCCAGCCGAATCCCCAGCGATCTCCTGCTTACACGCCAGATTTCAAAGGCCGCATAAATCGGATTTACACATGAAGGGAGCAAGAAAGGCCTTCTTTTCTGAAGAAAAGAAGCAAAAGACTTTTGTGCCTTAATGTTCGTTCTTGCGCGGTATCGCTGCGTCGTGGACCTGTACCCCAATGGCCCTATTTCCTGTTTCCCCCTGCCCTCGTGCGCAGGGCCGGAGTGGGGGGCTCTCCACCTGAGTTCAGTCATTTTTAGTGCAAAGTAACAAAAGCCTCTTGTTCTTTTCTCCACAAAAAACCAACAACCTTGCTTTTACGTGTTACCCCGCTTCCCGAAAAACACCCGCATGTCCGGGAAGTGGAAATGCATCTGGGTGCGCAATGCCTTGCTGCTCATCAGCATCTCCAACCCAAAAGCGATCACCGAGCCGAGCGTGCACAGGATCGCCAAGCCGAAAGTCACCAGAAGCGCATTGGCGATGGCGGTGATATTCAGCGCCAACAGAAACAAGGTGAGGATCGCGAGGCACGTGGCGGCCGCGCCAAGCGTGCCTAAAACCACGGCCATGTCGAGCACGACCGAACGGCGGTGCAGGCGGGCGACCTCCACATTCGCTTCGGCGCGCGTGGACTCGGCGGCGCCTCGCATGGCGCCGGCCAGGCTCTCAAGGCGGTCGGCGACACGGGCAAGGCGGCCGGCGAACACATTGAGCAGGGCGGCGATGCCGGAGAGCAGGAATACCGGGGTCAGCGCCACCTGGATGAGGTGAACGGCGGACGCCAGGCTGAGCGAGATGGCGGGCGGCATGGCGCGGCAATTACCGGGCCGCAGCGGGCCCGTCGAGGCTACTCTTTATCGGCCAAACACGAAGCCGGCGAGCAGCAGATAGGCGAGCCCGCCGGCGGTTGCGTGCAGGAACAGCAGCAGGCCGGGTGGGGGGCGGCCGCGCCACTTGAACGCGGCGATCGCGCACCCGCCGCACAGCCCGGCGGCAAGCAGCCAAGCGGTATCCTGGGCGAACACACCGGCCATCGCACCACGCCGAAACGCCAGCACCAGCACGATCAGCCCGGCTGCCCCGCTGGCACCGTGCGCCACTGGCAGCCCTGGGCAGCCGCGCGCCAGCAGATAGGCACCCATGGCGACCGTGGCGCTCAGGATGACGAAACCGAGTGCCAGCATCCAACAGCGCCCCCTTCCCCGTCGCATGGCCGCTTTACCTTGGCTTTTGCCGCCCCCGCTTGTATACGCCGAAGCAATCCAACAACTTCCTGCAATTCGCCGCCGGTCCTCACGCGACCAAGCGGCTGTTTCACATTCCGGATCATGACATCAATTTCGCACAATCCCGCGCTCGCCCGCGCGCTCTCCGAGCGCGGCTACACCGAACTCACCCCCGTGCAGGAGGCGGTGCTGCAGCCGGGGGCGGAGGCGCGCGACTTGCTTGTCTCCGCGCAAACCGGGTCGGGCAAAACGGTGGCCTATGGTCTGGCTTTTGCCGGCAGCCTGCTGGGCGGCGAGGAGAGGTTTGGGCAAGCAGGCCCCCCACGCGCGCTGGTGATCGCGCCCACGCGAGAGCTGGCGATGCAGGTGCACCGGGAGCTCACTTGGCTTTACGCCTATACCGGTGCCCGCATTATTCCCTGCATCGGCGGGATGGATGCTCAGCGCGAGGCGCGGGCGCTCGAAGCCGGCTGCCACATCGTGGTGGGCACGCCTGGCCGGCTTTGCGACCATCTGGCCCGCGGTCGCCTCCGCCTGGGCGAGCTTGCCGTGGTGGTGCTGGACGAAGCCGATGAGATGCTCGATCTCGGCTTTCGCGAGGAACTGGATACGCTGCTGAACGCGACGCCCGAGTGGCGCCGGATGCTGCTATTCTCGGCCACCATCGCGAAAGACATTTTAGGGCTGGCGCGCGCCTATCAGAAGGATGCGCTGCGGATCGACACGCTCGTGCGCAACCAGCCGCATGCGGATATCGAATACCGGGCCATGCGCACGCCGCCGCGCGAGGCCGAGCATGCCGTGGTGAACATTCTCCGCTTCTTCGAGGCGCCGACCGCTCTGGTGTTCTGCGCCACGCGGGAGGGCGTAAAGCACCTCCATGCGAGCTTGCAGGAGCGCGGGTTCACCAGCGTCGCCCTTTCGGGAGAACTGTCGCAGAACGAGCGCACGCGTGCCCTGCAGGCAATGCGCGACGGCATCGCGCGCGTCTGCGTGGCAACCGATGTGGCGGCGCGCGGGCTCGATCTGCCCGATCTCGGCCTGGTGATCCACGCCGACCTCCCCACCAACAAACAAACGCTCCTGCACCGCAGCGGGCGCACGGGGCGCGCCGGGCGCAAGGGGATCAGCGTGCTGGTGGTACCGGCGAACCGGGTGCGGGCAGCGGAAGGCCTGATCCACGCGGCCGGCGTGTCGGCCACCTGGGGCGAGCCGCCGCTGGCCGAGGAGGTGTTTGCGCGCGACGGTGAAAGGCTGCTGGCCGATCCGTGTTTTGCCGAAGAGACCACCGCGGAGGATGCGGTGCTTGCCCGCGCGCTGCTGCAGGGCCGATCGGCCGAGGATGTGGCGGGCGCGCTGGTGCGGCTCTACCGGGCAAGGCTGCCGGCGCCGGAAGAAATCGCGGTGCTGCCGCCGGCCGCCGGCGCTCGACGGGAGCAGGCGCCGCGGCGTGATGGCGGCGGCGAGCCGACAGTGTGGTTCAGCCTCAATCTCGGGCGGGCCCAGAAGGCCGACCCGAAATGGCTGGTACCGCTGATCTGCCGGTTGGGCGGGGTGGAGAAGCGCGAGATCGGCGCGATCCGGATTCTCGACCGCGAGACCCGCTTCCAGATTTTGCCCGAATCGGCCGAGGATTTCTTCGCCCGCTGGCCGACGGACGGCAAGGAGGCACGAATCGCGCGGTCGGAAGCACCCGCGGCGGCGCCGCGACGCGACGGTTTTGCACAGCGCCGGTCCGGCAAGCCGGGAACCCCGAAGGCAGGCGGTGGCAAGACGGGTGCCTCCGTTTCGGAGGCGCGCAGGCAAACCCGCCGGCCTTAAAAATCGTGCCGCGCTTATGTGATATTCCCGCCACGCGATCAAATCTTTATGATTTGAGTAATGCACGATAAACGTGTGGGCAACGGTTTCCGGCTTCACGCCAGGTAGATTTACCGCGCGGCCAGATCCGGCAAGCTGGTCCCGCCCGCCGCATAACACATTGAGATCAGGGTGTCTCACTCCCTTTCGGGGAGGCGGCCAACGTGCCTATGGCGCCGCATGCCCCAGCGGCATAGAAACGATACCAGAATGGTAGTATCACTTAATTCAAGCGTAGCGTTAAGTGTAAAAATTGAGTAAACAGGGTTCGAAGATTGAGCTAAATTTAGACGTGGGGTTTGCGAGTATGGCTATGCGCGTTGCGTGTGCGGTGGCGGTCGCGATTTTGGCGGTGGCCTTCTCCGCCCGGGCCGACGTCTATCAGGGCAGCTACACGGCGGTGGATACCAGCTCCGGCCCTTACAGCCCGACCATCAACGATAATGGTGGCGCCTATCTCCCGGGCTCGTTTTCCGGGGCGCTTACGGTCGGGCAATCCACGGGGCCGATCTCGTTTCTGCAAGTGGCGCCAGTCAGCGGCGGCAGCAGCGTAGGCACCATAACGGGCAGCATCGCGATTGCCATGACACTCGCGGCGCCGGACGGCTCGGCGATCACCAGCGTCACCTCGTCGGCCGGCGGCAATGGCGCCACGCTGTCGAACGGAACTATCGATTTCCTCGCGAATTATGAGCTTTTCTACGCCAACCAGACGGATTGCCTAAGCTGGAACTCCACCACCTGCACGCCGACGAATAGCAGCACGACGCCCAGCGAGACCCTCACGGTAACGTTTGCCGATGACGCGATCCTGGACATCACCTTGTACGATTGGTCCGATTGGAACATGGCACCGGATATCAGTTTCGAGCTGATGTCCGGCCCGGTGACCACGGTGGCGGAGCCGGCCTCGCTCGCGCTTTTCACCGTCGGGCTCGCCGCGCTATGGATGCTGCGTCGGCGGTTTGCGATCAAAATGCCGCTGATGCCCTAGGGCCGGATGGCGTGCTTGGGATAGGCCGGCTCAGGACGAGTTCCGCGCTCGGGGTCGCGTTTACGCTCTGTGTTCTGATCGTCCGCCTGTTCATGGTGCGCTATTATTATGCCCATGGGTTGCAGGGCAGCAGCACGGTGCCGCACGCCGAATTTGCCTTGCAGCCCCAAGCCGAACCGCAAGCGCCGCAATCCTCCTGGCTGATTTTCGCAACCACCGACCACGACACGCAGGTGCGCACGCAGCATGCGCGACTTCAGGCCGAGCCCGCCGGCATCGGGTCCGGCGTATTGGAACTTACGGCCGGGTCACACGGTCAAACGGCCGCGGCGCTGACGCTCGGAGCGCTCACCCAAGCCAAATGCACGTCTATCGGCCATGTTGGCGTGGCCTTCGACGGCGCCAAGCCGGAGGTCTACGAAGCGGAGCCGGGGTGGAACGCCCCGGCCTGCCAGCTCAGAATCGTCGGCTTCGAGCGGTTCGTACAGAGCCTGTTGAACGCGCAATCGTTGGTGATCACGCCGCCAAATCTTCAAGCGGTGGAATTTCACGTTGCGGGATTAACCTGGGACACCCAACCGTAGCCCGCATCGCGCCAAGGCGTTGCGGGGCTAAAACCAATGCTCCCTTGCCTTAACTTGCACGCACCTTCATCCCGTCGGCCGCATCGACAGGCGGGTTCACGATCACCTTGTCACCATCCTTCAAGCCGCCACGCACGTCCAGCGTCGCCCCATTATCGGCCGCCACGTCCAGGTGCCGGATTTCGATATGGTCGCCCTCCATGATTGCGACGGAGAGTCCGGTCTTGTCGAATATCACGGCCTGGCTTGGCACGCTCATAATCGGATTGTCGCGTGGCTCCTCGATATGGACAATCCCGTAGAGGCCGGGCGACAGCGCGCCATCGGCATTGTCCACGTCCACCTCGGCCAGCAGCGTGCGCGTGTTGGCCCCGAGCGAGGCGGCATTGCGGGCGACCCGGCCGTGAAAGGTTTTCCCAGGCAGTTGCGGCACCGTTATGGTCGCATCCTGCCCATCCTTCAGGCCGAACACATCCTCCTGCGGCACATAAACCTGAACCCGCAGAACATCATTGCGCGCGATGGAGAAAAGCGGCGTGCCCGTGGCCGCATCCGCGGTCACCAGATTGCCGATATCGATGTCCCGCGCGGTGATTACGCCGTCGAAAGGCGCCAGCACCTTCTCGAAGCCGGTCAATTCCGCGAGGCGATCCACCTGAGCCACTTGGGCCGCCACATTCGCCTGTGCCACGGCCACCGCGGCGCTTTGAGTGCTGAAGGTCGTGCGGTCCTGGTCGCCCTGCTGGCGGCTGTCCCAGCCATCCTTCACGAGGCGTGACGTGCGCTGGTTGGTCACATGCGCCAGCGCGCGCTGCGCGATCGATTGCTGCAGCGAGGCTTGCATCTGCAACAGTTGCGCCCGTGCCTGCACCAATTGCTGGTCCAGATCCGGGGCTGCGATCACCGCGAGCACGTCGCCCTTGTGCACGCGGCTGCCGATATCGACATTCCGAGTGCTGATATAGCCGGTGGCGCGGGCATACAGCGTGGCCGCATCGAAGGCCTGCATGTTGCCGGCCAGATCGACCACAAGCGGCGCGCTGCTTGCTTTCACCTGCACGAAGCGCACCAGCGGCACCGCCGCCTGGCGCGTCTGCAACGCTTCCTCCGCGCCAGTGCTGCGTGCGACATGCGTCCATGTGCCGATACCGACCAGCACGAGCACGACGAGCACCGCGCCGAGCGCGAGCCTTCGTGCGGCACGGCGGCGCAGGCGCGCTGTCTCAGGCGTGACAAGAGGCGTGCCCTGGCGCGCGACGGGCTCATTCGGTTCAGTCTGTTTGGACTCAGTCTTTTGAGGAACAATGTAATTCATCGATCAAGCCCCTTGTTGGCTCAGCCGGCCCAGCCTTTGCGCGGCGGGCCGCCGCGCGGCGCCTTCGAAAGCGCCGAATACCGAGTAGAGATAAGGCACGAACAGCAAGGTCGTAACCGTTCCGACAAGCACGCCGCCGATCACGGCGCGCGCCAGCACGGCGTTCTGCTCCTCGCCCGGGCCGCCGATCGCCATTGGCAGCATGCCCACCATCATCGCCGCCGCCGTCATCAGCACAGGCCGCAGCCTCGTGGTCCCGGCCGAAAGTGCGGCCTCCAGCGCACCCATGCCCGCCTCGCGCTGTTCGCGCGCGAAGGTGACAAGCAGGATGGAGTTCGCCGAGGCCACGCCGACAGCCATGATGGCGCCCATCAGCGAGGGAACAGAGAGCGTGGTGCCGGTCGCGAACAGCATCAGCAGAATGCCCGAGCCGGCGCCCGGCAAGGCGAGGATCACCGCGAGCGGGTCGACAAAACTTTGGTAGTTCACCACCATCAACATGTACACGAACACGGCCGCGAATAGCAGGCCGATGGTGATCTGGCCGAACGCACTGTTCATGCTGGCGATCTGGCCGCGCACATTGATCTGGTCGGCGACCTTCAGATGCCCCCGCTCGTCGGCCACGATCCGGTTGATCGCGGCGGCGGCGGTGCCGAGATCGCTGTTCTGCACGCTGGCGAACACGTCATACACCGCCTGTATATTTTCCTGGTTGTAGACCGACTGCACCTTTTCGCGATGCGCGGTCGCAACGTTGCCCAGCAGGTCGGGGATCTGAACCGTTCCACCATCGGAATTAGTGGCCTGCGTGCCGGAAATCGGAGTATTGTCCAAGTCGCTCTTGTCGTGCAGCCGGTATTCGGGGGTCTGCACGGCCAGGAAATAGGGGATGCCGTTCTTCGGGTCGGTCCAGAAATTCGGCGATACCTGTTCCGATGAGCTGAGGCTGATATTGAGGTCGTTGGCGACAGTGTTCACGTTCAGGCCAAGTTCCTGGGCGCGCGTGCGGTCGATCGTGTAGAACATCTCCGGCGCATCCAGCTCCTGCTGAACATGGGCATCCACAATGCCGGGCACGTCGGCGATGCGGCGCGCGATGTCCTTGGCGATCGCCTGGTTATCCTTGCGGTCGCGGCCCTGCACCTGCACGTCGATCTGCGCCGCCACGCCAAAATTCAGGATTTGCGTCACCAGGTCGGCAGGCTGGAAATAGTAGGTGACGCCCGGGAACGCGGCCGGCAATTCGTCACGCAACTTGCGTATATAGGTCGCGGTCGGCGCACTGCCTTCAGCGAGCTGAATCTGGATGGTGCCGTCATTCACGCCGATCTCTGTGCCGTCCATGAAAGCCAGATTATAGGTGCGTTGCGGCAGGCCGATATTGTCGAGCATCAACTTGATGTCGCCACCGGGGATCTGGTCGCGGATGTTGGCCTCCACCGCAGCGAAAATCTTTTCCGTGGTTTCGATGCGGGTGCGGGCAGGAGCACGCACATGCAGCTGGATCAACCCGGCATCGACGTTGGGGAAGAAGTCGCTGCCGACGAACAGGCTGAGCACCGCGGCGCAGGCCACCACGCCGGCGGCAATCGCGGGTGTGAGGATCCGGCGGCGCAGGATGCCGGCAAGCAGCCAACCGTAAAAGGCGCGGAACGCGTCAAAGCGGCGGTTGAACCCTGCATGAAACCGGCCGAACCAGTTCTTCGACTCGCCATCGTGGCCGGCCGCGTATTCGCGGCGGAGAAGCAGCCGGATGATGATGGGCGTGAGCGTGCGGGAAATCCCGTAGGAGGCCAGCATCGCGAACACGACCGCTTCGGCGAGCGGGGTAAACAGGTATTTTGCGGCGCCCTGCAGGAAGAACACGCTGATGAACACCACGCAGATCGCCAGCGTGGAAATCAGCGTCGGCACCGCGATGCCAGCCGCACCCTCCAGCACAGCGGCGTCGAAATCGCCGCCTTCTTCGAGCAGCCGATGGGTGTTCTCGATCGTCACCGTCGAATCGTCCACCAGGATGCCGACCGCGAGTGCCAGGCCGCCGAGAGTCATCGTGTTGATCGTCTCGCCAAGCGCCGAAAGCACGGCGATGGAGGTGAGGATGGAGAGCGGGATCGAAACCATGACCACGACGGTCGATCGCCATGACCCGAGAAACAGCAGGATCATTAGCGCGGTGAGGCCGGCGGCGATGGCGCCCTCGCGCAACACGGAATCGATGGCGTTCTGCACGAACACGGATTGATCGAACAGCAGCGCGATATGCATGCCCGGTGGCGCCGCCTTCTGGATGGAAGGCATCGCAGCCTTGACGCGGTTGACCACATCGAGCGTGGAGGCGTTGCCGTTCTTGATAATCGTCAGCAGCACCGAGCGCTTGCCCTCGCTGCGAACGACGTTCTGCTGCACGGCCCAGCCGTCCCGGACATGCGCCACGTCGCGCAGGTATACGGTGGTGCCGCCGACCTGCTTGATCGGCAAATCGTTCAGCGCCTTGATCGACTGGGCGGACGCATTCACCCGGATGATGAACTGCTTGTCGCCCATCTTCGCGTCGCCCGACGGCAAGGTCAGGCTCTGGGCGTTGACGGCGTTGACCACATCGGTCGGTGTCAGCCCCTGCGCACGCAGCGCGTCGGGGTCGAGATCGACCATGATCTGGCGGTATTTGCCGCCATAGGGGGTCGGCAAGGTGATGCCCTGGATCGGCGCCAGCTGCTGGCGCACCTGATAGATCCCGTAATCATAAAGCTGCTGCTCGTTCAGCGTGTCGGAGCTGAGGCTGATCTGGATCACAGGCACCGACGAAGCATTGTATTGCACGATGGTGGGCGGCTGGATGCCCGTCGGCATGATCGCGCGGATCGAGTTCGAGGCCGACACGATCTGCGCGATCGCCAGATCGACATTCACGTTGGGCTGAAAATAGATCCGCTCCACCGAGATGCCCGACAATGTCTGGCTCTCGATGTTCCTGATGTCGTTCACCGAGGTGCTGATGGAATATTCGCTGTAGGTGGTTACCCGCTGCTCCATCTCCTCCGGCGTAAGGCCGGTATATTGCCAGATCACGCTGACGACGGGGATGTTGATGCCGGGAAAAATGTCTTTCGGCGTCACCAGGATGGCGCTGACGCCGAGAAACAGCATCAACATCGCCACCACATAGAAGGTGTGAGGGAAGCGGAGCGCGAATTTGACGATACCCATGGCGGAGGTCCGGTATCCGACGGCTTGAGAAAGCAAGTAATAAGGTGGCTTATTTTCCGCAAGTTTAAAGAGTGTTCATGACGCACCGCAATGTCATCACGCGTTCGTGAAATTGTGGCGACCATACCGGGCCGCCTGCAAGGCGCATCGCTACCTGCCTGAAGGCGAAGGCACGCCGCCAGACCCCGGTTCCTTGCCTCGCGGCGTGGGGCGGAGTAACGGCAGCGCGAGTTCTCCCTGGGGGATTTTTGCTCGGCGAATTCTTCGACTGGTGGGGGCGGCAGCTTCTCGATCTTGTGCCGGCGCGGTTGCGGCAGGCGGCCACGGGCGCGGATGCGGTGATCGTCGACGCCACCATGCAAGGCACGCTGATTCTGCTGCGCCGCCGGCGCGGCTTGGAGCAGCGTCTTGGCCAAATGCGGCTGGATGAGCCGGCCACCACAGCCTTGCGCGCCGCCTTCAACGGCCGGTCGGGCGGTGAGCAGGTTCTGCTGCGCCTGCCGGGGACCGCCGTGTTGGAACGGAGCGTGATCCTGCCGCTGGCGGCCGAGCGCGATCCGGAGCGGGTGCTGGGCTACGAGATGGAACGGCTGACGCCCTTTGCCGCCGAAGAGGTCTTTTGGGGTTTTGGGATCGAGGAGCGGGATCGGGCGCGGGCGCGCCTGGTTCTGCGCCTGTTCGTGATCCCGCGCGCCGCGGTGGCATCGCTCATGGACCTGCTGGCGCTTGCCGGCGGCCGGCCGAACTTGCTGGAAGCGACCACGCAAGGCGGGCTGCGCAGCATCAAGCTCAGCCACGAGGGTTCGGCTGGCGCAGGCCGGCTGCTCTCTCCCCGCACGCTGGGCTATGCCGCGGCCGTGCTGGGGGTGCTCGTCGTGTTGTCGCCATTTTTGCGGCAGTCGGTCGAGATCGGGTCGCTGCAGGATCGCCTGGACGCGATGGCCCCGCGGGTCAAACAGGCCGAGGCGCTGCGGCGCGAGATCAGCGGCGCCGGCGCGGGCAACGACGCGGTGGCGGCCGAGACGCGGCGGCTGGGCGACTCGCTCGAGGCGCTGGCGGCCATCACCGAGATTTTGCCCGATGACAGCTACCTCACCGAATTCACCATGCGGGAACGCAAGATGACATTGTCGGGTCTCTCCGCCTCGGCGCCTAAGCTCATCAGCGGCCTGTCCGCCGATGCCCGCATTCGCAATCCCGCCTTCACCGCCCCGGTCACCAAGAGCGAGACCAACCATCTCGATGTCTTTTCGATCCGCGCGGAGCTCGCCAATTGACCCGTGCCTTGCCCGGCCTTGCGTGCTGATGGCTGTCGCTTTGCCCACCGGCCAGCGCGGCC
>Ga0116226_10006218_pt1 | contig 10719 bp, 3 predicted proteins | sample S1TSphfallax_FD_89692 | JGI IMG/M metagenome (GOLD analysis project Ga0116226, IMG submission 89692) | Host-associated microbial communities from peat moss isolated from Minnesota, USA - S1T2_Fa - Sphagnum fallax MG | ecosystem: Host-associated > Plants > Peat moss > Unclassified | place: USA...
GAAGTTTCAGGAGTCTCAGAGGACTCCAAGTTCCAACTTTTGGGAGTGCGAGTCTCATCCTCACACTTGCCTCAAAGTGGGGTTGCGACAATTGAGCATAATCATCTTTAAGAAGTGATACACATGTTTACATTGCACATATACCCCATAGCCACCCCAAAAACCTACTAACATTGTGGCAAAATAGACACATGAACATCCAAGGAAATTTCCAATAATCACATTGAATTTTTTATCATCTGAAAAAATACTATAAATTCGTCCATACCTAAGTGGGGGGACATTGATAGCGAGGAAGATAGTGTATTGGAAAAGTAACTTCCTAGCCTCTCAATTATTGATGTGTTGTTGTGTTAATTTGAAAATGGAAGGTCATTTCACCTTCTTGCCACCACGAGTTGTAGGCCAACAACTTACATCAAATGACCTCATAAGACTATGGCAACTAATAGTAAACACATGGGAATTGTTCAAAATACAAGATTGGGAACCAAATAAACTTTGAATGTTGTTTCTATGTAGGTTGTCAAATGAAAACCTTACTTCTTCTAGAGTTGTTACCTCTTTTTGAATTAAATGAGTACCTTCTTGGATGGGCCATATCATTGGAACAACCAACTTAACTACAAACTTTCACGTTCCACCACAACAATTAAAGTCGTTACATTACCAAAAAAAAATGTCCCTATATGCCAAGTGATTTCACTGGATTTTGAGTGAATTCATTAGTTGTAGTGAACAGGGACCAATGAAAAAAAAATGAATACATTGGTCTAATGAACGAAAACTATTGAACTACACCCACATTTTGTAATAGTGTTAGGACATAACCAATATTTATGGTGTTCAAGTGATCCGTTATGATATTATACCCAAAAACCTAAGTAACATGGAGTACGAATTCCACTTACAAATTTGTAAAGGTTGATCCTTGTTTTACATTTGAGCCTAGTGGTTTTCTAAAGTGCAGAACATTGAATTGCAAAATTGGGTGGACAACATTCAATATGCCACTGGCCATCAACACAAATATTTTCCTTCAACTTTAGGCCACTTCAAGATACCAAAGGTAGCAAATTACTAGGATTAAAAGGCAGTTACTGCATGCGTACATCTTCTACATTATTAGGCACAACAATAAGAATGATTGTTCATGGATGAAAAAAAATTATAAAATTGTGATGATGGGTATCATTGTTTATGCCAATAGGACAACTAATAGGTTGCTTGACAAACCCGAAAACCTCTTCTCCTTTGAGGTGCAATAGGTGATTTATGGAGGAAGATTCAAACATGTAATTTGTAACAATTATTGCAAGTCTAGAAGGATCACTTGACCCACAAGCCTTCCTCAACAACAATTTATTCCTATTAAGACCATGACCAAGTGGAACACTTTGTAAATATTGTCTATACAATGTAGACTATTTAAAAGCATGAATGTAGTCATAAAATGTTGTTGTGTACAAACAAGTGCCACATTTTTTCGACTTTTACAACTAGATGTTATGGACAATTTTGGCCATATTGCAAGTGGGCATGTTGACCCGTTCTTCATCACTAAACTTCTGTAGATCAAAGGAAATTAAAGATCAACAAAATTAAAAATTTCACAACAAAGATGGAAATAAAAATGGAAATAAAATGCAAATGGATTTCCAATTTTGAATTAACAAAAAAAAAAGGAATCATAAGAAGTTTGTAGGTGAAATGTTCACATGAACCATGAAACCTCCCCATTGATTGGCATGAAAATGCCAGAAGCTTAACCAATTTGCAAATTCATGGACAATAGCCTTAGAAACACACTATGAAAACAATGGGCCTTTTGCAACTAGCCTTGCAATTGGGTTTTCTAGTTGCATAAATGATTTGCCACTAGGTGTGTTTTGTACCCCCCTAGTTGTAACAAACAAGTTGCATGAGTCGCATAAGAAAAATTACATTGTACACTAGACTATACACAAAGGCAATACATGTGTAACTCCGTGCAACTATTTGTGACTAAAAAACAACTACATGCCAGATGGGGTTTCCCACCAACATCTATCAATGCTTAGATGAAATTTATACCCACTTTTCATCCATCCAACCTATAGATGATGTCATTAGGTACATGTGCGACTAATATTCAACTACGGAAACACCCATTTAACACTATTATGCAATTACTTTATAAGTTAACTACTTCACAATAATGACAATTGCATAACTCATGTAGTACTAGTATTGCACAAATTTTCCTCTAAACTATTCATTCCATACTAGTTATCTTATGGTTGCCCCCTATACGAATGGTCATAGGTATGCTTGTTGTAACTTGTGGTTTCACTTGAGTTGTCACAGTGTTGTAACTAAATTGCATGTGCAACTATTGTCACAAACATGATGTTAGACCATTCATTTTCAATGGGAAAGTGTAAAGTGTTAGATCCATAGATGTTGAGATAATGTTACATTTACAACACGATAATAACTACTACTACCCACAATTATCATGCTAACAACCATTAAACAATTGTTAGAGGACATTGGAGCAACTATAACAATGTTTTTTAGCTCTCAATTGAAATTGAAATGGTAAAACCTATGTGAGACTACGATACAACTACAACATTGCCCAATTAATACAACTATAAGACAATTACAATATCACGTGTCTTAGATCCATATTAGTTGTTTATCAGTTTCTGTAAATATTTAATTAGTTATATAACTATTTTGGTTCAATATAGGGATGCAACCACTTGGAAACTATTAAGCAACTAGGTTTATAATTGTAAGGGATCATGAGTATGTTGTTAGTTCTTTTGCAATGTTTTCACATTTCATTATACATATGGGCATGTACTTTGCTACAACTAGACCATCAAATTTCAATTGAAACAATACTATAATATGCAACTAATGTGTTCCAAGAATGCAACCCTTTGACATCTCTATGAGTACCCATGTTACTTGTGGTCAATTCTTGGATGTCTTTGTGAGTTACATTTGTGCAACTATGGTTGTTGTTGGGGTAACTAGAAGGCAACTAGAAATTAACACATGAAACCCTCCTAGGACTTTATTGCAAGTGTTATGTTAACTTTTGCACAACTAGGTAATGGTCTAAGTCAATAAGAGTACAAAATAATGTTAATGTGCAATTGGTGGTACTAGTGAAAGAACCGCTTTACAACTACGTGAATCATGTTGCAATTATTGAACAACTAGGTGGTAACTAGTTACATGGAATATAACTAGATGTGGCAATTATGCAACTATTAATGTAACTACATTGGAGCTAATTTTAATCATGTATGTGGGTGAAAATCCTTTAAGGTGTACCACATAGGACAAAAAGGGCTTAGTCCTTAATGTAGTCCTTTTTTACCTTATATTTTGATCCCCATAAAAAATAATGAATCAAAAGTTGTCAAAATCTTCTAAAGGACTATATTTTAAATTATTACAATTATAGATTCCATCATAATCATCCATAAACGTGTCTTTACATGGTAACAAACGACTAGGCAAAAAAGACAAAAAATGATGACACTATGATAAGATTTTGGTACACCTTAAAGAATTTGCACCCATGTATTTATGGGTGCAACATGAGTGCAACATGGGATGGGAAGCAACTACTTGTTTAGGGGAAAACCTTTTTGGAATTCATTAATGACAAGATGATTATTTAGTAATAACAAAATTTTGTGTGGGTTGTAGTCCTTTTAGAGTTTTAAAGTTACCATTTATAATCATATTTTAGTTGTTGAATACTTGAGTATGAAACTATTGTGTGACTGAATGGTGAGAACAAATTTAAAACAATTACTATTGCAAAATAAAAATGTGGACATTCTTGGGATAAGTTGCAACTTTTAAAAGATGAAATTTCAATTGCACATGTTGAACCTAATAGCAATAATAATAATCTATATCGATTGGTTTGAACACCAATATGCCACTAACAAGTTCACCCATAAAACTTGTTGTTATCAAGTTCACCCACAAAATCAATTGTTAATACATTGCTAATTCATGTTTACCTTTACACTAAGTGACAAACCTCCTATTCACCATACATGCAACAAAATTGAAAGTCAAGTCCACCTCATGGACTGGGGTGTAGGAATACATTTGCTTACCAAACTAGCTCACTTTTTCATCCCTTCATTCAATGTGTGTACCTTAAAAAAGTAGGAAAAGTTTTGAAAGTTGTAAATTTTCCTCCTCCCACAAAATTGTGGTACCTTCCACTTGACCATGTCCTACAACCCATTTTTTGTCATATGGGTCCAATATGTCAACCTTATTTCCTTTACAAAGCTACAACAATAGTAGAATGAAATTAGAAGTAACCATCCTCCTAAAAAAATAATTGTAATCATGATTCAAATAGTGTTAAAATGAGGGGTTTGTGATTGTTTACCTTGCACTTGGATGCACCTACTGTAGTCTTATCGGATGCCTAGTTGCATATTGCTATACCCAAGACCTCAACCAACCCAAATTAGTAAAGGCCAATGCATATGACTATTAATTGTAGCTCACAATTTTTTTGTCATATTGCCATGATGAACAAGTTAACTAAGATTGGAGTGAGAGATGAAGCCACATAAATTTCTAGTGAAGGCAAAATATGGGACAAGAAGGCATAGCCCAAAAAGGCTAGAAAACAAAACCACCCCAAAGATCAGTACAAAAAACAATGTTAGTCTCACATTTGTTCATGTTGGACCATAAATAGAAGCAATATGTATAATAGTGATGCACAATTTCCCTGCTAATTTCATCAAATTTCTATAATGGGTAAAACTCGGTGAACATGTGCACTAAGTTTTTGTTGCATATCCAAAAGTAAAAGGAAAAGGCAACCATGCTATTGGGCTGCAAATAAAGAACACATCTTGAAAAAAAGTTGCAGAAAACTAAAAATACAATACAAAACGAAGGAGCACATTGAACATTCATAGTAGTATGTTGAAAATGCATCAAATAATGGTTACCTTGTTTCCAAGTAGGTCAACGAGCTTTTGTTGCTTCACTGTGCTACTTCTGTTTGACCCAATTGCTATGTGTTGATTCTTGCCCCCTTTGTTGTTTATCTTCATTGGGCCTTGGTCTTCTTCCTCATGGGTCCGGTTAATTGCTCCCACAAACATTAATTCTATGGTATTTTTGGGTTTGTTGGGGTATACTTGGAAGGGATTAAGGCTTGACTTTGCACCCTCATTACAATTGATTGCAATTGGTTCTTTTTCAATCGACCCCTGCACCTCCACATGATCACCCAAGCTACTTTACCACACAATGACCTCACACATTTTGACATTTATGCATGTACCGATCTTACCATAGTCAAATACCTCAAATTCAGTTGGCCCTTCCTTCCCCCCAACATTAGTCTGCCCAAACAGTTCACATGACACCAACTCTATGGCTTTTGCTCTCAAGTTCCCACAACCCTTCACATTTGTGCCACCCACATGATGATGATCCAACTTACCATCTACCATGCTTGAATTGTTATCTAAGCCATGGGCATACCCTAATTCCATCATGTTGGTCATTGGTAAACCCAATTGGCACTTGTTTACTATGGGCATCAATGTCTTCACCATTTGAGTGAGTTCATTAAGGTTGTTTTGAATGTTGATCATGTTTGATTCAAGCATTTTTGTTCACTTTCATTACTAGAATTCCTAATTTTTTAAACTATAAATTTTGGTAAAAAAAGACCCATTTTGGATAAGTGTAAAAAAACCTTTCAATCATTTTTGACAAGTCGTTTTGAACTTGTCCATTGTGATTGGGCCATGTACTTTTTAACCAAGCCTAAGTTGGCATTTTTTACTAGTCATTTCAATAATAGTTTTGACTAATCATTTTCACTGGTCAATATAACAATCAAATGATTTTTTGACTAGTCAAACACCATTTTGATTAGGCAAATGCCATTTTTACCAAGCAAATGCCATGCAATATTTAAATAGTGGCCACCCAAATTAAGCCACATGGCAAGTAAACATTGGCCACCTAGGTTATGCCATGTGGTATTTAAACATTGGTCATCTAGGTTATGCCACGTGGCATTTAAACATTGGTCATCTAGGCTATGCCATATGACATTTAAACATTGGCCACTAGGTTATGCCACATGACATTTAAACATTGGTCATCTAGGCTATGCCATGCGACATTTAAACATTGGCCACTAGGTTATGCCATGTGGATAGAACCTAAACAACCTAGATTAGACCTAAAATTAGATACCTACTCATAAGGTCCCTATGTTTTAGGAACCTACAACCTAAACTCCTAGGCCTAGGTCTAGGAACCTATAATTAACAACTAGGCATAGAAGCCTAAAGTAGGCTAGGGCAACTTAAGCTTTGACCTTTACTAGGCTTAAATGTACATCACCTAAATTATGCTTACACCTAAATGACCTAGGTAGGAAAATCTTATTTCATTTTGAATTTGACCTTTAAAGTTGAGCCTTTTTAATTGGCTCATCCCAAGTGGCCTTCCTTCTTAAAATATTTCTTATGTTGTGGATGCTTATGGTGCATCTATTTATATTGTTCATCATTTGGAAAGGATAATAAACAATATGGGACAAATTTTTGGAAAGGAGAAACATTCACTAGAAGAAAAAGACCAATATGTGACCAATGCATTTACAATTACTTGCGATTATTTGGTTTTTTCCAACTAATTTTTTGTCCTCTTCGACTAATGTGACATCATGCTAACATGAACCGACTCACCTATGACTAACATGCAACTAAATTGTTTACATCTATATATGGGTTGGATTTATCATTCAAGAATAACCATCTAAAGTCCTAATAGCCATAAGTGAAATGATGCTTAATCACAATCAACATATGTCTATATACATCAATTATAATAATTATTTGATCAATGATTAAATTTAATATTCATAGTATTTTTATTATAATTAAAATCATTGATATGCATATTATAATTATACTAATTTCATTACATTAAATTACTTATAATTTCAAATAAATTAAATATATTGCAACATAGACTATTATAATAATTTTTTAATTTTTAAAATAATAATACAATTATTGTAATTAATATATAACTACAATAAAATCATAATAATTAATTATAATAGAACAATCATTTATAATTCAGCTAAGTTATTCATATTTTAAATTTTTAATATTCTTAAAATTAAAATACTGCCATTATAATTAAATGAATTAATCTAATTTTTATAATTGTAGGAATTACATTCCGGTATCTTAAAGTTTAATTATATACTTACAATATATACTTGTTATTTTGTCAAAATATTTTAGAATAATTTTATGTCAAATTTAAAATAATTAAAATACATTATTTTACTTATTATATATTACCATTTATGTAAAAATGAATAAATAATATTACAACATTAATTTTCACACTAATTAAAATGGTAGTTCCCAATCATAAAAAATAACTATTGTATTTACAACACTAATGTTTTAATAATAATAAAAATTGTATCATAATTGAGAATTTATGTCCTATAGTTAATATTTTTATTTCAAAAATTTATAGTAATCTTAAAATAATGAGAAAATTTGTTGTAATTATTGTATGTATTATTCATTATTTACCTATTCACAGTAAATTGTTAATATAAAACATAAAATAATTAATGTTATGACCATAACTACATGGATTTTAATATAATAAAAAAATATATATTTCTTGAAACTACTTGTTCATAATACATCACTTTTATAAATAAATATAAATGATTATATTTATTAATTATAAGTTACATTAAATAGGTATTGTTGCAACAAAAGTTTTTATATTCTATAATTTATATTCCTACAGTAAAATAAATCAATTACTGTAATTAATGTTACATTACTTTAAGATCATTGTAATTATTTCAGATAAGAATTAATTATGTTAATTTCATAATTATTCTATAATTGAACACAATTATTCACAATTTGTAATTTATAACTTTAAATCTGAATTTTTTTTTGCAAAAATTATAATGTAGTTAAAATAATTATTGTAATGATTATAATTTTAGGAATTTTTATACAGTAAGTTTTTTAATAAAAAAATGATGTAATTACTTATCTATGATAAATGTTTTATAGTAATATTATCATAAATAGAATATATTAATATATGCTTAACATATTATTGTATTTATAATTATTAATTACCAATAAAAACAATTACTTGATCGATAACAATTTTTACAATAATAAATGTAATTATATAGTAATTACAGTAATCAATTTATTGCTACTTTGAAAATAAATAATTTGTGTAGGAATTTATTTTCTAATAGCAATTATTAGTTCATTATTTTTAATTTGAAAATAAATATTTATAATAGTTATTTTAAATACTATTATTATTATTATTATTATTATTATTACATTCATTATATTATCAATAATTCGACCATATTTTACAAAGTAAGGAAATATTTTATAATATTTAAGTTATTTATTTATCTATGAATTATGTTTTGACAAGTTGTGAGTAACTAAATAGCTCGTTAGTTAAATATTAAAAAGTTATTAGTCATTTAAATAATTGATAATGAATATTTAATATTTGGAGTGTATAATTTATATTTTAAATATATATGTTAATTGTAATCATTATTAATTAAATGGTTATCTAATTATCTAATGAGGCATGTACTTGAATTGTTTAAAAATCTAAAAACTAAGAAAAAAGACATGAGGAAAGTTTTGAAGTTGTAATTTTAAAACTTATCCCTTATTGTTTGTTATCCATTCCTAATTTAAACATTATATAAACAAGGGGTGTGGTAATTGAATTTCACATTGAAAAATGTGTACACATGGGATGAGCCATTCAAAAGGTTAAACTTGAAAAAAAATAAAAAATTACCTACTTCCCCAACCTATTAATCTATTTAATTAAGCAGGTGTTTTTGTTTGACCTATGTACTTACCTATTTATATGAATAGGTATTTAGCCTAAGAAGGTAGGACCTATTTACCTACGTACCTACCTATTAACTTAAATAAGTAAGTAGGTATTTAACCTAAGTTTGTAAGCACCTATTTATGTACCTACCTAAGTACCTACCAATTTAATATTAATATTTTGTATTAAATTCATTTTTTAATGCCATGTGGCATATTTACATTGGGCCACATGTCATAATATAAATCATCCAAGTATGTGAATTGAACCTAAAATGATTTTTTATTGGGACAAGTGGCAACACATCATTTGCCCTCAATAATGACCAAAATAGTCACATCTTATTCGAATGTGACAATATGTATATAATGGAGTCAAAGTCTGAACTTGTATTTGTTGATTTTTTTTTTCAACAAATACCTTTATCATTTACAACTAATATCACATGCAACTTGTCTAAAGTGACTAAAAGGATTTTAGTCACAAATGCCGTTTGTAATTAAAATTTAGTTGTAGAAACCAATAAAAAACAAGTGTTTTTCTCTTAGTGATTTTCATGTCCACCCAACATTAGAGCCTTTTAATTCACACAACATTATTCTTAAATAACTATGTAAAATACATAAATTAAGTAAATAAATAAAGAGGTAGGTAAATATAAGTGTTAATTAAGTTAAAATAAAAATTAGTAATACTTAATATTTAGTTATTTAATTATAATTCATAATTACAACCATAATTTAAATCCTTGAATTATATAAAATGTCAAGATATTTATAATGTATTATATTGTTGATTGATAATTACAACCAAATTATAACTAATCCTTACAAATTTGACCTAATTCATTATATATTATCAACAATGTATTTTTAATAATTAATAATTAACTATTTAATTACACATTATTACTATATTTTAAGTAAATAACTAATTAACTAACTAGTAATTTATCATAGGTATATAAATAGCCAACCCTAGCCTATATAACTAGGTTACCTATAGGTTAAAATATAAGGAAATAGGTGGAATATAGGTAGGGTATGTATAAATAAATACACCTATGTACAAGCTAATTGCATTTAGATTATTTAACCACATACTTACATTACACAAGTTAAATAGGTGGCTAATTTAACTTAAGAAAAATTAATTATGGAAAAATTAATGACTAAAGTAACCAAAATTTTAAAATAATTATGGAAAAATAACCATGATTAAATTAATTATGGTTCAATTAACCATATCTAAATCAATATGGTAAAACTAACCATGAATAAAGTAAATAAGGCCACATTAACCAATGAAAAATATGGGTAAACTAACCATAAGTAAAATAAATATGTCGAAATTAACCAATGAATAAATATTTTATGGTTAAACCAACCATGGCAAAAAAAATTAAATGATTAAACTAATTACTGAATAAATAATTTATGATTAAACCAACCATGGTTAAACTAGAAATGACTAAACTAACCATGAATAAAGTTAATATGGCTAACTATGTCAACAAATAGGAGATCTACTCAAGTGCAAACATAAAACTTTATTGAAAGAAAACAAAAACACAATGCTCATAACACAAAACATAACATCAAGAACTCCTCAAGGTTCTTGTCACATGAAATACACAAACTTGTGCAATGAAGAAAATAGAGCCAAATCATCAACACCAAGGTATTTAATTACAAGACCAAACCATAAATAACCAAATTAATATAAGTAAAGAAAGTAATTCAACTTTGTGAAAGTAACTTAGTTATTTTCCTACTC
>Ga0116226_10006219_pt1 | contig 10719 bp, 10 predicted proteins | sample S1TSphfallax_FD_89692 | JGI IMG/M metagenome (GOLD analysis project Ga0116226, IMG submission 89692) | Host-associated microbial communities from peat moss isolated from Minnesota, USA - S1T2_Fa - Sphagnum fallax MG | ecosystem: Host-associated > Plants > Peat moss > Unclassified | place: USA...
CCCTGCCCACCCGGCTGCTGCACGCTGTGGGTGGCGTCGAACACCACGGGACAGCCGATCTCGGACAGCACCGGCAGAGCGCGCATGTCCGACACCAGGGTGTTGTAGCCGAAGGAGACGCCGCGCTCGCAGGCCATGACGTTGGGATTGCCCGCGCCAGTGACCTTGGCGATCACGTTCTTCATGTCCCAGGGCGCCAGGAACTGCCCCTTCTTAACGTTCACCGCACGGCCGGTGCGGGCCGCGGCGACCAAAAGATCGGTCTGGCGTGAGAGGAAAGCGGGGATCTGCAGCACGTCCACCGCTTCGGCCACCGCCTCGCAATGTTCGATCTCATGCACGTCGGTGAGCACCGGCAAGCCGACGCTTTCGCGGATCTCGGCGAAGATCGGCAGCGCGCCCTTCAGACCGAAGCCCCTTTGAGCGCTGGCGGAGGTGCGGTTCGCCTTGTCGAAGGACGTCTTGTAGATCAAACCGATGTCCAGGCGATCGGCGATCTCCTTCAACGCTTTAGCGGTCTCCAGGGCGTGCTGACGGCTTTCGAGTTGGCAGGGACCGGCGATTACCGACAGCTTCAGTCCATTGCCGATGCGCACGGCCTTGCCCTTGGGCGGTTTCACCTCGACGACGGCGTTCGGCGCGACGGCCGTTGCTGTGGGAGCGTTCACCGGGCATTCCTCCGACCTACGGCGCTGATTTGGTCCTCTTCGGCCGCGCGCGCAACCGTAACAAGGATCGGCGGACATGACGAAGGACGATGACGACAAGCCCGTGATCGTCTGGTTCCGCCGCGACCTGCGTCTCGCCGATAATCCCGCCCTGCATCTGGCCGCCGCGAGCGGACGGCCGGTGATCCCGCTCTATATCCTCGACGAGACCGAGGGGGTGCGGCCCCCCGGTGCGGCGGGGCTTTGGTGGCTGGACAAGTCGCTGAAGGTTCTGGGAGAGGCGCTGCATGATCGCGGCGCCACGCTGATCCTGCGCCGGGGCGAGGCGGCGGAGATCCTCAAGGAGGAGGCAAAAAATATAGACGCCGCCGCGGTTTACTGGAACAGACTCTACGACCCCGGCCAGGTCGATCGCGACAAGGCGTTGAAGACCGCGTTGCAGAACGACGGCCTGGAGGTGAAGAGCTGCAACGCCTCGCTGCTCCTCGAACCTTGGGAGATCGAGACCAAGACCGGCGGCGTCTATCACGTCTTCACGCCCTTCTGGCGGGCGGCGCGGGCGCAGATCGGCGCGTTTTCCCTGCATTCGGCGCCGAAGTCGCTCCGCGCGCCGGATCAACACCCGCCCTCAGAGGCCCTGGCGAACTGGCGATTGCATCCGACCGGGCCGGACTGGTCCAAGGGGTTCGACGATTGGACGCCCGGGGAAGAGGGCGCACAGGCGCGGCTCTCGCGCTTTATCGACCGCCGCCTGACGGATTATCCCCAGCACCGCGACCTGCCGGCTTTGCGGGCTACTACCCGGCTTTCACCGCATCTGCACTGGGGCGAGATCGGCCCGCGTCAGGTGTTTCGCGCCATAGACGGCGTCGCCCATGGCCATCCGGCCTTGCAGCCCCAGGCGGACAAATTTCTGTCGGAACTCGGCTGGCGGGAGTTCAATCACCACCTGTTGTTCGAGCGGCCGGAGCTTTTGAAAGAGAACTTCAAACCCGGCTTCGACCACATGCCCTGGCGCCAGGACAGCGACGCCTTCCACGCCTGGACTAAGGGGCTGACGGGCTATCCCATGGTGGACGCCGGCATGCGGGAACTTTGGGCCACGGGGTACATGGAGAACCGGGTGCGGATGATCTGCGCCTCCTTCCTGATCAAGCACCTGATGATCGACTGGCGCGAGGGCGAAGCCTGGTTCTGGGACACCCTTTGCGACGCGGACGAGGCCAACAACGTGATGAATTGGCAGTGGGTGGCGGGATCGGGCGCGGACGCCTCGCCCTGGTTCCGCATCTTCAATCCCATCAGCCAGGGGGAGAAATTCGACCCCAACGGCGCGTACGTGCGCCGCTGGGTTCCGGAACTCGCCAAGCTGGCGGACAACTATCTGCACGCGCCGTGGACCGCGCCCAAGGACGTGATGGAAAAGGCTGGCGTAAAACTCGGCCACAGCTATCCCGGGCCCATCGTCGCGCACGACCAAGCGCGCCAGCGGGCCCTCGACGCCCTGAAAGCCACGCGACCTTCCGCCTGAGGGCGCATTGCGAAGCTCGATCTCAGGGCCTAGGTGAAGCCGACCTTGGCGCGGAGCTTTAGCCTTGATCGTCTCGACCAGCGTCCTCGGCGCCATCGGAAACACCCCGCTGATCCGCCTGAACCGGGCGAGCGAGGCGACGGGCTGCGAGATCTGGGGCAAGGCGGAGTTCATGAATCCCGGCCAGTCGGTGAAGGACCGCGCCGCCCTGCACATCATCCGCGACGCCGAGGCCAAGGGCCTGATCCAGCCTGGCGGGCTGATCGTCGAGGGCACGGCGGGCAACACCGGCATCGGCCTGGCCATGGTCGGCAAGGCCCTCGGCTATCGCACCCTGATCGTCATTCCCCGCACTCAGGCCCAGGAAAAAAAGGACGCCATTCGCCTTTACGGCGCCGAGCTTTTGGAAGTGGACGCGGTCCCCTACGCCAACCCCGGCAATTACGTGCGCGTCTCAGGCGCCTTGGCGGAAGAGCGGGCGCGCACCGAGCCGGCCGGCGCGGTCTGGGCCAACCAGTTCGACAACCTCGCCAACCGCGAGGCGCACTACTTGACAACCGGCCCAGAAATCTTCGAACAAACAGAGGGTAGGATCGACGGCTTCATCTGTGCTGTCGGGTCCGGCGGCACCCTGGCGGGCGTGGCCATGGCCCTGCGCGAGAGGAAGCCCGGCGTTGTGATCGGCATGGCGGACCCCACCGGCTCGGCCCTTTACAACTACTACACCGCTGGCGAACTGAAGGCCGAAGGCTCGTCGGTGACCGAAGGCATCGGGCAGGGGCGCGTCACCAAAAACCTCGAAGGCCTCAACATTGATCAAGCCTACCAGATCTCCGACACCGAAGCGCTGTCGCAGGTGTTCGACCTGGTCGAGCATGAAGGCCTCTGCCTCGGCGGCTCCGCAGGCGTGAACATCGCCGGGGCGATCCGACTGGCGCGCGACCTCGGCCCCGGTAAAACCATCGTCACCATCCTGTGCGACGGCGCCTCGCGCTATCAATCCAAGCTCTTCAACCCCGTGTTCCTGCGCGAGCATCACCTTCCAATCCCCGCATGGCTATGACCGATCCTCTCGTCACCACAGACTGGCTCGCCGAACGGCTGGGCGATCCGAACATCCGCCCCCTGGACGCCACCTGGTGGTTCCCGCACGAGCAGCGCAACGCCGCGGCGGAGTTCGAGGTCGCCCACATCCCCGGTGCCGCCTTCTTCGACATCGACGGCATCGCCGACGACAAGACCTCCCTGCCCCACATGCTTCCCTCGCCCGAGGCGTTCGCCCAGGCTGTAAGCTCGCTGGGCGTCGGCAACGAGACCACGGTGGTGGTCTACGAGGTCGCCCCGCCCCGTTCGGCCGCCCGGGCCTGGTGGAGCTTCCGCGCCATGGGCCACGACAATGTCGTGGTGCTGGACGGCGGCCTTGCCAAATGGCGCGCCGAAGGCCGTGGAGTGGAAAGCGGTCCGGCCAAGCCGCCGCCGGCGCGATTCACCGCCAAACGCGATCCGGCCCTGGTGCGCAGCCTCGACGAGGTGTTCTCCGCCCTCGGCTCCGGTGACATCCAGATCGCCGACGCCCGTCCCGCCGCACGCTTTCGCGGCGAGGCGCCCGAACCGCGCCCAGGCCTGAGATCAGGCCACATGCCGGGCGCCAAGAACCTGCCCCCCAGCGAGCTTTATCGTCTTGACGGCACCATGCTGGCGCCGCCGGACCTTGAGGACAAAATCCAAGCGGCGGGCATCGACCCGGACAAGCCCCTGATCGCCAGCTGCGGCTCGGGGATCACCGCCTGCATGATCGCTTTGGCCTTGGCGCGCACGGGCCATGACCGCACCGCCGTCTATGACGGCTCCTGGGCGGAGTGGGGCGCGGCTAAGAACGTCCCCATTGAGACCGGCGTGGCCGGGGCCGGCGCATGAGCGGAGGCGAGGGCAAGGGCGCCGCGACCCGGCTGATCCGGGCCGGCGTCGAAGCGGGCCAAAGCGCCGCCGTCCGCACCGTCGGCCCGGTGCTGCAGCGCGCCTCCACCGTGATCCTGCCGAGCGCCGAAGCGCTCTACGACGAGCGACGAGCGACCTACGGCATGAACAGCATGGCGGTGCATGACGCGCTGCGCGAAGGCCTTTGCGAGCTCGAACACGCCAGCCACGTGGAGCTATTCTCCTCCGGCCTCTCCGCCGTCACCGGCGCGATCCTGTCGGCGGTGGAGGCAGGCGACGAAGTGTTGGCCGCCGACTGCGTCTATGGCCCGACGCGCCGATTCTGCGACGGCTTGCTGAAGCGCTACGGAGTCGCCAGCCGCTATGTCCCGGCCACCGCCTCGGCGGACGAGATCGAGGCGCTGCTGACGCCGAAGACCCGGCTGATCATCCTGGAATCGCCGGGCTCGGTCACCTTCGAGATGCAGGACATCCCCGCCATCGCCGCTATGGCCAAGCGGCGGGGGGTCCTGACCCTGGCGGACAACACCTGGGCGGCGGGCATGCTGTTCCGCCCTCTCGACCATGGGGTCGATCTCTGTGTGCACGCCATCACTAAGTACGTCGGCGGGCATTCGGACCTGTTCATGGGCTCGGTCTCTACTCGCACCCCGGCGGTGGCGGCGCGGCTGAAGGGGTTCGTGCGCGACCTCGGCGCCTCGGTCTCCGCCGACGAGGCGTTCCAGGCGGTGCGGGGGCTGAAGACTCTGGCGGTGCGGCTGGAGCGGCATGGGGCGAGCGGGATCAAGGTGGCCGAGTGGTTGGCCGGCCGGCCCGAGATCGCCCGCGTGCTGCACCCCGCCCTCCCCGGCGATCCCGGCCACGCCATCTGGAAACGGGACTTCACCGGCGCCTGCGGTCTCTTCGGCGCGGTGTTGAAGCCGGTGTCGGAGGACAAGGTCCACGCCATGCTGAACCGGCTCAGCCTGTTCGGTCTCGGCTTCTCCTGGGGCGGCTACGAAAGTCTCGCCATCCACTGCGACCCGCAGCTCAAGCGCACCGCCACGCCGTGGCCTTTGGAGGACGGTCCCTTGATCCGCCTGCATGTGGGGCTTGAGGACGCCGACGATCTGATCGCGGATCTGGACCAGGCGCTTCAGGCGCTAGCCTGATCGTCTTCCGCCTGCGCCAATAGGAAATGGCCGTGCAGGGCGGCGATGGGCGCGCTTCGCGTGTCCTGCCAGGCCTCCACCCGGACGTTGGCGATGCGCCGGCCCATGCGGGTGATGTGGGCGCGGGCATAGGTGTCCACCGGACGGCCTGAGCGTAGATATTCCACGGTGACGCCGATGGGTTTGGGCTGACGGGCGCCGTCGCTCTGCACGATGACGATCTGCGCCAGGGCGGTCATCTCCATGAAAGCGCCGAGCACCCCGCCGTGGATCGCCGGCAAGGTGGGGTTGCCGATCAGATGTTGGGAAAACGGCATGATCGCCGTCATCTCGTCCCCCGCCAACTCCGCCCGCACGCCGAGGAAGCGGGCGTAGGGGATGCGGCCCAGCACCGCCTGCAGGCGAGCGTCGATCTCCGCCGTCGTGCTTGAGGGCGGCCGCGTCAAGATTGGCGCGCCTTCAGGTTCGCGCCAGGACGGCCGCTGGAAGAGTTCAGCATGAAGGCGGCCTGGGCGGCCGCCACCGGATCATCCGGATCACGGTCGTAGGCGGTGGCGCGCACGAAGGCCACCGAGCGCGCCACCTTATAGCAGTGGGCGCGACAGAAGAGGTCGAGGCCCGGCTCCGCCGCCCGCATGTAGTCGATGCGCAGATCCAGGGTGGCGATCATCGTCGGCTCCCCCAGCGCCGCCATCACCGCCTGTCCGCAGGCGTGATCGAGCAGGGTGGTGACGACGCCGCCGGCGATCACGCCGGTGTCCGGGTCGCCGATCAGCTCGGGCTTGTAGGCGGTCTTCAGGATCGCCGTCCCGCCCTCGAACCCCACGGTCTGGATGCCAAGCGCCGCCGCGTGCGGCGAGACGCCGTGCATGGCGAAGATCATTTTCGCGAAATCGGGTGAGAGCGCCATTTCAGACCTATAACCCAGCCTTCGCCGAGCGCCATGGCGATCCCGGCAGGGATCGAACCTGCAACCCCCTGCTTAGAAGGCAGGTGCTCTATCCAATTGAGCTACGGGATCGAGGAAGGCTTGGCGGATGGGGGCTTCAGTGCGTCCACGGCTGCTTGCGGTTATAGGCGAAGTTGTCGGCGTAGGCCTTGATGATGGTCTTGCGCGCCTTGGGTTCGGTGACCTGGAAGGGAATGCCGTGCTTTTGCGCGTAGGCGACGGCTTCCGCCTCGGTTTCGAAGCTCAGGCGCACCTCGCCGTTCATGTCGGTGGTGGAGGTCCAGCCCATCAGGGGGTCGGGAATGCGGGCGGCGGCCGGTTCGAACACCAGCATCCAGTCCTTGGTCTTGGCCATTCCGGACTGCATGGCCGACTTGGCGGGCTTGAAGATGCGCGCGAGCATAGGTCCCTCTTCCTTCGCGATGGTCGGGGCGGCGTGATTCGAACACGCGACCCTCTTCTCCCAAAGCAGATGCGCTACCAGACTGCGCTACGCCCCGCTTTTCGCGAAGCGCCCTCATGCCATGATGCGCCCCATGCTGCAACGAACAGCGCCGCAAAGACCGTGAAGGATCAGCGCTGCAGGCGGTGCCGGTCCATGGTTTTGAACACGCCGGAGGCGCGCACGACGTCGCGCTCGCCGACGAAGGCTCTGGCTTCCACGAACACAATGTCCTTGGTGGTGCGCGTCGCCCTCGCCTCCCCCTGCACCCACTCCCCGACGCGGGCCATGGACAGATAGTCGAGAGAGAGGTGGATGGTGACGGCGGCGGACTTGGCGGCCCCGGAGGCGGCGTGGCCTAGCATGGCGTCGATGAAGCTGGCCAAGAGACCGCCGTGGGCGAGGCCGAGGCCGTTGCAATGCCGGTCCAGCACGAAGAAGCCGTGCGCCACATGCTCGGCGTCAGGACGGTGGTAGAAGGGGCCGTTATGCAGAGGGAATAGCCCCCGCCGCTCCATCACCACGAAGCCCTCAGGGGGTGTGAGATCAAGCGCCGCTGAGGCGCTCGCCTCAACCATGCCTGCGCGCCTTGCGAGCGCCCTTCGGCACCAGCTTGATCTCGAACAGCTTGGGCCAAAGCTTGCCGGTGACGAACAGGCGGTCGTGGCCGGCGTCGTAGGCGATGCCGTTCAGCACATCGACGGGCGCGGCCCGCCGGTCGGCCTCGGGCAGGAGGCCCGCAAGGTCGATCCAGCCGACCACATGGCCGGTGTTCGGATCGATGCGGGCGATGCGGTCGGTCTGCCAGATGTTGGCGTAGACTTCGCCCTTCACATATTCGAGCTCGTTGATGTTGCGCACCGGCTGGCCCTCGTCCGTCACCGTCACCCGCCCGATCTCCTGCAGGGTGTCGGGATTGAGGAAGCGCAGGTCCGGCGTGCCGTCGCTCATGATCAGACGGTGGTCGTCCTTGGTCAGCGCCCAGCCCTCGCCCGGATAGTGAAAGTCGGCGAAGGGCGCGAGGGTGGAGAGATCGTAGAGAAAGCCCACCTGAGACTGCCAGGTGAGTTCGATCAGCCGGTCTTTCCAGGCGACGATGCCTTCGCCGAAATACTGCGGCGGCACGGGGCGTGACTGCAACACCTCGCCGGTCTCCAATCGCTCCTTGCGTATGGCGGAGCGGCCGTTGAGGCCGGTGCTCTCATAGAGAAAGCCGTCCTGGTAGAAGAGGCCTTCGGTAAAGGCGCTTCGGTCGTGCGGATAGACGTGGACGACGCGGTAGCCGTATTCGGGAACCTTCGCCTGGGCGGCCGTGACGACGAAAGCGAACAGCAGGACGGCCGCGAGGCGCCGAAGGAAAGACTGCATGACCGGCGCCTGATCGACTCGAGCGGAGGGGGACCTAGTTAAGCCTCTTCGATCTCGGCGACCACAAGCCCCTTCGGCCCATCGGCGAAGCGAACCAACAAGGTCTCGCCGGGCTGGAGGTCTTCGCGGCCGCAGCGGCGCAAGGTCTCGATGTGGACGAAGATGTCCCCGTCCGCGAACTCTCTGGTGACGAACCCATACCCCTTGGTGCGGTTGAACCACTTCACCAGCGCCTTCTCAGGCGGTCCTGAGGGCGTCAAGGCGCGGCGCGGGGCGCGGGCGCCGTCGAGACCGCCGCGAAAGCCGCTGTCTTGCCGCGTGAATGGACGCGCGCCGTCCCTGTGGGAGCCATCGTCATCAAAGGGTCGGCGGCGCTCCGTCGGCGGCGGGGCGGAGGACGCGTCGAGTTCGACCACGGCGCTCACTTGCCAGCCCTTGGGCCTGCGGATGGCTTCGCACAGGATGGCAGAGCCTTCCGGGGCATGTTCATGGCCCTGCTGGCGGAGGCTGGAGACGTGCAGCAGCACATCCTTCATATCGGTTTGCGAAGGATCATCCGGCACGATGAAGCCATAGCCCTTGCCCGGATCGAACCATTTGACGCGACCGGAAATGCGAACGGACTCTTCAGGCGCTTCCACGCCATCGTCATAATCGAAACCAGACATGCAGCCCCTCAGCCTGTCCATCTCCTCTCCAACGGACCGCTAAGCTTATACATAGTTATCGCCAACGAGGCGAGATTTCTGTGATAGAGACAGGCGTCGAGACGTCGCACGCCGTGGGCGAGCAACGCGGGCCGTGAACACCACCTTGTGGAGCATCCGCGTGGCAGTCCCTAGGGGAGTCGAACCCCTCTTCCCAGAATGAAAATCTGGTGTCCTAACCGATAGACGAAGGGACCACTTCGCGGAGGGCGGGGATATATCCCGCGTTCCCAGGATCGTGCAAGCCCTGATTCAAGCCGGTTTGCTCAAGCGCCGCTGTTCTCGATGCGGCGGGGATCGGCGGCGTCCTCGATCTCTATCTCGACCGCGGCGCGGTCCATCCAATCGTCCGGTTTCAGACGGCCGGCCACGTGCAGCGCGCCGCCGCCGTCGAGCAACCGGCGGCCAAGCTCGGTGTCCTCCGCCCGCCAGGCGATGGCGCGGATGCGTTGGCCGGAAGCGCCGATGAGGGTGCAGCGTACGTGCCCGCCGCGCACCGCCTTGACTTGTTCCGCCCTGACGTCGGCCAGGGCGACCATGGGTTCGGGGGCGCCGGGACCGAAGGGCGCCAGTTGCTGGAAGCTTTCCCACAGCGCGCGTCCGGCGGCGCCGGGCGCGGCGAGGGCGTCGATCTCAAGAGCGTCTTCGGCCAGGGCGTTAGCGGTTTCTTCCGACAGGCGCTCGGTCAGGAACGCGCGCAGGTCGGGGATCGCGTCGGCGCGCACAGTCAGGCCCGCCGCCATGGCGTGGCCGCCGCCGGCCAGGAGGATGCCCGCGTCATAAGCCGCCTGGATCGCGCGGCCAAGGTTGACGCCGGGCTGGGAGCGGCCCGAGCCTTTGCCGACGCGGGTGATCGGATCGACGCCGATCACCACGGCCGGACGACGATAGCGCTCTCTGAGCCGCCCGGCGACGATGCCGACCACGCCGGGGTGCCAGTCCTCGCCCGCCACCACCAGCACCGGCGCCTGGGGATTGAAGTTGGAGTCACGTTCGATCCGCACCACCGCCTCCTCGAAGGCGAGGCGCTCCACGTCCTTGCGGGCGGCGTTCAGGGCGTCGAGCTCTTCCGCCAGCGCCCTCGCCTCGTCCGCGTCGTCGGTGGAGAGGAGCCGCGCCCCGAGATCGGAGCGGCCGATGCGGCCGCCGGCGTTGATGCGCGGGCCTAAGATGAAGCCGACATGAAAGACGCTGGCCGGCCCCTTGGCGCCGGCGATATCGAGCAGCGCCTTGAGCCCGGGGTTCTCCCAGTTGGACATCACCTTCAGCCCTTGGGCCGCCAGGGCGCGGTTGAAGCCGACCAGCTGGGTGACGTCGCAGACCGCGCCCATGGCCGCCAGATCGAGCCAGCGGCGGATGTCGGGCTCGGGCCGATCGGCGAAAAGTCCCCGCGCTCGCGCCTCGCGGTTCAAGGCGGCCAGCAACACGAAGGCCACCCCGGCGGCGGCCAGAACACCCTGGCCGGAGACGCAGTCAGGGCTGTTGGGGTTCACCAGGGCGGCGGCGGGCGGCGCTTCGCCCTCGCGCATCAGGTGATGGTCGATCACCACCACGGGCAAGTCCATGGCGGCGGCGGCCTTCAGCGCGTCGTGCGCCGCCGCGCCGCAATCGACGGTGACAACCAGCGCCGCGCCGTCGGCCTTCAGCCGCTCGAAGGCCTGCACGCTCGGGCCATAGCCCTCCTTGATGCGGTCGGGGACATAGATGGACATCTCCCGCCCCATGGCGCGGAACCAGCGCACCAGCAAAGCGGCGCTGGAGGCGCCGTCCACGTCGTAGTCGGCGAAGACCACGGTCTTGCGTCCGTCCGCCACGGCCTGAACCAGAAGGGCGGCGGCCTTGTCCATGTCGTGAAAGCAGGACGGATCGGGGAAAAGGGCGCGCAGGGTGGGGTTCAGGTGCGCCTCGGCATCCTTGAGCGTCACGCCGCGTCCGGCCAATGTCCGCGCCACCGGCTCGGAGAGG
>Ga0116226_10006220_pt1 | contig 10718 bp, 8 predicted proteins | sample S1TSphfallax_FD_89692 | JGI IMG/M metagenome (GOLD analysis project Ga0116226, IMG submission 89692) | Host-associated microbial communities from peat moss isolated from Minnesota, USA - S1T2_Fa - Sphagnum fallax MG | ecosystem: Host-associated > Plants > Peat moss > Unclassified | place: USA...
AAACGTACCGAGAAGATCGAGAGCGATGAGGATGCGATCGCGCACGGAGTGCTACGTCGCGATCGCGGCGACACCGGCAACGAGCGCGCCACACGCGGTCGCGCTGATGTTGACGGCGTCGTCACCGAACCACGTGAGACCGCGTCGCGGGCGTGTCGCTGCGCCGCATCCATGCGGATCGCGTTCCGTCGCGCGCTCGCACGTATCGCACCAGCGCAGCGATTGCAGCGACGCGCCGAGAACGGAATCGGAAAGCGCGCCGACGATACCGCCGGCGAACACCGGGAAAAATGCGCGCGGCACGAGCGCGCGCGCGGCGAGTGCGACGCACAGCGCGCCGACGACCTCCGCGAGCGTACCTTCGAACGTGACGCCGCCGGAAAGCCCGGTAGCGATCGGTTCGAACGTCAGAATCGAGCGCGGTCGCCCGCGTGCGAGCGTTCCGATCTCCGTCGCCCACGTGTCGGCCGCGGCCGCGGCGAACGCGCCCGCGAACGCGGGCGCGAAGCGAGCGTCGCGCAAGCTCGCGAGCGCGCAGAGCGCGGCGACGCCGCCGTTCGCGACGACTTGCATGCCGTCGCGAGCGCCCGTCTTATCGACGTCGACGAGGCGTACCGACTTGCGCTTTTTGCCGACGCGCGAGAGTCCGACCGACGTAACGAAGAACGTAACGAGAACGCCGCTTCCCGGGAAGCCGAGTGCGCCGTACGTCGCCGTGCCGACGGCGAACGCCGCGAGCGCACCGGATCGATCGAGGGCGTGCGCGCGATACGCGGCGGCCGCGATCGCGCCCGCGCCGATCGCACCGATCGCGAAGTCGAGCGGCCGTCGCGCGCGCGGCGTCACGGCGCGTACGCCGCGTACACGGTTCGCGCGACCTTCGCGAGCACGGCATCACGCGTTGCGTCGTCGGCCGGTGAGGCCGCGAGCAATGCCACGAGAACGATACGCCGGCCATCGGGAAGCGTCACGATGCCGGCGTCGTTCGTCGCCTCGGCCAGCCCGCCCGTCGTGTCTCCCGACCCGGTCTTATGCGCGAGCCGAATGTTCGGTGGGAATCCCGCACGAAACCGATCCGCTCCCGTGCGGACGTCCGCGAGAGCGAGCATCATCTCGTTCGTCGCATCGAGGCCTGCGACGCGCTGTGTCGCGATCCCGGTCAACAGATCGGCGACGGCGTTCGGGGTTCCGCCGTTTTCGCCGCCACGCGCGAACGTGCGCCCGGCGCGAGCGTCGGCATACATATCGGCCTCGGTTTTGCGGATCGCGTAGCCCGTGTATCCGAGGCGCGTCATCATCGCTTGGACGGCGTCGGGTCCGCCGATCTGGCGGAGCACGGCGTCGCACGCCGTATTGTCGCTATCGACGAGCATGGCGCGAACGAGCTCCCACAGCGTGTACTCGACGTTTCCGCGTGGATGCGCGTCGGCGATCGGACTCGCTCCGTGGCGCAAGTCCGCCGCGGTAATGGAAACGCGCGCGTTGAGATCGAGTTTGTGTTGTTCGGCGAGCCGGTACGCCGTCACCGCAACGGCGACCTTGAAGACGCTCGCGAGCGGAAACATCCGATCGCCGTGAATCGCGATTCGTGCGTCGCGATACGGATCGTACAGCGCGATACCGAGCGTGCCCGGCGCGTCGTCGGCGATCGCTTGCAGTTCGCCGGGCAGGCGCGCGAGGCGTAGCTCCTCGGAGAGCGGCGTCGGCGTTGGAGCCGGCGTCGGAACCGCTGTCGCCGGCGCGGGGCTCGGCGGGTGGCGACGCGCATCCGCCGGCTGAACACGAACGCTCCCGACGAACAGCGCAAGCAAGAACACGGCGATCGAAGAACGACGCATTCTTACGCGTGCGGTGACGAGCTAACGAATCGCGTGCGCCGCGTCGAGCGCGAGGATCAGTCCGTCGACCGTATACTCGTCGGCCACGACGTCGACCGAGAGGCCGTGTTGGCGCGCCGCTTCGGCAGTAACGGGGCCGATGCACGCGACGATCTTATCTTGCGCGAGATCACCCGCACCCGGCACGTTCTCCACGAACGATGCGACCGTGCTCGCGCTCGTGAACGTCCACACGTCCGTCGTTTCCGCGAGCGATCCGAGGTTCGGATCGGATACGTGAACCGTCTTGTACGCGGCGACCGCATCGACGACGCGCCCCGCATCGCGTAGCGTACGTGCGAGCACGTCGCGCATCTCTTGGGCGCCGTAGATCAGAACGCGATCGTTCGGTTGCGTGCGCTCGATCAGCCCCGTCGCGACGCTCTCGGCGACGAATTCCGCGGGAACGAACTCGGCACGAATGCCGTGCGACATCAAGCGCGCCGCGGTCTTCGGTCCGATCGCCGCGACCTTCGCGCGGCCGAAGCGACGCGCGTCGCCTCCGTCGGCACCGAGTCCGTCGAAGCACGCCTCGACGCCATTCTGGCTCGTGAAGACGACCCACGCGTAGCTCTCGAGATGCGCGCGCGCGTCGCTTACGGGTTTCGGATCGTCGGGCGGCGCGATCGCGATCGTCGGCGCGATCACGGGTTCCGCGCCGCGCTCCCATAACTTATCGGCGAATTCGTCCGACCGGTCGCGTGCGCGCGTGACGAGGACGCGTTTGCCGAAGAGCGGGTTCGTATCGAACCAACGAATCGTATCGCGTTCGCGCACCACGTCGCCGATCACGACGATCGCGGGCGCTTTGAAATTCGTGCGTTCGACTTCGCTTACGATCGTCTCGAGCGTGGCAACGATCGTCTCTTGCGTGGGCTTCGTTCCCTCGCGCACGATGCCGACGGGCATATCGCCCGGCATCCCATGCTCGATCAGCTTCGCAACGATGCCGGCGAGGCTGCCCATCGCCATCAAAAAGACGAGCGTCTGCTTCGGATTCGCGAGCTTCTCGAAGTCGAGCGACGAGTAACCCTTCGTCGGATCTTCATGTCCCGTCGCGATCGTGAACGAGGTGTTGTGATCGCGATGCGTGATCGGGATGCCGGCGTATGCGGGCGCCGCGATCGCCGACGTGATGCCCGGAACGATCTCGAACGGCACGCCGGCCGCGCGGAGTTCGGCCGCCTCTTCGCCACCGCGCGCGAACACGAACACGTCGCCGCCCTTGAGACGAACGACGCGTCGGCCCTCGAGTCCGAGCTTGACGATCAGCGCCGTAATCTCGTCTTGCGTTAACGTGTGCGCGCCGGCTTTCTTGCCGACGTAAATCTTCTCGCAATCGGGTGGCGCCATCCCCACGATCGCGGTCGACGCGAGATAGTCGTACACGAGAACGTCGCACTGCGCGATCGCTCGCGCCGCTTTGAGCGTGAGCAAGCCGGGATCGCCCGGTCCGGCCCCGACGAGCCAGACTTTGCCGACGGCCATTATTCCGAGAGTTCGGTTTCGAGCGTCGCGACGTGCGGCGCGGGCACGCGTCGGCTCGATGCGATCTCTTCCGTGCGCACGCGCAGATCGAAGAGTTCGTCGAGCTGCATCGCGAGCGTCATCGCTTCCGCATGATTCGACGTCGCGCGATCGCGAAGTTTCGTGACGACGCTGTGCAGCAGCTTCGAAATGATCGTGAGCGACGCACCCGTGATCAGCATGCGCTCGCGTTCGGTCAGATCGGTGCAACGCCCGAAGAGGCGCTCGATCTCACCTTCGCGGATCGACTCGGCCTTCTGCACGAGCGAACTCACGACGGGGATCGCGACGCGCGATTGATACCAGCGCGCGAAACGCTCGGCGTGTTCCGCGATGATCTCTTCGACGAGCGGAATCGATTCGCGGCGCTTCTCGAGCGTCACGTCGATCATATCCTTGAGCCGATCGATATCGGCGACGTGTACGTTCGGTACGCGCGCGACGTCGGGATCCGCATCGCGCGGCACGGCGATATCGATGATGAAGAGTTGGCGATCCGGTCGGGCGAGCATCGCTTCCGCAACGTTCCCCGGCGTCAGCACGAAATGCGACGCACCGGTTGAGGTCACGACGATATCGGAACGTTTGAGCGCCTCGACGAGGCCCGGAAGCTCGACTGCGGTGCCGACGCCGAGTTGCTCGACGATCGCGCGTGCCTTGGCTTGCGAACGATTGGCGACGAGTAACTCGGCGCAGCCTTCGAGCCGCAAGCGTTTCGCCGCGGTCGCGCCCATCTTGCCGGCGCCGACGACGAGGACCGTCTTTCCGGCGAGGCTGCCGAGTTGTTGCTTCGCGAGGTCGATCGCCGCGGTCGCGATGCTGATCGAGTCGCCGCCGATGCCGGTGTTCGCGCGCGCTTCTTTGCCGGCGTTGAGCGCTTCACGGAAGAGCGCGTGCAAGGTCTTGCCGAGCGAGCGCGCTTTCTGCGCCTGAATGTACGCGTCTTTGACTTGGCCGAGGATCTCGGCCTCGCCGATCAACATGGAATCGAGGCCCGTGGCGACGCGGAACAGATGGTCCGTGGCCTGCGAGCCGAGCAGCGTGTACATGTACGACGACATATCGTGCTGCACGTCGCCGTGACGGAAGTTTTTCAAGAACGTCTTGAGCTGCTCGACGCCCGTTTCGTAATCTTCGAGTTCGGCGTAGATCTCGAGCCGGCCGCAGGTCGACAGCATAACCGCCTCCCGGACCATCTCGTAGTCGCGAAGCGCGATCAGCGATTCGCTCATGCGGGAGGCGGGAAATGCGTGCCGCTCGCGTACGTCGACTGGCGCCGAGTGATGCGAGAGACCCAGGCAAACTAAAGGCATACGGAAGACTCCTCGTCCGGGGCGTAGGACGAGATTGCCATACTTTTGTCGTCCGTGACGTGCGCGCCGTCACCAACATTTCCAAGAATCACGATTCTGCCGTACCGCCTGGGGCCCATATGCCCAACTATACCGAGGTTTTGACGCCTCTCCTACCTCAGAGGTGTCAGGCCCGGGCGAGGAGTGACGCGACGGCGTCGTCGGCGGCCCGGATCGTTTCGTCGATCGCGGCGTCGTCGTGCGCCAGGCTGAGGAACCCCGCTTCGAACTGGGAGGGCGCGAGGTAGACGCCTCGGTCGAGCATCGCGTGGAAGAACTGGGCGTAAAACGCCGTGTCGGCGGTCTTGGCGCTCGCGAGATCCGTCACGGGGCCCGGCGTGAAGTAGAAGCCGACCATCGAGCCCCGGTGGTTCGACTGGTGCGGGATGCCGTGGCGCGTGAAGAGATCGTCGAAGCCCTCCGTGAATCGGGCTCCGGCGGCGTCGAGGCGCTCGTAGACGCCCGGCTCGCGGAGCGCGCGCAGCGTCGCGGCGCCCGCCGCCATTGCGAGCGGGTTCCCGGAGAGCGTGCCCGCCTGGTAGATCGAGCCGAGCGGCGAGAGCCGCTCCATGATCTCGGTCCGACCGCCGAACGCGCCGACCGGGAGGCCGCCGCCGATCACCTTGCCGAGGGTCGTGAGGTCGGGCACGATGCCCTCGCGCTCTTGCACGCCACCCGGCGCCACGCGAAAGCCCGTCATCACCTCGTCGAAGATCAAGAGCGCGCCGAACTCGGTACAGAGCGCGCGAAGCGCCGCGAGATACCCCGGCTTCGGCAGCACGAAGCCCATGTTGCCGACGTACGGCTCGACGATCACGCAGGCGATCTCTTTGGGATTCGCTTCGAAAGCGGCGCGCAAGGCGGCCTCGTCGTTATACGGCAGCACGATCGTGTCGCGCGCGGTTCCCTCGGTGATGCCGGGAGAATCGGGCGTCCCCATCGTCAGGGCGCCGCTGCCCGCCGAGATCAGGAACGAGTCCCCGTGCCCGTGGTAGCAGCCCGCGAACTTCACGACCTTGTCTCGACCGGTGAACCCGCGCGCGAGGCGCAGCGCGCTCATCGTGGCTTCCGTGCCGCTCGAACAGAAACGGACGCGTTCGACGGATGGCACCATCGCGATCACGAGTTCGGCGAGCTCGCTCTCCGCTTCGGTCGGCGCGCCGTAGGACGTGCCGCGCGCGGCCGCTTTCGCGATCGCTTCCAGGACGGAGGGAACCGCGTGCCCGAGGATCAGCGGGCCCCACGACATCACGTAGTCGACATACGAATTGCCGTCGAGATCCGTGAATCGGCAGCCTGAGGCTTCGGCCACGAATACGGGCGAGCCGCCGACGCCTTTGAACGCGCGCACGGGCGAGTTGACGCCGCCCGGAATGAGGGACTTCGCGCGTTCGTATGCGGCGGAGCTGCGTGGGCGGGTCATGCGGATTCTCCTCGGGCGCGGAGCTGCTCGAGCAGGGCCGCATAGTCGTCGGGCGTGTTGACGTTCGTAAAACGCAGTGGATCGTCGTCGACTTCCACGTAACGCGTACGAAGTGCTTCGACGACGCGACGCACCGCACCGCGACCGGAGCGTAAAATTTCCGGCGCGACGCGCGAGAATGCATCGCGATCGTAGAACGCCGCGAGGGGTTCGATTTGCGGCCGGCCGTCGGCGCTCGCATGCGTGGGAACGAGCGCTTCGTCGCCTTCAACCCATTGTGCCGCGAGGCCACGCACGAATGCCGCATCGACGAACGGCGCGTCGCCGGCCATCGTGAAGATCGGGCTTGCGCGCATCGTCGCAAACGCCGCGAGCATGCCGCCGAGCGGTCCGCGTTCGGGCTCGGCATCGACGACGATCGGAACGTCGACGAGCGCTCGCATTTCCGGCGCGAGGTTCGCGCTCGTCGAGACGACGATCTCGTCCGACGCCGCGCGGAGGTTCTGCATCACGCGCGCGATCATCGGTATCGCGCCGACGGGTGCGGTGAGCTTGCCCGGCAATCGCGTCGCGCGACCGCCCGCGAGAACTACGATCCCGAAGGGTGGCGCTGCGCGTACGATTTCGCGAAGTACGTGATGATGATGTCGGCGCCCGCGCGCACGAAGCTCGTGAGGATCTCGTCGATCGTGCGGTTCTCGTCGATCCAGCCGTTGCGGCCCGCGGCCTTTACCATCGCGTATTCGCCGCTGACGTTGTAGCACGCGACGGGGACGTCGGAGATCTCGCGCACCGCGCGAATGAGATCCATGTACGCGAGCGCGGGTTTGACGATGAGAAAATCTGCGCCCTCGTCGAGATCGATCAGCGCTTCGCGCACGGCCTCGCGCGCGTTCGCGGGATCCATCTGATACGTGCGACGATCGCCGAATTGCGGCGTCGAGTCGGCCGCTTCGCGGAACGGCCCGTAAAACGCGGACGCGAATTTCACCGCGTACGACATGATCGGAATCGAGCCGAAACTCGAGCCGTCGAGCGTCGCGCGAAGATAGCCGACGCGGCCGTCCATCATGTCCGATGGCGCGATCACATCGACGCCGGCCTCGGCGTACGAGAGCGCGGTTTTGCCGAGAAGCTCGAGCGTCGCGTCGTTATCGACGTCGCCCGCTTCGTCGAGGATGCCGCAGTGGCCGTGATCCGTATACTCGCAGTTGCAGAGATCCGCGATCACGAGCATCTCGGGAACCTCGCGTTTGATCGCGCGGATCGCGCGCTGCACGACGCCCGCGGGATCGTGCGCCGAACTCGCGACCGCATCTTTGAAATCGGGAATGCCGAATAACAGCACCGCTTTGATGCCGAGCGCGGCGAGCTCGCGACATTCGGCGGCGACGTTCTCGACCGTGTAGCGAAACACGCCGGGCATGCTCGAGATTTCGCCCGCCGGTTGACCGGGATCGACGACGAAGAGCGGCTGCACGAGCGCGCCGACGCGTACGACGTTCTCGCGCACGAGCTCGCGCATCGCGGCGCTCGAGCGCAGGCGGCGCGGACGCTTGGTGAGGTCGACCGTCGTTCGCGGCCGCAGCAGTTCGCCGATACTCATGATGCGCTTCTTTCGATGACGTAGTGCGTCACGCTTTGTACGAACGCGCCGATCGTGGCTTCCGACGCCACGACGTCGGGCGGGAACCCCGCCGCGCGCGCGGCTTCGGACGATGCGTCGCCCATCGCCGCGACGATCGGCTTCGCGCCCGCGGCTTGAAGCTCGGCGAGGAACGATGCGACGGCGCGCACGGAACCGCTCGAGGGGAAGAGCAGCGCTTCCGGGATCCGGCCGTCGAGCGCCCGGGCGGCCGCCGCGCTATCCGTGGCCTCAACGACCTCGGCGCCCGCGCCGCGCAGCGCGGGGCCGATCGTGCTCGGCCGATCTTGCGTTCGCGGCAACAGAAAAAGGCGGCCCGCGAGCGGCCCGGCCGCGTCGAACTCTAGCGTGGCCGCGCCCACGGTATCGCGCTCGCCCACGTTTGCGAGCAGCGCTTCACCGCCCTCGGCTAGCAACCGGCGTGCGAGCGATTCGCCGAGCCGTTCCGATGCGGCGAAGTCGGCGATGGGAATCGATTCGGCGCCGCGCACGATCGTCGAGCCATCGACGGCGGCGATGGCGGCCGTCATGTGAACGTGGCCGTCGCGCACGACGGCGTGCGCGCCGACCGGCGCTTGGCAGCCGCCCCGCAGGGTGCGCAGAAACGCGCGCTCCGCGCGCACGGCGAGTTCGGTATTCTCATCGGAGAACAGCGCCGCGATGCGGCGCGCGAGCTCGGGATCGTTCGCACGCGTCTCGATCGCGAGCGCGCCCTGGCCGACGGCGGGGATCAGCACGTCCGGTTCGAGTGGGATCGTGTAGGTCGCGCCGAGTTCGAGACGCTGCAAGCCCGCCATCGCGAGCAAGATCGCGTCGTATCCACCTTCGCGGAGCTTGCGCAAGCGCGTGTCGACGTTGCCGCGGATCGTCTCGAAGCGGAGGTCCGGCCGGAGCGCCTGCAGTTGAGCGCGGCGACGCGGGCTCGACGTGCCGACGAGTGCGCCCTGCGGAAGGTCGTCGAGCGATGCGTACTTCTCGCTGCAGAATGCGTCGCGCGGATCGACCCGCGGGCCGATCGCGGCGAGATGCATGTCGTCCGGAAGCGAGCTCGGCAAATCCTTGCACGAGTGCACGGCGTAGTCGGCGCGGCCGTCGCGCAACGCGAGCTCGAGTTCTTTTACGAAGACGCTGTCGGTCCCGAGCGCGGCGAGCGAGCGGTCCAGCACGCGGTCGCCCTTCGTCGAGATCTGCAGCACCGTCGAAACCAAGCCGTGGCGCGCGAACGCGGCCATCACGTGGCGCGTCTGCCACATGGCGAGCTGGCTCGCGCGCGTCGCCACCACCAGTTGGCGGAACGGTTCGGCGGGCCGAGCGTCGGGCGGCTTCACGAGTTCGGTGTAGACCTCTTCCACTTCGTTTTCCACGGTGCTCGGATTCATCGCCGCGAGGTCGGCGATTTCCCGGGCGGCGAGGGCCCGCATCACGGGTCCGCGGTACTCGGGCGCCACGACGGCCTTGGTGTAGTCGCGCGCGCGGGCGAGCGTCGCTGCGGCGCGCGCGTACGAATCGTCGTAACGCGTTCGCAGTTCCTCGAGCAGCCGCATCGCGAACGACGGCGAGCTGCCGCCGGTATCGACGGCGAACGTCAGGCTCCCGGTTCGGTGAACCATCGGCGTGGAGAAGTCGCTCTCGCCGGCATCGGTCGTGTCGTCGACGAGGACGCGCTGCGCCCGGGCGGCGGCCACGACGGCGGCGTTCGCTTCCGCGCTCGACGTCGCGGCATAGACGAGCGTCGCACCATCGAGGTCGCCCGGAACGAACGCACGGAGGTGCAGGTCGACCGCTTCGGCCGCGGCGGCGTCGCGAATCTCTTCGGCGGCGTCGAGCGCGACGACGCGGACGCGAGCGCCGGCCGCGAGCAGCCCGCGCACCTTACGGGCGGCCACGGCGCCGGCGCCGACGACGACGGCGAGCTTGCCGCGCAAATCGAGAGCGATCGGATACACCCGCGGGACTTTCTGACTGCCGAGGGCAACCTCCCTGACCGTGAATCCGGCCTCCTGGCGCGCAGCGCTCGTCGGTGCGCTCGTCGCAGCGCTCGCGACGTTACCCGGTCTCGGCGCCGGCACGCTGTGGGACAACAGCGAAACGGCGTATAGTGAAGTCGCCCGCGAGATCTGGATCTCGCACAGCTGGATCGTGATGCACCTCAACGGCGCGCCGTGGTTCGTGCAGCCGCCGCTCTACTTTTGGATCGCCGCACTCTTCGCGCGCGCGTTTGGAAATTCGGAATTCGCTTACCGCCTGCCGTCGGCGCTCGCCACGATCGCGACGGCAGCCGCCGTGGGCTACGTCGTCGCGCGGCTCACGACGCTGCGTGCCGCGGTCTTGAGTGCGACCGTGCTTTCGACGTCGCTCATGCAAGCGGTGGTCGGGCGGCTCGCGATCATGGACGCGCTCCTCGATCTCACGGTCGCGCTCGCGATTCTCGCATGGTTCGGCGCGCTCCGCACCGGTAATCGCGCGTGGTGGTACGTGGGCTGCGTCTCGGTGGCGCTCGGGACGCTCGCGAAGGGTCCGGTCGCGCCGGCGGCCGCGCTGATGGTCGTCGTGCCGTGGGCGTTCTGGGAACGCGCGGTCGGCCGCCGCGTGTTCGTGCCGCACGCGTTCGATCTCGCGGGCGGACTGGTCGCGTTCGCGGCGTTCGTCCTTCCGTGGGCACTCGCACTCGAGCGCGCGGCCGGCGGCATCGCGTTCGAGCAGATGCTCGGGCACTACACGGTCGGACGGTATCTCGGCACGATCGAAAATCAGTCGGGCCCCATTTGGTATTACGTGCCGGTGCTCGTCCTCGGATTTTTTCCGTGGTTCGCGTATCTCGTGCCGTCGTCGATCGCCGCGTGGCATGCCGCGCGCGAGGAGCGCGGCGGCTTGGCGCGGCTATCGATCGTGTG
>Ga0116226_10006221_pt1 | contig 10717 bp, 7 predicted proteins | sample S1TSphfallax_FD_89692 | JGI IMG/M metagenome (GOLD analysis project Ga0116226, IMG submission 89692) | Host-associated microbial communities from peat moss isolated from Minnesota, USA - S1T2_Fa - Sphagnum fallax MG | ecosystem: Host-associated > Plants > Peat moss > Unclassified | place: USA...
TAATATCAATGTATTTTGATTGAGGTTTTAAATGACTTGTAATTGATAAGCAATTGTGTGAATGTTGGTGTTTTGTTTCAAGATCCATATATGAAATCTATCAGTGATTCCAAATTTTTTTTAAAGGTTTAAGTACTTATTAAAATATAAAACAATGGAAGAAGACAATTCTCTTCCTTTTCTTTTTGATGACACCAACTTCATTAATTTCCAAATCTTTACCCAAAAAACATTTTTTCTTTCTTCAAATAACAAGCCAATTGCATTTTCTAATTGTAATATCTCAACAAACTAAAAAGTTAAGACAATTTGTTGCAACTTTTGAAAACATTGTCAGGAAAGACGTTAAAAATCCCCCTTGTGAATTTTGCAAGTGTTAATTTAGTGACCTAGGCGGCACACACATGGTGTTGCAACAAGGTTTAATTGATGTTGATGCAAACTTTAATTAAAATAAATTACTTTTACAAATGTTGGCCATGGAGTCCATGAACTAAGTGGTACATAAAACCATGCAATGACATCCACAAAGTTTGTAAGGGTGTGTTTAACATCCCTTCACTATTTGGATTATTGTCTCAAAGTACATAATAGACTTTGAGAATAGGGCAAAAACTATGAAGAATCCTACTCCCTACCAATGTTTTTTTTTCAATTTTTTGATAGAACCAAAGTGGCAAATGTCCTTCAATAAATTTTGACTTAATTGGCGACACATTTCCAAAGAACTTTTAAATATCATAGCCAATACATATGAATGTAGCAAAACCTTCCTCTTGTAATTTGGATTTTTTAAGGAAAAAAGAAATTTGCAATAAAATATTTCCTTTTCAAAAAGCTTTGTCAAATTTTGACAAATTTTCAAAGAAAAAAATTTAAAAAGACTATGAGTCCCTACTCTATTAATGGGAGTAATAGGTGTATCTCCACATATCATATTACAATGTTTTTGAAATTTATGTTTCCCCATTGATGTTAGTTTAAACACAAAAGAAGCCAATAATTGCAAGGTTTAATTCCAATTCCATGGGGATTTTAGACCTCCAATCCAATTGGTAGAAAATTGGACTAGGAAGTAGGGGAAGAACCAACCCAAAATTGTGAACACAAAAAATAACTCCAATTCAATGCACGCATGTTTACCTCCAAGCTCCTATTATGCCCACTCCTACAACAAACAAAAAAACAAAAGAAAAACATCTACTACTATCATTGTTGAAGTACAAGAAAGGAAAATGGCCAAAAAAAACCTTGCAAAGCTTGCTCACAAAAGAACAACTCAAAGCTTGAAAACAAAAAGTTAAAACAAAGATGTGAAAAGGTTCATGACATGACAATGAGCTTTGTGTGTAGTGCATTAAGTTTGTGATGGGCAACAACTTGCTAATTTCATACCAAATTGTGATGCAAAATTGTGTTTCATGCCCAAATGGGGTGTGATGTAGTTTTTTGATGTTGTGTTTGGCATTATGACCCATGAATCAAGCAAACTCGACCTTCCCAAGACATGTTTCTAGGAATTTACAAAAACTCTATTATTAGAAAAGAATGAACTTATTTTTAATAAGGGCAAATTATTAAAGAGTTTTGGGGTTTGAACCAATGTTTTGTGGGTAGATGTTTTTTATATACCCTTGGGTAAGGGTATAACCTTTTTTAATGTGTTTATCCATCAAATAAAAGGCATTTTAGTATTGAATTTTTTTCTATCAAAATAGGGTTTGGGTATAAAAGAAATTGTGATTTTGGTAGATGGGTAGAATTTAGGGTACACATCATCATATACCTTTATTTGATGTAAAAAATGGGTACATGTATTTTTTATTTACTTAATTTGAAATAGAAATGTTCACATTTTGGAAGTATTGAGACAATTTTTGAAGGCCAAACCCAACAAGATCATGCGCACTCATGTTATAATGCAAAAATCAAAGTGTTTGATTCATCCTTAAGTACAAATATGCACAAACACATTAAAAAACTTTGATTTGCTCAATGAAACATGGAACTTAATTACCTAATGTTGAATACATACACACATATAATGCTATAACCAAGGATATTTTTGAATTTTTTGAAATTCAAACATGCATTTTGCTTTCAGGATTGATCATCATGTTCAATGGTTTGTTCACCCCACACTCTAACAAATTGGTGCAATTAAAAACACTAATAAATTGGCAAAACTAACATCAACACATCCCAAATGATTGGTAGAATTGGAAATACCCACAAATCAATTTTTGATATATATAATAATTCAACTAAAGGTGTTTCAGAGTCCATATGAGCTCATTCCGAGGTCACCCACATGCCTGGTGGATGACATTTTGGATCCAAGATGACATTATTGTGCCATTTAACATGATGATCAACCACCTTTAGTTGTAATCAACAAGCTTGGCCTACTTCGAGCAACCTTACTTACTCTTTTGAGTTTTCCCTATTCTCATGCATTTTGAGATGGCAATCCAAGCATGATTTGGGATGCCAATTCATCCAAGATGGAGGAGCCCAATGCTGATGAACGAAAACAACCTATGGGATTTTGCACAAGCACCACAAATGTCTAAGGGATTTCCAAAGGTGTTCATAAACAACTATTAAGACATGTTATGGATCTTACCTATCTCACATGGATCTTTAGCCTTTGTTGGGCTAAACAAGTTCGATTTGCACAGTCTTTCCCACCCACCCACCCTTCTTCTACTTTTGTTACACCTACATCTAAGTCAATTATGTTGGTGCGGGGGGGGAGAGGGGAGGGGGGTTATCTTTGGCATTTATGGGATTAAAGATTTATGGGTAATGGGAAAGAGGTTTTTGATGTGGGGGCGCCAAGGCATTCTTGTGTTACATCACATTTTGCATAACAATCATAGGTTTTGCGTTGAACCTTAGGTGTTGGGGATGTGTCATCATCTTAGCTCAAGGTAAAGGAGATTGTAAAGTCGTGGGAACCAAATATTAATCCCGTGGTTACAAAAGTTGAGGTGTAAGAAGTACAACAACTATTGCAGGATCATGTTGGTTGTTTTGTTTTTAGTTTAAAGGAATTGAAACAAATGAAAAGATAAGAGTTCCAAATTATATTGGAGTACAATAATTTTATTTTTAGACGACCTTACAAGTTGAATGAGATGGAAAGGGCCTAGGTTTAGGCTTGAACAACAAAGTTATTGGATGCAAGCTTGGTGGAACTATCAAAAGGTGATTATGTCTCAATAGTGATGCCAACGAAGAAGGATATTTTTGGCAATTGGACGGAACAACGCATGTGTGGGGATTATCGCCTATTCAACAAGCACACGTGTTCAAAAAAATATGCCATGCCTTTACTACAAGAAATATTTGATGCCCTTAATCAAACCAAGGTTTTTAATACCTTGGACTTGAAATCTAGCTACCATTAGTTGGCACTGAAGAAGGGTGACAAGGTCAAAGCAACATTTTGGGGAATCAACCCTCATGGGAAAGATTGTTTAGACCAATAGCAATTCTTGCCATTTGGTTTTAAGAGTGCCCCTACAAAATTTCAAAGGGTGATGGATCGAGTGTTGGCAGGACTTGATTTTGCCAAATGTTACATCGATGACATTATCGTCTTAAGCTTGACATGAAAGGATCACATGCATCATCTACATGAGGTGTTCAAAAGACTTAGAGATCATAACTTTAAACTTCATTTAAACAAATGTTAGGTTTTCCAAACATAGGTGGAATACCTGGGTCACATGATTATCTAAATGGATTGGGGGTACAGAAGGCTAAGGTTGAACCCATTTCAGAAATACCCCAACCAACAAATGTTAGCCAATTACGAACCTTCCTAAGGTTGTGTAATTATTACTAGATATTTGTTAAAAGATTTAATAACATTGTTAAACCTTTAACTAGGTTAACACAGATCAACAAAGAATATGTTTGGGGTGAGGAACAGGAGCAAGCATTTTAGGAATTGAAAGCCCGACTTTTTTCAACCCCCATCTTGAGATGACCCATTTGAGGACATCCTTTTCAATTGCATACTGATTAGAATACCTTAGGGCTAGGGGTTGGGCTTACCCAATTGGATGATGATGGTCGGGAGTTTTAGTGGTGTATGCCAACCAGTCCAACAACAAAACAGAAGCCAAATATAGTTCATATGAGAGGGAATGCCTCGTTATTGTTTTGGAAATTTCTTCTTTCAAGTGTTACCTACATGGTAGCCCATTTATTTTGGTTACCAATCCTTTAGGAATACGATTTCGATATTATTCACAAGGCTGGTAGGGTTAATCAAAATGCTAATGGGTTGAATCGAAACCCAAGTTCCAATGAGGAGGATACCAAAGGTGTTAGGTGGCATGGAAAGGTGGATTTGGAGGCAATACTAGGACAACATGCCTTTACATACCTAAGTACTTTGTTGGGATGTTCTAGGGATGTACCCTAGAACAACATGAATAATGGGAATTCCCACAATGACAATGATGAGCTTGAGGGTAATGGTGCCCTGGATATCCATTTAGATTTACCTATATGGCATATCTTTAAGTAGGTGAAGTTCTAGTGGGATTGACACCTAAGGAACATGGTTAGGTTGTCCATAGGGTGAAACTGTTTTGATGGGAAGGTAATGCCTTATTACATGTGTGGATAAATGGGCAAATACGTGTAATACCCAAAGCAACGTAAAGGCTTTGTACAACATGCTCATGAAGAATTGGGCCATTTTAAGGTCCGACAAACCTATAGTTTGTTCCAAGCACAATACTGGTGGTGTGGGATGCAATTACAAATTCAGTATTTTTTTTTGGTGTGTGGTGTTTGATTGATTACGGGCATCATTCAACACATCAATTAAAGCCCTTACCAATTATGGGGCTAGGTTATCGATGGAGCTTGGATTTTGCCAAGTCGTTGAGTTTGATGCCTCGACATAACCGATATGTTTTGGTTATGATCAAACACTTCTCCAAGTGGTTGGAGTTGGTGCCATTGTTAGAATGCAATAGTGAAGGAACTACATATGCATTTCTGGATAGAATGTTCAACAAGTTTGGCTCTTCAACCGAGGTTCTTATTGATTAATGACACACTCCCAACTCCTTGAAGGACTCAAATGTGAGTCCCAAACAGAAAACAGCGGAAGAGTAAGGAGTCGGGGCACACTCCCTGGCTCACAACACTTTGAAGGGGTAGAGGGGCGTGCTGGAACTCCAAGATGGAACTAAGAAGAGTTGATAAGCTTTATCTACTCACACAGACCTACACAAAATCAACGCAAGGTGATTAATGCATAGTTGGAGCACCTTTGGTGCTAGGACAAGTCACGAACAACACAGACATATAAGACTCACCACGGCCCAAACTTGGGGGAAGCCACCACCTTCCCCCTTATAGTATACTCTGCACTTCTCCACGGGGCCCACATCCAAATGGCTTTTTGTCCCGGGACTCCCAAGTGGGAGTCCCGAAATCGCCAAGGTTGGGACTCTCACGACTTTGGGGCGCCATAACTTTGTGTGCAAACCTCGGATTGAGATGAGATCTAAAGAAAAGTTATAGCCCTCGTCGAGAGCTTTCCAACGGTATGTCGCACGCCATCTGCACGCACGGAAATCGAGTCGATTCTGGACTTTTAGTGGTTGGGAATCAAACTGCCAATTTGACTCCCAGCCCTTCTTTTGGCCATAACTTGTGTTTTAGATATCCAAATGGGCGATGCAAGCCCATTTTAGATATTTACGTTCCAAGATCTTTCCATTGATATAAAAAACTTCTCAAGACATTGATTTTTGGCCCCTGCAATCGCCCTCTGAAGATTCGGGAGTCCACCAGGACTCCAACTCCCAAAGTGGAACTCCCTTGGGGTGTGAGGGTTCATTCCCTCACACCTTCTCACACTCCCGGGAGTATGTTGTGCGACTCTTGGCTTCCCTCTTGGCCCACAACCTTGCAAACCCTTGCCTTGGTCGCAAGCCCAAGGCTAGGGTTGCAACACTTTCCCCCACTAGAAGAAGAGGTCAATGTCTTCATTGACACTTAGAAATTATTTCCTCAATGCAATTGCTTTCATTTGGATCCTTGGCCATTGATTGCCAACTTGTGCGGTAAAACCTTGCCTCAAGCTAACTCAGGCGTCCCCAAGTTTCCAACAATTTCTTAGCAAGTCTAAGGGGGGTCTAAAAAAAAACCCTTAACCTTTGCTTCGTCAAAAAACCTAAAGTAGCTTAATTGATGAAGCCCTCATTTGGGAGGCAATTATTCCATCCTTCCCCTCATGAGGAACTCAAGTCAAGTCTAATGTTGACCTAAGCTACTTGACATGACTCCTTTCCCAACCTTGCGCCTTGATCACAACAATCAAGCCTAACTAAAGGTGTGTTTATCAAGGTACAAGAAGCAACGTTTAGGCTTTACAAAAGCCTAAGTCCCAAGCTACGCGATTATAATATGCGAATGGGGTCATGACTTCCCGCGTTGGTCGCCACTACTAACCAACCCTTTGGAATGCACTTTGGGCATGTGCACGTCCCCACAAGCTCACCTTGTTTGCCTCCTATTTTGGGGCGAAGAATTCTCTTAGCCCCCACGTAGGAGTCCGATTTTGATTTGGGTTTATGCAAGAGAATTCCATTTGTCCATGCCACTTGACAACCCCTTTTTATAATACTCATTATGTTTGTGATGCAATCTTTGGGAAGTTTTAAAACTTAGCCTTTATTTCACTTGCAACTTAATGTGGTACATTTGTGTAACTCCCTGCCCCACTAAAAGAAAGGTGATGTCCTCATCACATTCTATGTTTCTTTTGCTTCTTTGTCGGTCTATTGTGGAACTCTTCTATGGCTTCTTGGGCATGTTCCATGTCGGACTCCTTCACCCAAGATGCCTCTATTGGATGGTATCCTTTCCACTTGACCAAGTACTCCCACTCTCGCCCCTTTAGTTGCCTTGACTTGAGCACGGCCTCCACTTCAAATTCTGGTTCATTATGAACCAAGTCTGGAAGGGGCCTTGAATTGTGCTTTCGATTAGGCCTTGAGGCATCACAAGCGACCGACTTCAAAAGTGAAACATGAAATATGGGATGAACTTTAAGATTTTCTAATAGTTCTAATTTGTAAGTGTCAAAAAATTTCTTTTCCAACACTTTGAATGGGCCCGCATATGGGCCCAAGATTTTGTGGTTCAAACCTTCTGGCAACCGAAAATTCTTGATGTTCAACCACACTTCATCCCCTTCTTCAAAATTCACCTCTCGTCGGGACTTGTCCACAAAGCCCTTGTACCTTTTATGCGCCTTCTCAAGATTGGCCTTGGCCATCTCCCACAAGTGCCGCCTCTATTCATCAAGTTGTGTGACCATGGGCACTTCCTCACTTGCATCACTTGGAGGTTGCCCAACCCAAGTTGTGGGTACAATTGGTGACTTGCCCATCACCATTTAAAAGGGGGTGGCCTTTGTTGCCGAATGCTCCGAATTGTTATAATAAAACTTGGCCAACTCCAAATGGTCCACCCAATCTTGTTGATCCGTCACCACATAATTCCTTAAGAATTGTTGGATAACCAAGTTCACCCTCTAGGTTTGTCCACCTGTTTGGGGTTGGAAAGAGGTGCTCATCTTAAACTTCGACCCTATACGCTTCCACAAGGCTCTCCAAAACTTGCTTGTGAACTTCGGGTCTCGATCCGACACAATGTCCTTTGGGAGGCCATGATGTTTGAACACGTGCGTGAAGAACAACCTTCCCGTCTCTTAGGCCGTGGCACTTTCCTTAGTGGGAATGAAGTGTGCCATTTTGCTAAATCGATCCACCACCACCATGATCGCATCAAATCCCCTTAATGGTGGCAAACCCACCATGAAATCCATGGACGCACTTTCCCACGGCCCTTCAGGAATGGGTAATGGTTGTAACAATCTAGCTTGCTTCTTATTGAGTACTCGGTTTTGTTGGCAAATCAAGCAAGTCTTCACATATTCTTTTGCATCCTCTTTCAACTTGGGCCAATAGTATGATTTTTTTAAGAATGTTGTGGTGCGCTTTGCACCACCATGGCCCGCAAGGGGCCCATCATGACATTCCTTCAAAAACACATCCCTTAGCCTCCCTTCCGGAACATAAAGCCAATTTTGCTTATACCATAATAGTCCATTTCGCAAGTGGAAGTGTGATTTGATCCCCTTTTGAATGTCTTACTTCCTTTCCTTGGCAAACTCATCACGGCGGCTCCCAAGTTGAACTTCCTTTTGGAACTTTGTTTCCCCCACATACACCACTTTAAGTTAGTGCTTTTGACTTAGCGCATCAGGCACCACGATTTCCTTCCCGGGCTTATGCCGAATGTCCACATTGAACAAAGCCAACGTGTCTTGCCATCTCACTTGTTTTGATGACAACTTTGGTTGAGTGGCAAAGTATTTTAAGGTCACATTGTCGATGCACACCACCACATCCTTGGAGCCTATGTAATGGCCTCAAGTCTTGAAACAATGTATCACGGCACACATTTCCTTCTCATGGGTTGGCCACCTTCGCTTCGTCTCACTCAACTTCTTACTTTCAAAGGCCATTGGCCTTCCATCTTGCACTAGGAATCCTTTTATCGTAAAGTCGGAGGCATCGAAATGGATCTCAAAATCCTTGTCAAAATCGAGCAATTTCAACACTGGCACCTTCACCAAAATGCCTTTCAAGGTTTCAAAGGCTTCATTGCATGCCTCCTCCTGTTCATAAGTCCCGGATGACTTCTTTAAAAGGTTTGTCAAAGGTGTGGCTATCTTTGTAAAGTTTTTGATGAACTTGCGATAATATGAGGCCAATCCTAACAAGGATCTTAATGCCGAAATCGACCTAGGCAGTTCCCAATCCAAAATTGCCTTCACCTTGTGGTTATCCATCTTCAAACCTTCTTGGGTGATCCTATGTCTAAAGAAGTCCACCTCTGAGACTCCAAATTCGCATTTCTCAAACTTGGCATACAACTTGTTTTCTTTCAACCTTTGGACAGTTTGGATGTGGTCTACTAATTAAGGTATTTTTATGTTATGTGTTGTGAATATGGTGACAACGATAGTTATAGATGTTGACTTTGGAGCACATGAGATTAGTTTTATTTATGTGTGAAACCATAACAAGAATTAGGATATATGAAAAAAACACAAAAGTTACTAATCAAAACTGAAATTAGAATATTTTATGAAAAACCAAATGTTGAAGTGGGTTCCTAGTTCATAAAGTAAAAACACACATACCCACTATGTAAAATTGGGTAAGTGTAAATGATTTGGTAGGGAAGTTTAACTTAATGAATGCATATCCAAAATCTTTGGGATTTTATTGTGATTTTCATTTATATAAAGACCTTGTACCCACTTTGGTTATATAAATATTATTTTAAAATATGATTTACAATCACACCTTGTTATTGATAAAGCTCATTTAGGCAACTTGGTAATGCACAATATCAACATTGAGAAATATTATGTATAATGAATTAGATCCCATTGTGAAATAACAACCAAACATTTTAGGTCTAAGGAAATCTTGGGGATTGGCAACCTATCAATAAAAAAAAGGTGCAAAAATGCATATAACCTGCCATAAGAAAAAAAAAAACCCCCATAGCAAGAAAAAAAGGAATAGATTTTTAGTCATTTCTTGTTTCTTTTAAATAGATGTCAAAGATTTCTATAACAATAATAACATTCTTCTCATTGGTTTTTGGTTAACCTCAAACAACATATGTCTTTTGTTATTTAGGTTATTTATATAATGATGGTACAATTAACATGATTGCATAATTTCACATCATGTAATTTGGTTTGATTATAATATTTTCATTAATGACAAATGGTTGGCATACACTTGAACTTTTAATGTGTCACATGTTAGTTCCATATTTCACAAAACATTAATGTATAGTCTTCTATTTTATATTGACATTCCAACTTCCATTATGTAAACCAATCATTGTTTCAAATATTTATTGAAAGTCGGATGAAATTTGGAGTATAAAATAGTAGGTAAAATTTTGAATATGATCATTTTTAAAAAATATTTAAAGATTTTATCTATCATTGAAATGACATCAAAAGTGAAAGGAATTTCAAAAGAGCCAAAGGTGTCTTTCTTAAATTAAACCTACTACATAATTTTTAAGGTGGACATTGAAATTGCCATAATGAGGGAAATATCCAATTTGATGCCATGATGGATATTTTAAGGTGCACAAGTCACTCCTTTTTTTCCCAATTTTGTGATGTTGCTCAAATGGCAATCATCCATAAGTTGATTTAGCTAGATTTGGTGATAAGAAAATATGATTTAAAAAAAAATAGTATCCTTCTATAATTTTGGCTACTTGTGAGAACTTAGGATAGAATATGACAATTTTTTTATTTTTGAAAAAAAGATTTTTTCTCAAAATTTGACAACTGAATTTGAAAACACATTCAAGTTTTGCCAATTCTCCATTTGGCAAAACTTCACCCCCAAGAAAAACATTGGCACATGTTTAATTGTTATTATATTACCAACACTTTTTAATACCAATTAATGACCCCATTGGTTCACATTTAATATCCCTTGCAAGATGACCTTGAATTGTTGGCTTGGCCATGAGGCTCATCATATAGATCAAATGCATGAGCTTGAGGCTTTGTCATGTGGAGAAAATGCATGGGCTTAAGGCTTATCATATGGATCAAATGAAGCATTAA
>Ga0116226_10006222_pt1 | contig 10715 bp, 6 predicted proteins | sample S1TSphfallax_FD_89692 | JGI IMG/M metagenome (GOLD analysis project Ga0116226, IMG submission 89692) | Host-associated microbial communities from peat moss isolated from Minnesota, USA - S1T2_Fa - Sphagnum fallax MG | ecosystem: Host-associated > Plants > Peat moss > Unclassified | place: USA...
GAAACCGGAGTCGGGATATTGCCCTACGCCACCGGCGCGCAAAGACCGCGCGGCCCGGCCGAGAGTGCCGACGCTGGTGCCTTCGAGGCGGATGTCGATGGCTTTGCCTTCCATATGCAGGCTGTGCTGCGCGACCCCGTCGGTGTGGTCGTGCAGGTAAGCATTGGTGCCCGGTGAGCGATAGCCCGAGATCACCTGGAAGGGCTTCTTGGCGCCCATCTTGTGCTGGAGCGAGCAGATCAGGTCGATCACCCGCGGGTCCATCGCATGGACCGTGCCGGAATGATGGTCGCGCAGCAGGTGGTTGACCTGCTTCAAGGCTGCCGGCTGGTAATGGCCCTGGACCCAATAGGTGGCCTTGAGGCTTTCACCGGTATGGATGTTGTGAAGGGCGACGGAGCGTTCGACATGCCCGTGAAGGGCGGCTTCAGCTGGCGAGGTGTACAAGGCGGGCGCGCTGGTCGCGGCCGCGCCGAGAATCATGAAGCTCCGTCTGCTCAGCATCGGCGGAGCATCCCAATAACCGCGAGAACCATAAGCTGACTCCCCCAAGACCCTAATCGATGAACCTTATCGATCCCATCGATTTTGCTGACCTGTGTTTTTGATAGCACAGGCTCAGGGGGCTCGGCAACCTTCGCAAACGACCGCTTTGGGAAGAAATTTCTGGGTATGGTCGGGCAGCAGCGGCGCATGGTTGGCTCTGGCCAAAGCGGCGGCCAGATGCTGGTCGCGATCATAGATATCGTCGCGCACCTGGAGCACGCCGTCAGAATCGACCCACATGGTCCAATAAAGCAGCCAGACCGGCAGACTCTTCTGCAGGCTGACCGTATGGGTGTCGCCCTTGCTGATCTCGTCGGCCAGCTTGTCGCGTGACCAATCGCCCTTGTCGCGCAGGACGTAAAGTGCCAGATCGTCGGGGTGTTCGAGCCGGACGCAGCCATGGGATAGCGCCCGGTCGCTGCGGCTGAAGGCCTTGTGGTTGGGTGTGTCGTGCAGATAGATGTCGTCGCTGTTGGGGATGTTGAACTTGATGCGGCCCAGCGAATTGTCCGAACCCGCCCGCTGGCGCACCGCCCAAGGCATCGATTTCATTGATCCCCAGGGAATGCCGACGCCTTGGCTCTCCGGGCTGCCCGGCACGATGTCGGGGCTGACCAGTTCGAGGTCGTTGGCGATCAGATAGCCGGGATTCTTCTTCAGTTTGGGCAGGAATTCGTTGGTGGCGATCGAGGCGGGAACGCGCCAGATCGGGTTCAGCACCAAGGAGGTCATGCGGGCGTGCAGGGCCGGGGTCGGATGGTCGGGATCGCCGACCACCACCTTCATCGACATGACCGCCGAACCGTTCTCGACCACCTCCATCTGGGCGGCGGGGACATTGACGACGATATGGTCGTTTTCCAGCCGATCGGGCAGCCAGCGCCAGCGCTCCATATTGATCGCGATCTGGCGGGCCCGCTCGGCGGCGGAGACATTCATGGCGGCAATGGTGCGCGGACCCAGCGCGCCGTCGTCAGCCAGCCCGTGACGCCGCTGGAACAGCTGAACCGCGGCCAGCAGTGTCGCGTCATACAGGGTCGAGCTGGCGTCCGAGCCGGCCGGCAACTCGCCGGTGGCCAGCAGGCGGCGGCGCACTTCGGCGATGCGCGGATCGTCGGCATCCGGTTTCAGGGGCGGGCCGGCGGTGACCTTGGGCCAGTCGCCCGCAGCGGCGATCTGGCGCATATCGGCCATCTTCGCCTTCAGCAGCTGATAGCCCATATAGGGCGCCGTCAGGGTCTGCAGCGCGGTGGGCAAATCGCTGACATGATCTTTCAGGAAGATCACCGGATTGAATTGCGGCAGCTCGATGAACCAGTCGTCCTCGATATCCTCGGGGTCGACGCGCTGGCCGCGCATGGCGCTGGCATAGCGCAACAGACCGTCGGTCAGCAGCAGGTCCGTTTCGGCCTGCTTCTGGGGCGAGGCCGCGGCCTGGCGGCGGGCATTGATCGCGGCGAGATGCAGCGGATGCAGCGGAATTCCGTCCTGGTCCGCGGTCGAGAGGATCGGCAGCAGCTGGTCGGCCATGGCGCCCCAGGCCGGGCGATAGAGACGGGTCTCGTAGAAGCGGCGCAGCGCATCGGCATCGAGGACCTCATTGTCGATCTTCAGGACATCGCTGGCCTCGGACAGGCGGCGATGGATTTCGGCCGTCGCGCCATCCGGCTGCGGCGCGGCCGTGCCAACCGCCCACGCCTCGGGCGAGGCGAGGATGGCCAGCGAAAACAAAGCGGCGTTCAGCCACGACGGACGCACCAAGGATGCTTGCACCGATTTGCCCCAGAAACGCGTGATGATGGGGAGATCCCCTCTTATAGCTATGCTATCGATATACGGATAAAAGATTAAGACCCGGCAAGCGATGTCCGCTTTTGAAATTTTTTTCACCTTCCTCAAACTCGGCCTGACCAGCTTCGGCGGGCCGGTCGCGCATATCGGCTATTTCCGCAAGGAATTCGTCGAAAAGAAAGGCTGGCTCGACCAGGCGGCGTTCGCCGATCTCTTGGCTCTGTGTCAATTTTTACCTGGCCCGTCGAGCAGCCAGCTCGGCATCTCGATCGGGCTCGTGCGCGGCGGATTACCCGGGGCCGCGCTGGCATGGCTGGGCTTTACCCTGCCATCGGCGCTGGTCATGGCCTGGTGCGGCATCGAACTGGACACCCACCGCGACCTGTTCGGCGGCGGCTGGGTGCATGGGCTGAAGCTGTTGGCCTGCGCGGTGGTCGCCGAGGCGGTGTGGAGCCTGGGCCGCAAATTCGCCGCCGATCGCTGGCGGCAAGGAGTGACGGGGCTGGCGCTGATCCTGGTTCTGCTGGTGCCGGGCGCCGTCGGGCAAGTCTCGGCGATGGGGCTGGCGGCCCTGCTCGGCCAATGGCTGCCTCCGCGCGGCGAGACAGCGCCAGGCGATGGGCTGTCGCTGTCTCTGCCGGGCTGGCTCTCATGGCCGGCGGTGATCTTGCTCGCGGCCGGCCTGGTCGGGCTGCCGATGGCGGCGGATATGGCCGGGGACTCTTCGGTCGCGCTGGTCGACCGCTTCTTTCGCGCAGGGTCCCTGGTGTTCGGCGGTGGGCATGTGGTGCTGCCGCTCTTGCGCGACGCGGTGGTGCCGGCCGGCTGGATCGCGGACGATCGCTTCCTGGCTGGCTATGCCTTGGCCCAGGCGGTGCCGGGGCCGCTCTTTACGTTCGCCGCCTATCTCGGCGCCGCGGTCGATGTCGGGCCGCGTGGCTGGGCGGGGGCGACGCTGTGTGTCGCGGCGATCTTCCTTCCCTCTTTCCTGATGCTGATCGCCGTGCTGCCGCATTGGCATCGGCTGAAGACGGTGGGAGCGGCGCGCCGCGCCTTGGAGGGCGTCAATGCCGCCGTGGTCGGGCTGCTGCTGGCCGCGCTCTACGATCCGGTCTTTACCAGCTCGGTTTTCTCCGGCAAGGATTTCGCCGTCGCCGCGCTGCTGTTCCTGCTGCTGACGGCGCTTAGGGTGCCGGTCGTGGCGCTTGTCGCCCTGGGTGCCGGCCTCGGGATGGTTATTTGAACAGATAGAGCGCCGCATAATGCAGCAGCATGATGGTCTTGCCGTCGCAGATCTCGCCACGCTCGATCATGGCCAGCGCCTCGTCGATGGTCGGCTCGATCATTTCGATATCCTCGCCATCTTCTTTCAATCCGCCGCCCTCGGTAATGCGATCGGAAGGCTGGTAGCGGCCGATGAAGAAATAGAGCTTCTCGGTCACCGATCCCGGACTCATGAAGGCCTCGAATACCCGGCGTACCTCGCGGACCCGAAAGCCTGATTCCTCCTCGGCCTCGGCGCGGATGCGCTCCTCGGGAGCGGCATCATCCAACAGGCCGGCGGGCACCTCGATCAGCAAGTCGTTCCAGCCATTGACGTAAGCCGGATAGCGGAACTGCTTGACCAGCACAATTGTGCGCCGGTCGGTATCATAGAGCAGGATCGCCGCGCCATTGCCGCGGTCATAGGTCTCGCGGCTCTGGCTTTGCCAGCTGCCATCATTGCGGCGCCAGCTGAAGGTGGTCTTCTTCAGCACATACCAATCGTCCGACAGCAGTTCGACCTTCTCGATGCGGAGGCGATCTTCGACAGACATGCTCGGACCCCTATTCGGCCGCTGACGGTATCGGGGCGTTGGACTTGCCGTTGAGACGGGCCATCAGCCTTTCGGTCGGCAGGGCCGAGATCAGTGCGGTGATCAGCGCCGCCAGATAGGGCATCGACTGGACCATCAGCACCAGCGCCCATAGGCGGGCGTCGAGATCGTGCCAGCCCTTGGCGACCAGAATGGCGATGGCGCAGATCCATTGCGACGCCATCAGGACGGTCTCTTCGCGGGCCATGGCGAAGGCATGAGTCCAGGCTGCCTTGTCGGCCATCTTCGGCGTGCGCAGGAAGGGGATCGTCTTGGTGAAGACGCCCGCCCACATGGCGCGGCCGATCGAATAGGTCAGGCCCATGCCGGCGATCGAGGCGCCGATGCGCTGGCGCCAGTTGCATTTGACCCGCGTCGAATAGAGGAACAGCTGGTGGATCAGTTTGGCGACGAACACGCCCACCGTCGGCATGATGAAAATCGACAGCGGAAAGTCGAAGAAGCGCGGGGCGAACACCAGCCCGATGGTCCAGAACACACTCAAGAGGGTGAACAGCAGATAGAAGGCGTCGGCGAACCAGGGCAGCCAGCCGGTGATGAAATGATATTTCTGCCCGGCGGTAAGACCCGTCTTGCGGAACGGGTTCAGGGCGCGCCAATGGCCCTTGAGGATCTGGCAGGCGCCGTAGGCCCAGCGATAGCGCTGCTTCTTATAGGAGGTGAAGTCGTCCGGAGTCAGGCCATGGCCGAACCGGTGGTCGAGATAGACCGATTCATAGCCATGCTCCAGCAGACGCAGGCCCAGCTCGGCATCCTCGGTGATGGTCCATTCCGCCCATTTTCCGGTATCGACCAGCGCCTTCTTGCGGATCAGCGTCATGGTGCCGTGCTGGATGATGGCGTTGTCTTCGTTGCGCGCCACCATGCCGATATCGAAGAAGCCGGCATATTCCCAGTTGATGCATTCCTTGAACAGATCGTCCTGCCATTCGCGATGATCCTGGGGGGCCTGGACCCAGCCGACCTTTTCGTTTTCGAAATAGGGCACCAGAACCTTCAGCCAGTCGGGCGTGACCTGATAGTCGCTGTCGATCACGCCGACGATCTCGGCATCGCGCGAGGTCTGGGTCAGGGCGAAATTCAGCGCGCCCGATTTGGCGCCCGGCCATTTGCCCAGATGGTAGAAACGAAATCGTTCGCCTAATTCGGCGCAATAGGCCGCCACCGGCTTCCACACGGACGCGTCGCGGGTGTTGTTGTCCATCACCAGCACTTCGAAGTTCGGGTAGTCGAGCGCAGCCAGGCTGTCTAGCGTCAGCTTGAGCATCTCGGGCGGCTCGTTATAGCAGGGCAGATGCAGGGAAACTTTGGGGAAACGGGTCGGTTGCGGCGACGTTTCGGGGGTGAAACGCCGGCGCTGGGTGCGCGCCCAGGTCAGCTGAGTCAGTTCGTAGCCGCCGATCAGCACCACCACGAGCAGGATTATCTGGGCTGGCAGCAGCACCGAATACATCAACTCGGCCGAGGGGGCGAAGTCGCGGATCATCGGCACCGACATGGTCCAGATGATCAAGGACGCAGCGCCTTGCACCAGCACACCGAAGAAGATCTTGCCGCGGATCTTCAAATGGCCCCAATTGAACAGCAGCCAGATCACCGGCAGCAGGGCCAGGCCCGTCGCCGCGAAGGCCATCATCGGCCATTGCTTGATCTCGAGCACCGGCTCGACCATCGAGAATTTCGGGCTGCGATCGGCGTCCCACACACCCCAATGGGTGCCCACCGACCACTCGATCTGGCGCTTCCACGGCTGGTCGAACGCCTCGAAGATATTATAGTCGATATTCTCCGCGGCGGCCGCGTTGAGGAAGCGGCGCAGGAACAGCGCCTGATTGATCAGCGACGGCTCGGCCTGGCCGCGCGACTTGCCGCCTGACGGCCAGCCGATCTCGCCCACATAGATATGCTTGTCGGGAAAGGCGCGCTGCGCGGCATGCAACTGGCCAAGCGCGAAATCGACCGACTCCTCGACCGATACGCCCTGCCAATAGGGCAGGATATGCAGGGTGATGAAGTCGACTTCCTGCGCCAGCTCGGGATATGTCAGCCAGGAATGCAGATCCTCGGCGGTCGAGACCGGCTGGTGGACCGATTGTTTCACTTTGCGGATATAGCGGATCAGCTGCGGCACGCTAAGGGCGCCCGTCTGAATCATTTCGTTCCCGACGATGACACGGTCAACGTTGGAATTCTTATTGGCAAGCTCGATCAGGTATCGGATTTCCTCTTCGTTCATGAAGAGGAACTTCATTTCCAGATTGACCGCTTTCTGATCGTCGCCGTTAAGCTGGTTTAACGGGCGGTCGATCGGCAACTCGCCCCGGTTCCATACACCGCGCAAGTCCGCGCCGGCGGTGACGCGCAGGCCATGTTGGGCGGCGAGGGCCGGAATGATTGGGCTGTTCTGCTCCGGCCAGGGATTGTAGATGCGGACGCTGCCGGCCGCGTTGGAGATCAGCGCTAGGTCCTTGTCGATCGATTCCGGTGTCGGAAACTTGTTCTGGAAGGGATCGTCATCCTTGCGATAGGGGAAGAACGAAATCGAATTGATCGTGCCTTCCCACGGCACGCCGTTCTTCGGGCGGTTCAGCAGCCACCAGCCGCCGAGATTGCCCACAATGATGACGATGAGAACGAGAACACCGGAAAGACGACGCATAAGAGCCCTGAAATCCTGCGGAAATGCGCAATGTCGCACCCGCAGCGCATCGGGGACGACAAAAGCGGCTGCGGGGCTGTGGCAAATGAATGGGCTGAAATATAGCGGATGGCCGCGCGTGCGTCGATAGAGCGACCTGCATATATCGGGTGATCTTGCTGTGGCGAAAAAGCGATGGCGGAGCGGGGAGCGCTCAGGTTAGATCATCGCTCGTTTCGAGGTCAGCATACGGGCACCATGTCTCAGATCATTTCGCGTATTTCCCAGGATATCGGCGCAACCCCGGTTCAGGTCCAGGCGGCGGTCGCGCTGCTCGATGGCGGCGACACCGTTCCCTTCATCGCCCGCTATCGCAAGGAGGTCACTGGCGGCCTCGACGACACGCAGCTTCGTTTGCTTGCCGAAAGATTGGTCTATCTGCGCGAGATGGAGGATCGGCGGACGGCCATCGTCGCCTCGATCACCGAACAGGGCAAGATGACCGATCAGCTTGCCGCCGACATCGCGAGCGCCGACAGCAAGGCCCGACTCGAAGATCTCTATCTGCCCTATCGCCAAAAGCGCCGCACCAAGGCCCAGATCGCCCGTGAGGCAGGTCTGGAGCCGCTGGCCGACCTCTTGCTGTCAGACCCTGCCCAGGAACCAGAAAAAGCCGCCGCATCTTATGTCGATTCGGCCAAGGGTGTTGAAGATGTCAAGGCGGCTCTCGATGGTGCCCGGCAGATTTTGATCGAACGCATGGCCGAGGATGCCGATCTTCTTGGCCGACTGCGCGAACATCTGTGGGACGGTGGATTTCTTGTCTCAAAGATGGCCGAAGGCATGGCCGATACCGGTGCAAAATTTTCCGATTACTTCGACTATCGCGAGAAGATCGCCGAGATTCCTTCGCATCGCGCCCTGGCCCTGTTCCGAGGACGCAACGAGAACGTACTGCTTCTGAAGTTAGAGCCCGCCGATGCCAGCGAGGATCGCGCCGTGGTGACCCAGTGCGAGCATATGATCGCCCGTCGATTCTTCATTGTAGATCAAGGCCGTGCGGCCGATCGCTGGCTCGCCGACACAGTCCGCTGGGCCTGGCGGGTCAAGATCCATCTGCATCTCGAACTGGAACTGATGAGCCGCCTGCGCGAGGCGGCGGAGACGGAGGCGATCAGCGTGTTCGGCCGCAATATGCGCAGCCTGCTGCTGGCCCCGCCGGCCGGCATGCGCGCCACGCTGGGGCTCGATCCGGGTTTGCGCACCGGCGTGAAGCTGGCGGTGGTCGACCGGACCGGCAAGGTGGTGCATACCGGCGTCATCTATCCTCATGTGCCGCGCAACGACTGGACCGGGGCGATGCTGGAAATCGCCTCGCTGGCGCGGAAATTCTCGATCGATCTGGTGGCGATCGGCAATGGCACCGGATCGCGCGAGACCGACAAATTGGTGGCGGACGTGATCGCCAAGCATCCTGAATTGAAACTGACCCGCGTCATGGTGTCCGAGGCGGGCGCTTCGGTCTATTCGGCTTCGGAAGCGGCGGCGCAGGAATTTCCCGATCTCGACGTCACCATGCGCGGCGCCATCTCGATCGCGCGCCGCCTGCAGGACCCGCTGGCCGAACTGGTCAAGATCGACCCCAAGGCGATCGGCGTCGGCCAGTATCAGCATGACGTCGACCAGCCGACTTTGGGCCGCAAGCTCGATGCCGTGGTGGAAGATTGCGTGAACGGCGTTGGCGTCGATCTCAATACCGCTTCCGCGCCGCTGCTGGCGCGCGTTGCTGGTCTCGGTCCGGTGCTGGCCCGCAATATCGTCGCCTTTCGTGATGCCCATGGCGCCTTTGCCGATCGCAAATCGGTGCTGAAGGTCGAGCGCCTCGGGCCCAAGGCGTTCGAGCAGGCGGCTGGCTTCCTGCGCATCAATAACGCGGCCAATCCACTCGACGGCTCTTCGGTGCATCCGGAAGCCTATCCGCTGGTCGAGCGCATCGCCCAAAGTGCCAAGCGCAGCGTTCAGTCGCTGATCGGCGACGTGCCGTTCCTGCGCTCGCTGGAGCCCAGCCGCTATACCGACGAAAAATTCGGCGTGCCGACCGTCACCGACGTGCTGCGCGAGCTGGAAAAGCCCGGCCGCGACCCGCGCGGCAGCTTCAAGACCGCCGAATTCAAGGAAGGCGTCGAGACGTTGAAGGATCTGCAGCCCGGCATGACGCTGGAAGGCGTGGTCACCAACGTCACCAATTTCGGCGCCTTCGTCGATATCGGCGTGCATCAGGACGGGCTGGTCCATATCTCGATGCTGGCCGATCGCTTCGTCAAGGATCCGCACGAGGTGGTAAAGGCCGGCGACGTGGTGCGGGTCAAGGTGCTGGAGGTCGATCTCAAGCGCAATCGCGTCGCCCTGACCATGCGCCTGTCCGAACGCCCGCCGCAGCCGCAGCGCGATGCGGCACCGCGCTCGCAGGATCGCGGGCCCAAGCCGCAGCAGATGAAGGCGTCGCCGCCGCCGTCGGCTTCCAGCGCTGGCGGCGCATTGGCCGAAGCCTTCGCGCGGGCCCGGCAAAAGTGAAGCTCGCCGGCCTTGTCGCCCTGCTGCTGATCGGGGCGGCTGCGCAGGCGGCCGATCTCGATATCGCCTTCATCGGCGGCATGACGGGGGCCAAGGCCAATCTCGCCATCGACCAGTTGGACGGATTTCGTCTCGCCGTGCGCCAACTCGGCGGACGGTTGGGCGGGATCGAGTTCGCCTTGTCGGTGATCGATGACGAGCATAAGAGCGACAAGGCGAAGCAGGCCGAAGACGATCTGTGGAAGAACGGCCACCCGCATGTCCTGCTGCTGTCCTCGACGGAGGACGCCGCCGCCTATGCCGCGGCGCAGGCACAGGGACATCATACGCTGGTGATCAATCTGGGCGCCGCGCCGGGCTCGCTGGCGGGTCGCGACTGCACTCCTTACTTCTTCTCGGTGGTGCCGCGCAGCGACCTGATCCAGGAGCTGACGGGCGCCTATCTGCAGGGGCAGGGCTTTCGCCGTCTCGCCATTTTCGAGCCGCCCGGCCGCTCGGACGCTCTGACCGCCTTTCGCAAAGGCTTCAAGGGCGAGGTGAGCGAGATCGTCAGCCGCCGCGGCACGATGGATTTCACGCCCGATCTGCAGAAACTGTCCCAGGCGAAAGTCGACGCCGCCTATCTGCTGCAATCGGGCGGCATGGCGGTGGAATTCCTGCTGCAATATCAGGCAGCCGGCTTCAAGGACAGTCTGCCGCTGTTTGCTCCGGCCGGCACTCTCGACCAGACCATTCTGGCGGCCAGCGCGCCGGCCGGGCTCGATCTGTTCAGCGTGGCGCCGTGGAGCGACGATCTCGACAGCCCGGCCAACCATCGCATGATCGCCGATTTCGAGGCCGATTACGGCCGTCCGATCAGTATGCGCGCCGCGGCAGGCTATGACGCCGCCATGCTGCTCGACGCGGCGATCCGCGATGCCAAGGGCAAGATCACCGATATGGACGCGTTGCGGCTGTCGGTGAAGCGGGTGGAGTTTCCCAGCACACGCGGGGGCTTTCGCTTCGACAACGACCAGTTTCCGCTGCTGAGCTATTGGGTGCGCCAGGTGGCGAGCGACCCGCGCGGACGGCTGATCAATGAGCAGCGCGGGCTGTTGCAGGCCAATGCGCGCGATCCGCTGGCCACCGAATGCCCGATGTCTCCGGCCCCGCCGGCGGCGCCGCCGAGAGCGCGATGACATTAGATCGACGCGTATACGCGTCGATCTAATGTCTGAATCGCCCTCTAGCTATTTGTTTAGAGGCGGATTCAGCTTTTAGGTGTAATCGCGCAGCGATTCCACCTAAAA
>Ga0116226_10006223_pt1 | contig 10715 bp, 3 predicted proteins | sample S1TSphfallax_FD_89692 | JGI IMG/M metagenome (GOLD analysis project Ga0116226, IMG submission 89692) | Host-associated microbial communities from peat moss isolated from Minnesota, USA - S1T2_Fa - Sphagnum fallax MG | ecosystem: Host-associated > Plants > Peat moss > Unclassified | place: USA...
AAATCCCGCGATCCGAGCGCTGAAAAACCGGCCTTCGCCGAGGCCCTGGAGGCCGCGGCCGACCCGACGCCGCTGATCGTAAATGCCGCCATCAATAACCACGCTCGAAATCCGCTCGCCGCCCAAACCCTGCGCATCTTCATCGATGTGCTTGGCGCGGAGGCCGCCAACCTGGCCTTGAAAGTCTTAGCGACTGGCGGGGTCTATCTCGCCGGCGGCATGCCGCCGCGACTCTTGCCACAACTTCAAGACGGCGCCTTCATGCGTGCGTTCACGGGCAAAGGGCGTTTTGCGGGACTGCTGCAGACGACCCCGGTGCATGTGGTGACTGTCAACGCCGCCTTGCTCGGCGCGACCCTTTATGGGCTTGGCCCGGCTTCCGTTCGCTAAAGTGAGCGCGGCGATCGCGAAGGCGTCGGCGCCCATGAGTAGACTCCGAGGCTGTCGCGGCTCGACCCAGATCGTAACTTGGCGAACCGATCCGGTCGATCTCGCGCCGCCCTTCAAGCGGGTTTTTACGCGCCAAGATCCTCCGGCTTGGACATCCCCAACTGGATCCGCCGCATGAAACTCACCCGTCGAAGCCTTGCCGCTGCGGCCATCGCCCTGGCGACGGCATTTGGTCCGCTCGCAGCCACGACCTCGATCGCATCGGCGAGCCAAAGGGTTACCAGGCCCGGGACGCTGCGCAGCGACAAAAGCTGCTCGATCGGCTGATGGGTGGGGCCGTCCTGACCCAGGCCGATGGAGTCGTGCGTGAAGATATAGACCGCCGGCAGCCCCATCAGGGCGCTCAGGCGGATCGCCGGCTTCATATAGTCGGAGAAGATCAGGAAGGTTGACCCATAGGCCCGGACCTTGGACGCCGCGAGACCATTCACGATCGCGCCCATGGCGTGCTCGCGAATGCCGAAGTGCAGGTTGCGACCGCCGTACTTTTGCGCCTCGAAACTGCCGGCCGCTTCGAACTTCAGATCGGTCTTGGTGGACGGCGACAGGTCCGCCGCGCCGCCTATCAACCAAGGATAGTTGGGGGCGATGGCGTTCAGAACCTTGGCGGACGACTCGCGGGTGGCGAGGCCCTTGGCGTCGGCGGCGAAGCTCGGCAGGTCTGCGTCCCAGCCATTGGGGAGATCGCGCCTCTGCATCTGCGCAAGCTCTAAGGCGAGATCGGGATGCGCCGCCGAGTAGCCCGCCATCGCGTCCCGCCACGTCGCCGCAAGCGCCTGACCGCGCTGGCCCACGCCTGCGGTGAAGTGATCGCGCACCCCATCGGGTAGAGCAGCATGGACGCGTGTCCGTTGGACAGCACGAAGCGGTCCCGATTAGGCCAAATCGGGTCGCTCGGGTCAAAACGTAGGAAGCGCTGCCATAGGGTATCGGCCACCGGGGCCAGAGCCATGGGCGCACCCGGATGGCCGGAATCGGCCTTTTGGACGGCGTCCATGGATAAGGTCCGGATCGTATCGATGCCGAGATCGTCCATCGAGCGGGGGCTTCGCAAAGCCGCCAGCGCCTTTTCCCGGGCGACAGCCTGCTTCGGCGCGGACGGTTTGTTCGCTGCGGCGCCCCTCACGTCGAGCTCCAACTCGTGCCCGCCATGATCTCGGTGCGCCATGTTTCCTCCGCGGTCCCCGGGGCGCCAAGAAAGGGCAGCGACGGGAAGCGGGACGTGTAGGGGGCGACGACAGCCCCCCACAGCCTCGGAAACTACTTAATCCGCCCGGGGGAGGGGATTGCGTTCAACACATTGAGAGTACAGCGATGTCATTATCGCCCAGTCTCAGCTTGATAGCAGCTATTATATTTATGATATGAAAACATTCAGGTCTGGCGCCGCTCTCAGTCAACCGTCAGCCAACAAGCGATCGACGGCGAGCTTCGCATCATCTTGAATCTGTTTCAGGTGCTCGGCGCTGACGAGGCTCTCAGCGTAGATCTTGTAGACATCTTCTGTTCCTGAAGGTCGGGCCGCGAACCATCCGTTCTTGGCGACGACCTTGAGTCCGCCGAGCGGCTGATTGTCGCCAGGAGCGCGGGTCAGCTTCGCTTCAATCGGCTCCCCCGCCAATTCGGGCGCGTCGAACTGTTCCGGCGTGAGCTTGGAGAGGCGCGCCTTTTGGTCCCTCGACGCCGGTGCGTCGATGCGCTGGTAGTAGGATGTTCCCAGATCGTGGGTCGCGGCGGTGTAGAACTCGCCCGGGTCCTGCCCCGTCTTGGCGGTGATCTCTGCGGCCAAGAGGCCCATGATCAGCCCGTCCTTATCCGTCGTCCAGACCGAGCCATCGCGGCGCAGGAAGGCGGCGCCGGCGCTCTCCTCACCGCCAAAGCCCAGCGATCCCTCGATCAGGCCCGCGCTGAACCATTTGAAACCCACTGGCGTCTCGATCAGCTTTCGGCCCAGCTTCGCCGTCACCCGATCGATCATGGCGCTGGAGACGGCCGTTTTGCCGACAGCGCAATCGGGCCGCCAAGCCGCCCGGTTGGCGAACAGATAGGCGATCGACGCCGCAAGATAGGTGTTGGGGTTCATCAGCCCCCCGGAGGGGCAAACGATGCCGTGGCGGTCTGCGTCCGTATCGTTGGCGAAAGCGACGTCGAACTGGCTGCGCATGGCGATCAACGGCGTCATCGCATAGGCCGACGAACAATCCATGCGGATCTGCCCATCCCAATCCAGCGTCATAAAGCGGAATGTTGGATCGATGGCGTCGTTGACGACGGTCGCATGGAGCCCGTAACGCTCGATGATCGGGGCCCAGTATTGCACAGCCGCGCCCCCTAGCGGATCGATCCCGATGCGCACCCCGGCGCTGCGCACCGCGTCCAGATCGACCACGTTGATCAGGTCGGCCACATAGGGGGTGATGTAGTCGTAGGGATGAATACATGCGGCTTTGCGGGCGCGCTCAAGCGGCAGTCGCAAGATGCCGTCGAGCTTCTTGGCCAAGAGGTCGTTGGCGACCCGCTCGATCCATTTGGTCACTTCGGTGTCGGCCGGACCGCCGTTCGCCGGGTTATACTTGAATCCGCCGTCGTCAGGCGGATTGTGCGATGGGCTGATCACGACGCCGTCGGCTAGGCCTGCGGTCCGGCCGCGATTGTAGCCCAGAATGGCGTGGGAGATCACGGGCGTCGGCGTATAGCCGCCGTGCGCATCGATCATGGTTTCCACGCCATTGGCAGCCAGCACCTCGAGCGCGCTGGCGAAGGCGGGCTCGGACAGGGCGTGGGTGTCCATGCCCATGAACAGGGGCCCGTCGAAGCCGGCCTGGCGCCGATAGAGGCAGACGGCTTGAGTGATCGCCAGGATATGGGCTTCGTTGAAGGCGCTGGCGAAGGCCGAGCCGCGGTGACCAGACGTCCCGAAGGCGACCCGCTGGGCAGCGATCGTTGGGTCCGGCGTCAGCGCAAAATAGGAGGTTGTCAGCCTGGCGACGTTGACGAGGGCCGACGGCGGAACGGCCTTGCCGGCAAGCGGGCTTATTTTTTCGGCCATGTCAGCTTCACATCCGTTCCCAAAATAACGTCTACAGCGTGGGCGGCGCCGTCGTCCAGAAGGGGAATGAGCAGGCCCTGGCCTTCGCCCAGCGGCTGTCCATCAAGCTTGAGGGTCAAGATCCCGCGACTGACCTCGTGGGGGTTTTCAACCGTGATCTCGTAGACGGCCGAGCGATAGCGATAGGTGATTTGAAAGCCGGGCCAGGCGCGCGGGATGCAGGGATCAAGCGTGAGATTGGCGCCCTGGACCCTAAAACCGAGCAGCCGCTCCAACGCCACCCGGTACATCCAGCCCGCGGACCCGGTGTACCAGGTCCAGCCGCCGCGTCCGACATTGGGCGGCTCGGAATAGACGTCGGCGCAGATGACATAGGGCTCGACCTTATAGCGGTGGATTCCGGCGGGGCTGTCGCCATGACGGATCGGATTGAGCAGGGAGAGCCATTCGCCCGCCTTGTCGCCATCGCCCTGCATCGCGGCCGCCAGGGCCGCCCAGACCGCGCCATGGGTATATTGGCCGCCATTCTCGCGAACGCCCGGTGGATAGCCCTTGATGTAGCCTGGATCGTGGGCCGGATTGTCGAACGGCGGCGTGAACAGCAGCGACAATTTCTCGTCCGGGCGCACCAGATATTTGTCCAAGGCAGCCATCGCCCGCTTGGCCCGCGCCGGGTCCGCTGCGCCCGAAATCACGGCCCATGATTGCGCGATCGAGTCGATCCGGCACTCAATGCTTGAGGCCGAGCCGAGCGGCGTCCCGTCGTCGAAATAAGCCCGACGATACCAGTCGCCGTCCCATCCGTCGCGCTCCAGGGCGTCCTTCAAGGCGGCTGAATGCTGACGCCAATCGCTGGCATGCTTGGCGTCGCTATGGCGTTCCGCAAGCTTCGCAAACGACTCCAGCGTCGAATAGAGGAACCAGCCGAGCCAGACGCTCTCGCCCTGTCCGCCCTCGCCGATCTGGTCCATGCCGTCGTTCCAATCGCCGGCCCCCATCAGCGGAAGTCCGTGCGATCCGACGGCCAGGCTCATGTCCAGCCCCAGAGCGCAGTGGTCGAACAGGCTGGCCGTCGTTTCCGACGGGGTAGGGAGAAAGAAGACGTCCCTCGCCCCCTCCTTGATCGCAGGGCCATCGATGAAGGGAACCCGCTCGTCCAGCACGGTCAGGTCGCCGGTGACCTCGACGTAGTGGGCGACGACATAGGCGAGCCAGCCGCGGTCGTCGGAGACGCGGGTGCGAATGCCGCTCCCCGATTCCGGCAGCCACCAGTGCTGCACATCGCCTTGGGGAAATTGCCGCCCGGCCGCCCGAAGAATGTGCTCCCGGGCGATATCCGGCCGCGAGACGCAGAGCGCCATGACGTCCTGTAGTTGGTCGCGGAAACCATAGGCGCCGCTCGCCTGATAAAAGCCGGCGCGCGCCCAGATCCGGCACGCCAGGGTCTGGTAGGGAAGCCAACGGTTCAAAAGGATGTCCAGCGCGCGGTCTGGCGTCTTGACCTGGACGGTCCCGAGCAGATCGTCCCACTGCCGCGTGACGTCAGTGAACACAGCGTCGAGATCGGCCAGTCGGTATTTCGCGAGGAGAGCTTGCGCCTGAGGCTTCGTCGCCGACTGGCCGAGGAAGAAGACGATTTCGGTCGCGCTGTCCGCGGCGAGCGTCACGTGGGTCTGTAGCACTGCGCAGGGGTCGAGGCCTGCGCCGCTTCGATTGGAGAGCGGCGCGCCGGTCGCCAGAGCGCGGGGCCAATCCAGAGCCCCGTCGCGGCCCAGAAACTCGGTCCGATCGCAGGTCGCCGCCATCTGGCGCCCGTTCAGGTCCGCGAACGCCACCCGGGCGCCAAAGGGTCCGCTCCAAGGATTTTGCGCGAAAATCGCCCCCGTCGCCGGGTCGATTTCGGTCGTCACATAGGGCGCCGTGGCGGCGCGGCTCGTGCCTAGAACCCATTCAACATAGGCGGTGACGGAGAGACGCCGTTCACGACCCGACTGATTGACGAGCTTAAGCCGCGATATTTTGATCGAGTCGTCGATGGCGACATATTGGAGCAATCCCAGCGAGACCCCGTGAGAGGCGTGCTCGAAACGGCTGTACCCCTGTCCGTGTCGCACTGTGTAGGGCGAGGTCTTCTCCCGTATGGGCAGCGCCGTGGGGCCCCAGATCTGGCCGGTGTCCTCGTCGCGCAGGTAGAGGATTTCGCCCGGCGCATCGCCGACCGGATCGTTGGACCAAGGCGTCAGCTGGTTCTGCTGGCTGTTCACCGACCAGGTGAAGCCCCCGCCGTCCGCCGACACCTGGAACCCAAAGGTCGGGTTGGAGACCACATTGATCCAGGGCGCCGGTGTGTGAGCGTCGCCTTCGAGCAGCGTCAGATACTCATGCCCCTCGTTCGCGAACCCCCCCAGCCCATTGAAGAACTCCAGCTGTGGCGGCGTTTGGGGATGGGGTCGGGTTGAGGCCGGCGCCGCGGCTCTGAGCGGCGGCGCATCGGCAGGTTTGAGGTCCCGCGCCCGGTCCAGCTGGTCCGCCAGCAAGCCGCGATCGCCATGGAGGACGCAACGAGCGGCCGCGTGAAGCAGGGCCTGGGTGTCGGAGGAAACGCGATCGGCGCGCAGCCTAAACGCAGACCCGAGTGGCTCTGCGCCCCCGCCCGTAGGCGTCGATCGGTTCATTCGAACCAGCGCCTCCAGGCCGATTTGGAGGTCCTGGACATAGGATGCGGCGCGCCCATTCAGGATCACCAGATCGACAGCGAGCTGCTTCAGCCGCCAATATTCGTGCGCCCGCAGAAGCTGACGCACCAGGTCCAGGCCGCCGTCCTCGTCGATACAGACCAGGACAATAGGCAGATCGCCCGATATGCCGTGCTCCCACAGGGTTGAGGCTGGCCGCAAGCCACGCTTGATGGCCTCAGACGGCGGGCGCAGGGCGGAGTCGGCGTAGAGCACGCGGTTCGCCAGGCGCTGAAACAGGTTCGCCTCTTCCGAATTGATTCCCAGGTGTCGAAGCTGGGTCTGCGCCTGGCTCCAGGCGAGCGCGGTCGCCCGTTCGAACGCCACCGGATCGTGATGCTTGTCAGCAAGGGCCAGCACCTCGTCGCGCGAGGCGGCGACGAGGGTCCAAAAGGCGATGCGCACCGTGCCGCCCCGGGGAACTTTCACCCGACGACGCAGGCTGAAGATCGGATCGAGCACGGCGCCGGCGGTATTGGAAAGCGGCCAGCCCTCGTTGATCATCGCCGAGGATCGGATGGTTTGGCCGCGCCCCAGGAACCGCGCCCGATCGGTTTCGAACTGCACGTCGCCGCACGACTCGCCCTCCACGACGGCCAAGTGCGCCGCCCACACGAGTGGATCGGCCGACGATCGGCGCCGGCGTGTCGCCAGAATGGCGCCGAGGTTGGGGGCGAACTCGGTCTGGACGAACAGTTTGGCGAAGGCGGGGTGGGCCAGATCGTCCGCCTGGCGCGCCAGTGCGAGCTCGGCGTAAGACGTCAGCTCGATCTCGCGCGGGCGCGTGCCATGATTGGTGATCGAAACCCGGCGAACCTCGGCGTCGTCCTCGGAAGACACCACGACTTCCAGGGTCGTCGTCAGCGTCGCATCCGATCTCGTGATCTCGGCCCGATCCTCGGCGAAGGCCACGTCGTAGCTGTCGGGCTCTACGGCGCTCGGCTGGTAGCCGACGGACCAGGTCCGCCCGCTTCGCACGTCGCGGAGGAAGACATAGGCGCCCCATCCATCGCAGGTGACGTCCTCGCGCCAGCGGGTGACGGCGATATCGCGCCACCGGCTGTAGCCCGATCCTGTGGCCGTGACCATCGACGAATACCGGCCGTTCGACAGGATCTGCGTGCGCGGCCTGTGGGAGTGGGCTGAGGAATATCGGCGTCCCGTTTCCAGTACCTGATCGGCGACCTCGCCGACCGTCGCCTGTTCCGGCGGCGGCCGGGCCAGGGCCACTTCCCGTGGCATACGTTCCTGCAGCAGCAGTTCGGATGCTTTCACGATCGGCTCGGCGTGGAAGCGCGCGCGCATCTGGCCGTTTTTGAGCGTGTTCGCAATGCCGACCAAGGTCATCGCCTGATGGTGGGCCATGTAGGCGCGAATGATGGCGAACTTTGTCCCATCCGGCAGGCGCGAGCGCGTGTAGTCAAGCGCTTCATACCAGCCATAGACGCCGCGCGCGCCAAGCTCCGTTAGACGCCGATAGTTGTGCGCCGCCGCCGCCGGATTGACCATGGCGCCGAGACCGCTCGCATAGGGCGCGATCACAATACTGTCGCCCAGTCCGCGTTTATAGCCAAGGTCGGGGACGCCAAAGCTCGAATATTGATAGGTCTGCTCGATGTCGCGAACATTGTATTCGGACTCAGACATGCCCCACGGAACGCCCAGCTGATCTGCGTATCGCGCCTGGCGCCATACCGCCAGCCGGTTGGTCTGCTCCAACAGACTGCCGGCCGGGGCCCGCATCACCAGCGACGGCATGAGATATTCGAACATCGATCCGGACCAGGAGATCAATCCCGACCCGCCATCGATTGGCGTCATGGTGCGTCCAAGCCTGAACCAGTGCTTGGCCGGCAGGTCGCCCTTGGCGATGGCGATGAAGCTCGCCAGCCGCGCTTCGGAGGCCAAAAGGTCGTAGACGTTGGGGTCCAGGCTTCCGTCGTCGGCGCGGTAGCCGATCGAGAGGAGTTGCCGATCCTCGTCGAACAGAAAGCCAAACTCCATGGCGTCGAACAGCTGTCGGCTGATCACAGCGACAGCGTTGAGGCGCTCGGCGATGGCCGGGGACTCATTTGACGCTTCCAGATCGCGCTGATGCGTGGCTACGCAGGCGCGCAGAGCTTCCGCCCAGACCACGATCTCGCCCTCGCTGGGGCCGGCCCGCTTATCCAGCCAGGCGTGGGCGATCACATTCAGCGCCTGCGCCTTCTGCGCCAGATCGGCGAGGATTGGGCCTATGTTGGAGGGGCGTGACGGCGGATGCTGGAGCACCGCCGCGAACGCATCCAGAGCGCTTTCCAAGTCCGCATTGGCCGCGCCGTCCTGGCTTGCGTCGGCGGTGGGGACGCGCGACGCTTCCCGCATGATGTGCAAACTGTCTTGCAAGCCCTCGACCCAACAGGGGTTCGCAATCGGGGCTCCGGCCATCTCGCGGCAGGCCTCGCCCAGGGCGAGCAAATGGCCGGCCAGATTGCCGCTATCGACCGACGAAACGTACTTCGGTTCCAGCGCACGAAGATCAATCGTATCGTACCAGTTGTAGAGATGGCCGCGGAACCGCTCCATTTTAGCTATCGTCGCGAGGGTGGCCTCCAGCTGCTCAAGGGCGTCCAGTGTTCCGATCCAACCGAAGTCTCGCGCGGCGATAACGGACAGCAGGAAGAGCCCGATATTGGTGGGGGAGGTTCGGTGCGCGATGACCGGTTCGGGATCCTCCTGAAAGTTGTCCGGCGGCAACATGTTGTCTTCGGCCGTCACGAAGGCTTCAAAGAACCGCCACGTTCGCCGGCCGATCAGCCGTAGCGCTAGTGCGTCGTTCGGCATGATCAGGAGATGCCCAGCCGGGGGCGGCGGCGCGCTGGCCCACCGTGCGATGAGCGGCGAAAGCGTCCACAGGGCGGCGAAGGGAACCGCGATCGCCAAGGTTCGCGACCCCTCGATATATAGGGCTGCGACGAGCAGGCCGGCGAAGACGGCGCTTCCGGCCAGCTGGGCGATCAGGCCGCGGCGGCTGAACTCAGTGTCCTTATCGGTTTGGGCGGCGGACACCCACTGCAGCAGTCGCCGGCGACGAATGAACAGCCGAAACAGCGTGCGCAGCACCGCATCGACCATGAGCCACGCCTGGTGAGCGAGGGAGACGATCAGAAACGCACACTGGAGCGCGCCGAGGATCACATCGCTGCGGAGCGAGCGCACATGGTTATGCAGCGAAACGCCCAAGCGCCGCGGAACTAGGCCGGCGACCGCCGGTAGGAAGGGCGGCATGGCGATCGTCAGGATAATGAACCCTGTCCAGATCTCCGCCGTCGCCACGGACTGGAACCAGCCGACCAGCAAGGCCAAAAGCGCCGCCGGCGCCGACAGCGAGCGGCGCAGATTGTCGATCAGCTTCCAGCGTCCCATGAGCGGGAGTTTGGTCCTGCGCGGGCCGTCGGTCGCCTTGCGGCCATAGCCGAGAATCCAGGGCAGCAACTGCCAATCCCCGCGAACCCAGCGGTGTTGGCGCGCCGATGAGACGTCGTAGCGCGAGGGAAACTCTTCGACGACCTCGATATCGGAGACCAGGCCCGACCGTGTCAGGATACCTTCAAGGAGATCGTGGCTGAGAACCGAGCTTTCGGGAATCTGTCCGTCGAGGGCGGCGGCGAACACATCAACGTCGTAGATCCCCTTGCCGCAGTAGGACCCTTCCTCGAATAGGTCTTGATAGATGTCGGACACGGCGAGCGCGTAAGGGTCCAATCCGTTAGGGCCGGAGAAGACCCGCTCAAACAGCGATCCCTGGGCGCCGATGGGCAGCGATGGAGTCACGCGGGGCTGGAGGATGCCATGCCCTTGGACGACCAGACCGACGCTTGCGTCGAAGCGCGCCCGGTTGAGGGGATGGGCGATCTTGCCGATCAGGCGTCGTGCGGTCCCGATCGGCAAGCGCGTGTCGGCGTCCAGGGTGATAACGTAGCGGATGCCCGGCGGCAGCGACGGCGCCTCGCCCGCGATCGGCAAGAAGGTCGTATCGTCGGCGCCGCGCAGCAGGCGATTGAGTTCATGCAGCTTGCCGCGCTTACGCTCCCAGCCGATCCATCGCCCTTCGCCGTCGTTCCAAACGCGGCGCCGTTGCAGGAGGCGAAAGCGCGGGCCGTCCGCGGCGGGACCATAGAGCATATTCAGTCGCGCAATGCCCGCAGCCGCGGCGGTGAACAGGTGGTCGTCGTCCTCCGCGACGGTCTCGGTCAGGGCGTCCCGCCAGTCTGATAGCAGCGCAAACGTCAGATCGTCGCCCGGACTGGACAGGTGATGGACTTCCAGCCGCTCGATCTGCGCTTCCAGGGCCGGGATATCGGTCAAGATCGTGGGGACGACGACGATGGTGCGCAGGTGGGACGGAATTCCCTCCCGCAGTTCGAGGCCGGGCAGGCGCATCGCCCCTAGATGCCGGGTGATCATGCGGTTCACAAAGGCGACCGCTACGTCCGAAGCCG
>Ga0116226_10006224_pt1 | contig 10715 bp, 10 predicted proteins | sample S1TSphfallax_FD_89692 | JGI IMG/M metagenome (GOLD analysis project Ga0116226, IMG submission 89692) | Host-associated microbial communities from peat moss isolated from Minnesota, USA - S1T2_Fa - Sphagnum fallax MG | ecosystem: Host-associated > Plants > Peat moss > Unclassified | place: USA...
TGCGCCAGGACAGCCTCGCGCGCCGCGGCCTTCTCGTCCCAGAGCGACACCTCCGCCCCGCCGGCGATGAGAGCGCGCGCCGCGGCGACGCCCGTACGGGCAAGGCCGAAGACGGCGACGCGCTTGCCCTCGAAACCGCGGACGGTGATCACGTGGCGCCGCCCTCCCCTATCTGAGCTTCAGGGTGGCGAGGCCGATCAGGGCCAGCACGATGGAGATGATCCAGAAGCGGATCACCACGGTGGACTCCTTCCAGCCCAACCGCTCGAAGTGGTGATGGATCGGGGCCATCTTGAAGACGCGCTTGCCGGTGAGCTTGAAGGAGGCGACCTGCACGATCACCGAGACCGTCTCCAGCACGAACAGCCCGCCGATGATGACCAGGACGATCTCGTGCTTAGTGGCCACGGCGATGGCGCCGAGGGCCCCGCCGAGGGCCAGGGAGCCCGTGTCGCCCATGAAGATCTTGGCCGGCGGCGCGTTGAACCAGAGAAACCCCAGACCAGCGCCGATGAGGGCGCCACAGAACGGCGCGATCTCGCCGACCCCGGGGATGAAGTGGAGCTGCAGATAGTCGGCGAACTTCACGTTGCCCACGAGGTAGGCGATGAAGCCGAAGGCGGCGGCCGCGATCATCACCGGCGCGATGGCCAAGCCGTCAAGACCGTCGGTGAGATTCACCGCGTTGGAGAAGCCGCCGATCACCACCATGCCGAAGACGATGTAGAACCAGCCGAGATTGAGCAGGAGTTGCTTGAAGATCGGGAAGGCCACCGAACTCTGCAGACCCGGATCCACGGGCCGGAAGCTGGAGACCATGATCAGGTAGGTGGCGAGCCCGGCGACGCCGAACTGGAAGGCGATCTTCATCCAGCCGGAGACCCCCGCCGTGGTCTGTTTGGTCACCTTTGCGTAGTCGTCGAGGAAGCCGAGGAGGCCATAGGCGGCGGTGACCATCAGCACCACCCAGACGAACAGGTTGGCGAGGTCGCCCCAGACCAGCGTGCCGACGATCAGACCGGCGAGGATCATGAAGCCGCCCATGGTGGGCGTGCCGGCCTTCTCGATGATGTGGCGCTCGATGCCGTCGCTGCGGATCGGCTGGCCGCGTCCCTGCTTCTTGCGCATCCAGTCGATGAATCGGTTGCCCATCAGCCCGACCACCGCCTGGGCGGTGAACAGGGCCGCCCCGGTGCGGAAGGTGAGGTAGCGGAACAGATTCAGGATCGGGATGTGATGCCCGTGCGCCTCAAGGGCGTGGATCAGCAGGAACAGCATCAGCGGTCCTTTTGCGGGGAATCGGTTCGATGCGCGCTCAATAGCACGTCCACCACGTGGGAAGCTTTGGAGCCCTTCGAGCCCTTGGCCATAACCACGTCGCCGCTGGCGAGGGCCGCGCGGACATCGGGCGCAAGATCCTGGGCGGTCGCACGCCAGGCCCCGCGCTTGGCCTCGGGCAGGATGTCCCAGAGGGCGCGCATGGATGGGCCGGCGAGGAACACCCGCTCCACCCCCGCCTCTTCGATCGGTTCGGCCAAGCCGGCGTGCAGTGCGGGCGCATCCTCGCCCATCTCCAGCATATCGGAGAGGACGGCGATCTTCCGTCCCGCCTTGTAGCCGCCGAGAGTCGCCAGCGCCGAGCGCATGGAGATGGGATTGGCGTTGTAGCTCTCGTCGATCAGGGTGACGGGCTTGCCGTCTATGTAGAGGGCGTGGGTCTCACCCCGGCCCTTCAGCGGGGCGAAGCCGGCCAGGGCCTCCAAGGCGACTTCTATCGGCGCGCCGAGCGCCTCTACGGCAAGCAGGGTGGCGAGGCTGTTCAGGCCCCAGTGCGCGCCGCTCTGGGCGATGGGGAAGCGCAAGACTTGCCCATGTATGGAGGCGACGATCACCGCCCCCGAGCCCTGCACCTCAAAGCCTAAAAGCCGGGCGTCGCAGCCCGCGCCCGCGCCGAAGCTTAAAACCTCGGCGCCGTTCGCCCGCGCCGCATCCACAAGGAAATCGAACCACCTGTTGTCGGCGTTCAGGATCGCGACGCCGCCCGGCTCAAGCCCCTCGAAGATCTCCGCCTTGGCGCGGGCCACGCCGGTCTCGCCGTCGGGAAAGTTCTCCACGTGCGCGCCGCCCACCATGGTGACCACGGCCACGTGGGGACGGACCATCTTCACCAAGGGCCGGATTTCGTCCGCGTGGTTCATACCGATCTCGAACACGGCGCGGCGGGTCTCTCGCGGCATACGGGCCAGGGTCAGGGGCACGCCGATGTGGTTGTTGTAGCTCAAGACCGAGTTATGGCTCGGCCCCGCCAGCTTCAGCGCGGCGGCGATGGCCTGGGTGACGCTGGTCTTGCCCACCGAACCGGTGACGGCGGAGCGGCGGGCTTCCGGCGCCCGCTCACGGGCGGCCACGCCGAGTTGCTCCAAGGCGCGCAAGGTCTCGGACACGCGGACGGACGGTCCCTCCGCGGGCTTGGAGGCGAGGACGCCGGCGGCGCCCTTCGAAAGCGCCTGAGGGACGAACTCATGCCCGTCCCGCTCGCCGGCCAGAGCCACGAACAGGTCGCCGGGTTCGAGGGTGCGGGTGTCGATGGAGACGCCAGAGCAGGTGAAGGCGCCCTGCACATCGCCACCTGTCGCGGCGGCGATGTCTTCCGCCGTCCAGAGCGCTTCAGGCATCGGCTAATCCGAGTGCGGCGCGGGTCTCATCCACGTCGTCGAAGGGATAGACGACGCCGGCGACGGTCTGGCCTTGCTCGTGGCCTTTGCCGGCCACCACCAGGATGTCGCCGGCGCGAAGCTGCTCGGCGGCGGCGCGGATGGCGGCGCGGCGGTCGCCGACCTCCAGCGCGCCAGGCGCCGCCGCGAGGATGGCCTTGCGGATCTCCGCGGGGTCTTCGGAGCGGGGGTTGTCGTCGGTGACGATCGCGATGTCGGCGAGGTCGGCCGCCGCCTGACCCATCAGCGGCCGCTTGGCCCGGTCGCGGTCGCCGCCCGCGCCGAACACCACGATCAACCGGCCGGAGACGTGCGGACGAAGGGCGTTCAGCACCGTGATCAGACCGTCCGGCGTATGGGCGTAGTCCACATAGGCGTCCCCGCCGTTAGGCCCCGCGCCCACATATTGCAGCCGGCCCGGCGCACCCTTCAGGGTCTCGAGCGCGCCCAGCACCGCCTCGACCTTTTCGCCAGTGGCGATGCAGAGCCCAGCGGCGGCCAGCACATTGGCGGCTTGGAACGCGCCGGCGAGGGGCAGGCGCACGTCGTAACTCTTACCGTCGCGCGAGACGGTCAGGCGCTGTCCGAAGGGCTCGGGGATGCGGCTGACGAGGCGCAGACCGACGCCGCTTTCGCCCACCGACATGACGCTTTGACCCTGCATCACCGCGGCGGCGGCAAAGGCGTCGAAGGCGTCGCTGTCGGCGTTCAGCACCGCCGTGCCCCCCCGCGGCAGCAGGGACCGGAACAGGCGCAGCTTGGCCTCGCGATAGGCGGACATGCTCTTGTGATAGTCGAGGTGATCCTGGGTCAGGTTCAGGAAGGCGGCGGCTTTCAGCGTCAAGCCGTCGAGACGGCGCTGGTCAAGACCGTGGCTCGACGCCTCCAGCGCCAAATGGGTCACGCCGCGCTGCGCCAGATCGGCGGCGAAGCGGGCGACGTCGGCGGCGTCCGGGGTCGTGAGCCCCGGCGGGGTCAGGTTCTCGCCGTCCAACTGCAAGCCCAGGGTGCCGAGGCTGGCGGATTTGCGGCCAAGTGCGGTGAAGATCTGGCGGCAGAAGGTGGCGACGGAGGTCTTGCCGTTGGTGCCGGTGACCGCGACAATGGTCTTGGGCTCGGCGCCCCAGAAGGCGCGGGCGGCCAGGGCGTAGGCCCTACGCACGTCGTGCACCTGCACCACCGGCGCGTTCGCGCCATCGACTGCTTCGCCCACGAGGATCGCCGCGGCGCCCGCCGCAACCGCCTGGGGAATGAAGCTCTTGCCGTCGTTGGCCGCACCCGGCAGGGCGGCGAACAGGACGCCCGGCGTCACCTTGCGGCTGTCCGCCGTAACACCCGTGATTATAGGATCGGCGTCGCCCATGCTGGACGACGGGCGCTTTAGAAGGTCGGACAGGCGCTGCGGGGCGGAGGCGGTCATGGCGAACCCCAACTCATTGCGCTTCTGAACCCGAGGGTGGACCGGAGGTTGCCGGCGCCGGAGCGATAGGCGCGCGCTTCACGCCGACGAAGGGGGCGATACGATTAATCACCAGGCCCGCCGTCGGCGCCGCATTCCAGCCGCCGGTGATGAACCCCATGCTGTCGGGGGTCTTCTGCGGCGCGTCCAGGGTGATCTGCACCATGTAGCGGTTCATGCCGATAGGCCCTGTCGAAGGGAAGACGGCCACGAAGGAGGAGATGTTATCGGTCCCATAATGCCCGTGATCGGGCTTCTGCGCGGAGCCGGTCTTGCCGCCGACGAATAGGCCCGGCACATCGGCCTTGCCGCCCGAGCCCTCAGTCACGTTCAGCCGCATCAGTTGCAGCATGGTGGCGGAGGTTTTCTCCGAGATCACCCGGCGGCCCTGGACGACGGCCCCTGGGGCGAGTTTGCGGATGGTGAGGGGCGTATAGACGCCGCCGTCGAGGAGGGCGCGATAGCCCGTCGCCAAAGCGAGCGGGCTGACGGCGATCCCCTGGCCGAAGGCGATCTGGGCCAGGGTCTGGTCGGAGAACTGATGCGGCAGGATCGGGCGCGCGCTCTCGGCCAGTTCGCTTGGCGCGGCGGCGAAGAGGCCGAACCGGCGGAAGTAGTCCTGCATGCGCTGCGGCCCCGCCTGGAGCGCGAGCTTGGCGGCGCCGATGTTGGAGGAGTGGGTGAACACCTTCCATAGCGGCAAGGTGGTGTCGCCCTTGTCGAAGTCGTGCACCAGCCGCCCGCCGAGTTCGATCGGGTGGGAGACATCGAAGGTCGAGTCGATGGTGGCGACGCCCGAGTCGATGCCCGCCGCCAGGGTGAAGGCCTTGAATACCGAACCCAATTCGTAAACCGAAGCCGCGCCGCGATCCACCATCTGGTCCGGGGTCGCCTTCCCCGGCGCGTTGGGATCGAAGTCGGGCTGACTGGAGAAACCGAGTATTTCGCCGGTCTTTACGTCGACGACGATGCCGACGCCGCCGAGGGCGCGGTATTTTGCGACAGCTTTGCGCAGTTCGTCGTCGAGGGCGCCTTGCACACGTAGGTCGATGGAGAGCGCCACCGTCCCCTGCCCCGCCGCGGCCGCGCGGATGTCGCCGTCGAGGGCGCGCTCAGCACCCGCGAGGCCGTGGCCGGCGGTGTCGGAGAAGCCGATGATGTGCGCCGCCTCATCACCCAAGGGATAGGTGCGCTTGGGATCTTCCTCGAACTCGACGCCTGGGCGACCCAGGTCATGGACCAGATCGCGCTCTTGCCGCGTCAGGCCGCTCATCAGCAGCATCCGGCGGCCGGAGGAGAGCGCCCGATCGACACGATCGACGGGCATGTTGGGCAAGGCGCCGATGAGATCGTCCCGCGTCTCGCTCTCGTGGCCCTGCGAGATGTCCCGGGGGTCGAGGTAGAGGGCGTAGTGCGGGACGTCGATGGCCAGAAGCTCGCCGTTTCGGTCCACAAGGTCGGCGCGGGCTTCGGGCGGCGCATCCGCCCCCGCTTCCGCCGAACTGTAATGCGAGAACAGCGCCCGCTTGGTCGCCTCGACGCCCAGGGCGACGAAAGCCAAACTGAACAGCATCATGATGAGGAAGGTGCGCAGGCGTGCGTCGTTGATCGCCGCGCCCTCGGCCTTAGAGCGCTCGAAGGCATGCTCCACCTTCCACATGGCCTCGACCATCCAGCGCCAGACCTGGATCGCCTTGGAGGGCGGGCGAAAGCCGGAATGGTGGTCGGCGTGGCTCATGGGGCGACCCTCGGCGCTATTGCGAGGTATGCGCGGCGGGCAGGCCGCCTGGGGCGGCCCCCGATACGCCGAGGGATGGGCGGCGCATGACGTCGGCCACGGTTTCGGGTTGAGCCTCCTGCTTGGCGGAGACCGCCTGCATGCCGAGGTATTGGGTGGAGAGCCGCTCCAGACGTTCGGGCGATTCAAGGCGCGCAACCTCGGCCCGCAACGCGCGGACCTTGTGTTGCTCCTCGGCGATCTGACGGGTGGTGTCGGCGATCTGCGCCCCCTCCGCGCCCGCCATGCCCTTGAACAGATAGACGCTGAGGATCAGGGCGATGACGCTGGCGAACCCGATCAGTTCGATGACGCGAAACCCCCGCACCCGACGGTCGAACATGTTGGCGACGGTGTTCATGCGGCGATCCTCCAAGCGGGAGCAGACGTGCGGACGGCGGCCCTGAGCTTGGCGGAGCGGGCGCGCGGGTTCTCGGCGGTCTCGGCCTCGGAAGGGCCGCGGGCGCCGTTGAACATAAGGGTGAAGCTCGGGGCAGGGCCGCTTTGCTTCGGCGGCGCATGGCGCGAGCCGGCGGGGGTGCGCCCGGCGCGCTCGGCCAAGAAGCTTTTGACGATGCGGTCTTCCAGGGAATGAAAGGTGACGACGGCAAGACGCCCGCCCTCGCCCAGCACCCGCTCGGCGGCGAGGAGACCGGCTTCGAGTTCGGCGAGTTCTTCGTTCACGGCGATGCGCAGGCCTTGAAAGGTGCGGGTGGCGGGATGCACAGGCGCGCCGCGCCTGCCGCCTAAGGCTTTCTCAACCACCTCGGCGAGGTCGAGGGTGCGGGTGAAGGGCTGCTCAGTGCGGCGGCGGACGATGGCGGAAGCGATGCGGCGGGACTTGCGCTCTTCACCGTAAAGCCAGATCACCCGGGCGATCTCCGCCTCGTCCTCTTCGTTCACCAGATCGGCGGCGGTGGGACCCTCCGCGCCCATGCGCATGTCGAGGGGTCCGTCGCGCATGAAGGAGAAGCCGCGCTCGGCTTCGTCGAGTTGCATGGAGGAGACGCCGAGGTCGAACACGATGCCGGCGGGCGTAGAGGCGCCGGCGTCGGTCAGCCCGTCTTCGAGTTCGGAGAAACGGCGCGGGACAAGGGCGAAACGACCGGGATGATCGGCGGCGACGGCGGCGGCGAAGCGCACAGCGGAAGGGTCTCGATCGAAGGCGATCACCTCCGCCCCTCGCTCAAGAAGGGCGCGGGCATAGCCGCCGGCGCCGAACGTGGCGTCGACAATCAGCTCGCCCGATTTCGGGCCGAGCACCTCGACGACCTCGTTCAGCAGGACGGAGATATGCGGGCGATCGGTCACGCCGCGCCCTCCGTCAGGCGTGCGCGCTGCTGGCGGCGGAGGTCGGAAAGGCCCTCGCGGGCGGCGAGGCGCTGGGCGGCGCGATGGGCGCGGAAAGCGTCGCGCTCCCAGATCTGGAAGCGATCGCCAAGACCCACCACCGTGACCCAATCCGACAGACCGAACTCGCGGCAAAGATCGTCGGGCAGGGTGATGCGGCCGGCGGTGTCGAAGCTCAGTTTGAACATGCCGCCGAGGATGCTGGTCTCCAACGCCTCGCGCAGAGGGTCGCCGAAGGGCAACTCCTCAATCAGACCGCGGTATTGCTGGAACAGGGCCTGACCGCCGCCCTCGAGGCAGTCTGCGGCGATGGAGGGAAAGCAGAACACCCCGTCGAAGGGGCCGGACACCAGAGCGCGGAACTCCGCCGGCACCACAATGCGCCTTTTTGCATCAAGTTGTTTCTCGAACGTCGAGAGAAACACCCGCCCTTAGCCCCTCTGTCGAAACACCTCCGAAGACGCCTAGCCCGCGAAGCGCCCACAGATCATGCCTAACATGGGATTAACTGGGATACAATGACACCAAATGGGACAAATTGTTCGGCTTTATTCTAACAACAAGTTACTAACAGAACATACACAGAACAAATTACAGGTACTCGCTGTAACTTTAGCGGCGAGGCCTTGAATACACTGGGAAAGGCGGAGCCAGACGGCCTGTAAGCCGGGTTCTGTGCCGCCCTCTGTGAAGAAGGCGCGACGATCATTCCTCTGGACCGATCCTTGCGGAGCGGTTCTCGCGACCAACCCGGACAGCTCGGATCAACGACGATCCTGCCCATCTCATCCCATTCAGGACCAGAGGGCGCGCCATCCCTATTCGGTCTTGCTCCAGGCGGGGCTTGCCATGCCGTCCCGGTCGCCCGGTCCGCGGTGGGCTCTTACCCCACCCTTTCACCCTTACCTCCCGCCGAAGCGGAAGGCGGTTTGCTTTCTGTGGCGCTATCCCTGAGGTCGCCCTCGGCGGGCGTTACCCGCCGCCTTGTCGCTGTGGAGCCCGGACTTTCCTCGCCCCTTCCGAAGAAGAAGCGCGATCGCCCGGCCGTCTGGCTCGGGCGGAAAGTGAGGGACCGGGCCCTTGGGGTCAAGCCGGAGCCCTCTTCCTGCGCCCCTCGGCGCCTTAACGCGCCGCGCGAAGCACCGCCATGAGCGTGGCGCGGGTCTCGCCGTCGGCCACGCCGTCCGGACGTTCCGGCCGCCAGTGGCGTTGGAAGGCGGTGACGATCTCGCGGGTCTTGGCGTCGAACAGGCCGGAGGGCGCGCTGTCGTATCCAAGCCGCGTTAAGCCCGCCTGTAGGGCGAAGACGCCGACGCCTTGGTCGCCCCCCCGCAAAGGATCGCCGGGGGCGGATTGTGGGGGGACCCAGACGCCGTGCCCGGCCTCGAACAGGCGCTCCCAGGGGAACAACTCGCCAGGATCTTGCTTGCGGCTCGGCGCGACGTCGGAATGTCCGACGATGTCGCGCTCCTCGATCGTCCAGCGGCCGCGGATGTCGTCGATCAGGTCGATCAGCCGCTCGATCTGACGATCTGGGAAGGCGCGATAGCCGTGCTCGTGACCCGGATTGACCAGCTCGATCCCGATGGAGGCGCCGTTGATGTCGCTCTCACCCCGCCAGAACGAAACGCCCGCGTGCCAAGCCCGCCGCTCTTCGGGCACGAGGCCGTAGATCGTCCCGTCCTCGTCCACCATATAATGGGCCGACACCCGGGGCGCGGCAGGGTCGCGCAAGCGCGCCAACGCTTCAGCCCCTGTCTTCATGCCGGTATAGTGCAGCACCAGCAGGCGCGGCGGCGCCGTGCGCGCATCGAAGTTCGGCGAGGGCGCGTCGATGGCCGCCACCGTCATCGACGGCTCATCCGGAAAACGCGAAGAGAATAGGCTTAGGCGTCCTTATCCCAGCCATAAGCCACCCAGGAGTGGCCGACCTTGCGGGCGGTGATCGCACCCACGCGCAAGGGCTTCATTCGTCGAGAGCGCTGCGTCAGGACGGCGGCGACCATCATAAGGAAGGTCAGGACCATGGCCACGACAACCGTCGCGGCGAACACCAGGGCGAGGACGGAGCCCAGCACCAAGGCCCCGATCAAGGCGAGACCGCCGACCACCCAGGTCGCCGCTGCTTCTGCTACAGCGTTCGTTTGACTGTTCGGACGAATGACCGAAGTCGAGGCGCGATCCAGTCGCATATCCCTCACTACAGCCGATCTGACCATCGCCGCTCTCCGAAACGCCTCGGCCGGCCCAGGGGCCGATCCGCGGACAAAGCCTTAACGGACCCTCAACGACAATCTCGGTCGCAAGGCTCCCGTCGTCAATGCACAACGGTGCGCTTTGCAACTTTTCGGCCATATTGCGCGCTATTTGGACGATGCGCCTTATCGCCGCCCCATAAGATGGCGAGGTAGGGCCTTCGCCGTTTCACCACGGCCGCGGGGGCGGACCAAATCCATGCGTCGACCAACGGCCTATTTCGGAAGGATTTCATGGCGTTAGCTTTGCTTATGGCCCTCGCCCTCTCCGGCCAGGAGCCCGCCGCCGCCTCTCAGAGCGACCAGCCTGTCGCCACCGCCGCCGCGCCTGCGCCCGTTCCCGCCGCCGACGCCGCCAAGGCGACGGCGCCCCAGGCGACCGAGGACGTGATCCCCGATGGCGCGCCTACGGACGATTACCGATTCGTCGCCTGGTGCCACGGCGCCCTCGCCGGCCAGGTCGAACTCGACCCCATCGTCGAAAAGGACATGGACGCCATCGAGGGCAAAGCCGCGGCGGCCAAGCGCAAGGCGGGCGATGCGGAGATCGCCGCCCAGCACAAGAAGTACCTCGCCCTCTATGAAAAGGCCCTCAGCGCCGCAGAGAAAGCCAGCCCCACCGCCATCCACGAAGAGGGCGTCGAGGCCGAGTTGCAAGGCTACAAGATCTGGGGGCCCACCAAGAACAAGGCGGCGGTCTGGCGTATGGTCGACTGGGGCAACTGGGAAGTTCCGCCGCACTGTCAGAAAGCCGCTCAGCGCCTCTACGAAAAGTCGAGTCTGCTCGGCGCGGCGCTCAAGGATGCACCCGCCGCCGAAACGCCCGCAAAGGTTACAGATCCTGCGCCGGCGCCGGCGCAGGATGTGGCGGCTTCCGCTCCCAAGGATACGGCGAAGCCGTAACGCGCCTCAATCCCAGCCGAGCGCCGCCTCGCCCCTGAGAATGGCTTCGGCCAGGGGCGCGTGCTTGCCTTCGCCCTGACGCTCATGCAGCACCAGGGGCGCCAGCAGCACCAGCGGCGCCTTGCCGGTCTTGACCGCCCGCACCAACACCCGCTTGGCCGGGGCGTCGGCGAACGGATGGATCGGCCGTACGCGGATGGAGCCGGCGCCCTCGCTGAGACCGGCGAGAAGATCGCCCAGGCGGTCGGCGCGGTGAA
>Ga0116226_10006225_pt1 | contig 10714 bp, 12 predicted proteins | sample S1TSphfallax_FD_89692 | JGI IMG/M metagenome (GOLD analysis project Ga0116226, IMG submission 89692) | Host-associated microbial communities from peat moss isolated from Minnesota, USA - S1T2_Fa - Sphagnum fallax MG | ecosystem: Host-associated > Plants > Peat moss > Unclassified | place: USA...
AATTATTTCTACATGTAATTATTGTGGGAAGTTGTAAAATGTAGTATAAGGAGGAGAATGGTGAATCCTTTCACATTTGAATTGTGTTGTGTTTTGTGAGTTCAAGTTAGGTTGTGACTTGTCCTTACACATGAATGATATAGTCCAACTAAACTAAATTGAGTTAATTAATCTAAATTTTGCTAAAGTTAGTCACAATTAGTTAAACTAAATTAAATTAACTTACATATGTTAAAATATGTTACATTTAGTTAAAATATAAAATTATTTATAGTAAATTAAGTTATTTAAAATAAACTATATAAGTTATTTAGAGTGAACTAGCCTTAAGTGGGTTAAATTAGGATTGGATTAAGTTAAACTAAATTAAGTTTAGATTAATTCATATTAAAATATTTTTAAATATATTAAAGTAGAAATTATTTAAATTAGATTAAATTAAAGTAAATTAAGTTAAATTAGGCTTCTAATACAAATTTGAGCATGTTGAAATGTATTTTAGGTTTTTTTCTTAAACTCATTAAAATAAGGTCAAGTAATTACTTTAATATGGTTACATTAATCATGTGGTCATATTTATAGTCATAGAATCACAATTATGATTATAATAGTCAAAATGACTATGATTCAAATCCACTTACAATTACATGATTATTATGATTCAGATGGACTATTTAACAATTGTCAAGTTCTTATTAAAATGAAGCCTTTTACTTTATAGTCAACTTGGCAATTGGTAGACCGTTTGATTTTGTACCATCTTAAAATCGACCATCAGGTGTGTAATGGTTGTAATGGTGACTTGGCATTATGAGGATTTTGAGAATGAAATGACTCATGTATGATTTCAAAAACGCGCTATTACATCATCTAGGATTGGAGTTTGGTGATGAAAATGCAAATAAGGGTTCATTAAAATTTGGAAGCTTTACCTTGGTTGTGATAGTAATTTCTTGTTTTGTATGTAGTTGTGTCTAGTGCAATTTTGGGGTGAAAAATCTATAGATATGGAGAATTTAAGGTAAGAAATACATCAACATTTTGGTGGAATTCAATATGTGGAATCATGTCATGCTATTGAATTGACTATGAAAACTAAAATGATTAGAAAGAAATCGATGAAATAAGCTTATGAAACAATACAAGTGAGCATTAAGGAAAACATGTTTCATGGACAATAATCAAAATCACAAAAAGTCCATGAGGTGAAATTGAAATAGATAAGAAATATATGTTAGTTTTCTTGTTGCTTAATGACTTCTAGTTACGTAGTACCAAATTTCTACTCTCTATTATTTAAATGAATGAGTGACCACATGTTTAAAATGTAAATGATGCATGGAGGAAATCAAAATGAAGAATGATATAACGACTAACGCATCACAATTCTTACTGAATGATCATTCGCAAGACATGGTGTTAACCTATTATTCCCTATAAGGTGGGCATACATCAAAATAGATACAAGAAGATGGAAAGGGAAAAGAAACATTGAGAGGTTGGACATTCTAACATGACCTGAACTCACAAGAAGGATGGGAAGCTGTGATTTTTCTATCTTCAGTGTAGAGGTGAAATCCAAATGAAAAACTTGTTGATCATTGTGTTTTGCAAGATTGACAACCAAAAAATTAAAGAGAAAGAAAATGTGCAAAATACACTCAAAGTAGCATTGTTTGATTTTACAACTTTTGAACATCATGTAATGTTGTTTGCTTCTACAACATTCGGACGTTCCAATTATGGAAGGTTGCATTCAAAGTTCTCAAAACTAGAAGAAAGAAAGATACGATAATGAAACAGATAAAAAGATGAAGTAAGAAAGCTTGGCATTATGAAAGAAGAATAATTCGGGAAGAAATAACAAGGAGACAAAAAAAACTATGGTTGGGGAGGAATTACTTGAAAAGAATAAACAAGGAGACAACTAAGCACATTGACATCAAAGGAAAGAAAAACCTCTGAAAACCCTAACTTGTGACTTCCAAAAGTTGGAGAGTTCCCTTTGAGAAAAAGATGTCCAAAAACCCTAAATCACAACTTCCACAAGTTGAAATGTTCCCTCCCACCTCTTTTCCAAATTGGGTTGCCAAGATGATGTTATATGGATGAAAGGGTTTTAACCTTATTTCATCCATCTAAATGTCAAACATTTCAATTCAAGGCTCGGTTGGTTTACAAGATCTATATGCAATAATTAGCCAACATTCTTGTTAAATGTGAACTTCAATAAAAATTTCATAGCATAGTTTCAATATCAATTATTAAATAATTTGTTGTAGTAGGTGCATATTAATATTATTCATTGGACTAAATTTCTTTGCACAATAATTTCCTTGGTATTGAGAATTAATTATATAGACATGGACCTCATGATCGATGGTGTGTCAATCTATAATTAATAAAAAGTTGTTAATATTCCAATTTACAAATTTGGGTATTGAAATTTTAGAATATGATTTTGTATTGGAAAAAATTTAATCATCAATTACAAAATATGTTTTACAAATAATTTTTTTCATGCAATGTAAGGTTAACTAATAATATTGCTTTGTAGAATTGGGAATTACTTTTGAAGTAAAAACACTACCTAAATGAAATTTTGGACGACCATGAACTTTTGAAATTTGTCAAAGTTTGAAAAAATCATCATGCAAATCAACACAATGATGAATTATTATAACATTACATATAAATGGGTTTAATATACAAAGATATATATTAAATCGGGGTTAATATAATAGACTTCAAGTTGATTCCCATGGTTTTTATTTATTTCCAAATTTATATTATTATGAATTTAATTTAAAATATTTATATTTATATATTTATGGAAATGGATTAAAATGTTTAATTGGACAAAGTTCAAGGTTGTTCTTATAAGTGATTCACAATTAATTTATTGGTATAATTTTCCAATATACTACTTGGAAATAGGGAAAAAAAAAAATCAAAACTCAATGTCATGAGAATAATATTAATATTCTACAATGATTAATATTTTTTATTCATTGGGAGAATCATGACAATGATGGATTATGACATTCAAATTTACATGCAAAAAATTCTAAAAATCTACATTGTAATTGTACATCAATATAATTCACTTGATTTATTTACTTGATGTGTTACTATTAAGTACATTGGGTTCCACATTGCCAAGTTCGCCCTTGAATATAATTTCACCAATCACAATATAATGGGAAGAAATCTTCTACCAAACTTGAAGATTTGTTTCAAGATGATATTATACTAGATATTATTTTTTAAAAAAATTCTAATACAATTTTTGCATGATGTTTTTGTATTTAAATTTGACATCATCGATGTATGCAATTTTACTAAACACAAAATTCATAATTTCAAAATTCATGGATTTCATTTTTCACTCTATGCTTCATCGATTTAAAACTAATATAATAATTTGATCTTGAATTTTAAAATATACATGTGTGAGTAATTTTAATTCATTGGATATATAATAACTTGCATCTTTGAACTTAATTCTATTTTATTGTCATTGAATTGCATGATTGAGATTTTGCAAACTTTGAACAAGTTTATCAAAATGTTATTATCATCAAAATTATATATTAATGTTAATATTTCAAATTTAATATTATTTTATTTTATATTTTTCATGTTTGGTATAAAAATTAGAACACACATGTATGACATCATATAAATTGGATGGCAACACATCTTTAAGCAAAATTTGTTATAATTTATGGGAACTTTTTATGTGAAGAAATCATCATTGGAAAAAATTTCCTACATGTGTGCAACAATTAAAAAACCATGGAATAGGTCTTCCATTCACCAAATACACCACTTGGTGGCCAACAAGAGTTGGAGTGTGGAAGGAGGTCACAACTACATCCATTAAAACATGTGTAGGCAGTGGTGGGTTTGGCAAGGAGAAGCTAGGTAAAAGCTTGGCAATAGTAATGCCTTGGTGGCCCAAAGTACTTGGATGATCAAGAAAAGAACTTTGTAAGATTGGTGTTGGCTTGATAATGTTGTCATTTGGCAGCTCTTGCTCACTGCAATTCACTACTTTTTACAATGGAAAAAACATGGAGTTGGAGTAAAGTTTAGGGTCATTTTTTTGTCGCCTTTGTTGAAAAATAGTCCACGATTTTACATTGCATGTTCCATTCATAAGGGCAACTTGGTAGCATGGATGGCAACATGCACATTAATAACTAGTATCTTTATGATATCATTAGCTTCCAAGCCTTCCTTCACCAACCCACTTCTAAGGGACTCATCCTCTTGTGCCCAAAACAAATATACTTGTAAAGAGTTTCAACATTCAAACTATTGTCCGCTTTGCTAAAACCTACACTATAATGGGGAATGTCCAAACCTGTGCATCTAATGGACCATTAACACACCACAAATTTTGGCATTGCTAGTTGTAATCTTCATCAAACCCACCTTGATGAAAGCCCTAAATGGCCCATTACCTTGAGTGCCCTCCTCAACATTAAAGTGCTCATTTATAATCATTTCATTGCCAAGGTAGTTTTCGTCAAGCTCAATTTTTTTCAAAAGATGATGAGCTAGCAAAATACTTGTGCAACAATAACAACAAATTTATTGCTAAGACTTGGCAAACTTCAAGCCTTTTGATAGTTCATGGTCATATCCTACTGATATCACTAGCAAATTTTTGTGGCATATTAGGTGATTTGAGCCACAATATCTTTGTTGGTAAATTTGACAACATAACGATACTTTGAGGTATGGGTGCAAATTGCATATAAAAAACCATGCATGCCAAGGATTAGACTACTTAATGGCAAAATATTCCCTAAATCATGCCTTATGAATTTGTTTTCGTTTGATTTAATTCTTATAGCCTAAAGAGATGTTAGACTATACCATTATGTGAAGGAGTACATTAAAAAATTATCATTAAAATGTTCTTGATAAACAAGATAAACATTACGTATATTTGTTGTTGCATCATTTGGTGGCCCCCAAATGAAATTTTCACTTTAATTTTCCAACTTCCAAATGGTTAGTTGTTAATTCTAGACTTTTCATTTGTCCAAAATATATTGATTACATACATCAATATTTAAAAGTACTTAATATTTATTATTTCACAAATTAAATTTGATACATTGATGGATCTAGCAAGATTAATTTACAAAATAATTTGATACAAAATATTATGTTGATATGGACAATGTGAAGACAAAGATTTAAGTGGACAACTAATTTTTAAAAGTGCTAGCCTACTAGTATAATATCTCTTGCTAATGAATGATTTTTTATTAATAATTATTTTTCCAATATTTTGATACAACATATAATGGGAAGACCTGTTAGGACATGGCTTAACATTGGCCTATATCTATCTAAATACTTATTAAGTAATTTTTTTAAGCATGATTATGGACAATGTATAATCATGGATTATCAATAATGTGAAAACAAATAGTACCCAAGACAAAGACTTGGCCTATTTTTGAATAATTATTGATTAATTATTTTAGCAAAGTTAAATGACATACCTAGATGGATATTAATGCCAATACAAAATTTCTTGGTTAAGAAATTTTCCAATGCATCTTGATTAATTAATTTAACAAAATTTGATTGCCACGCATATTAATGTGAAGACAAATAGTTTTAATATATTATGGAAAAATAGTTGTCCTAGTAATGTTATGTCTAGATACTTGAATAATTAATAAATAATATTTTTAAATTATTAATTTAGAAATTTTGATACAATGGATAAATTTTGTGAAGATGTTAACTACCAAAAATTCATCTTGTAAAAACTCATTTTTTTTACTACCAATTTCTAACTATTGATTTGCACTATTGATTTTTAATACCCATTTATTAGGAATTGAAAACGAGAACCAAAGTGGTTTAAATGTTTATATTTAGAATCAAAATTTTAGAGGATAGTTTGACACCCATCATTTTCTATAAAGGATTTCTAAGAGAAATCTAATTTCCATTACAACATTTTTTTTGTGAATTGAAGTGAGATTTTGTCTTTGAATCAAGTTTTTTCTTATGAAAGAAAGCATCTTTGTGTATCTTTTGGATTAAAATCATTGTTTTCCTTTAGATGTCAAATTTTTTGTCTAAAACATTAGTATTTTGAGATGATGAAAAATTATTTTCCAAGTTATAGTTGTAGATGTTACTAGCTACTTAAGACTTTTTCTTGAACATACACCTAGGTAATTTATTTACTTGGGGGCTTTAACATTTGGTGATTACACCACAAATACCGAATTAAAATTTCTAGTTTTATAACTTTTGATTTGGGATTTCTAACAAAAATTGTTTGTTTTAACTAGAAAAGTAGATTAATTTGTTCTTGATTTTTTAATTTAAAGAAAAACTAATTTACCAAAAAAAACTACTAAAAAAATCACTTTTTGTTGTGTAAACAATTGTTTTGTTGAAAGACAATGATTGTTGTCACCAAGAACATGAGGAAGAAGCAAGAAAAGGAGGTGATAAAGGGTAGACTTGTAGGGCCCTAAAATGTGTACAAGGATGAGGCCTTGACAAGAACTGATCAGCAAGACGTGGCCACTTTTCATAGTGGAAAACAAGGAAAATTGGAAGATGTTATTGAACACATAGTGTAGCCGAACAACGGGGAACCAGACTTAAGTTCCAATACTGTGTGGCCTGTGAAAGGACAGAAACAGAAATCAGGATCAATCTGCTCATGAGTGGCGACGGATTTTATTTGAGAACCAGGGAAGCCGAATATGCATGGGTTGCATGGAGGATGGGTTGTCTGTCTGGGTAGGGTGTGAACATTGGGAGATGACGCCGCTTTTTGCTAAATTTGAACGACGTTGCATTCATGAAGGAAAGGAGGGAAAAGAGGCCGTTGTTTTTTTGAGACTTGCAGAGGAAGCTAGAACGGGGATGTCGAGGAGGCGGGAAAGAGGATGGAGAGGGAGATCGGTCAGATCAAGAGGAGGACAACCGGATCTAGAAACGGAGAGAAGGATTGGGAAAAAGGGAGAGATCTTTGGTGTGTGGAAAAACTCGGAGAGAGGGCTTTTTCTTTTGTTGGTTGCTAGTTTTTACTTCCGCTGCGATTAGCAATTAAGGGGGATGAAGCTTCTGATCTGAGGGCAATTGGGAGAGTAGAGTACATGTGTTGTAGGACTAATCGAGAGGAGCTATGGGAGCTTGTGCTGTCGGAGGGTTTGTAAAGACTGATCTGTGAATACCTGGAAGGTGGAGTTTGGTTCTGATAATTCGTGTGAATGGATGCTGCAACTATGAATGTCAGTGTGGAGTCATGCACCGTGTGTCTTAAGACTTCTAAATTAGAGTGAGGCAGATAGAGCGCTGGGGTCCTGAATGTGGATCGTCAATGTGAGTGTATTGCGTGCCTGAATCCGGATCAGTCTGAAGTGCTGTTCAATCTGGATCGGGCTACGACAGAGGGGTCCAGTTGCTTTCTGGGTCTCCTCCTTTTGGTTACAATAAAACCGAAACTTCCAAGGGTCACTGGAAAACGACCAACTAATCTAATAGAACCCAAACCCCCCCCAAGAACTAATTTGAGACCTTATCAAAAACCTTTTTTGGTATCGAAAGGCTATTGCACCAAGTTATTGTATTCATGAGGATGATATTGTTCCACTCGAACAACAACTTGAAAAGCTTATGCAGTCTCAACAACAAGGTTGCTTGGAAGATTCACACGATGGACATTCTTCATGAATGAGTCTCATAGATGAAAACAAATTTCAGCCCAAAATCCCAACAACACCAGTGTTTAATGTAAAATTTTTCCCTTCTTATGTAATTTTCACCTTTTTTTTTTTGTCAAGGAATAGGCCATGAATTTGGTAGTTGTCCCTACCAATCCAATCAAGTATTACCCTTTGACCCTGCTTTTGTTGTTCCCCCAAACATAACACCTCTTCCATAGTTATCTACACTAATTCCTATGTTTGTAGTAAATATTATTCCAATGGTATTAAATATTTTTGATTTGACCACCAACCCACTTAGTTTTTTGGTTCCAACCTAAGAGGTAGTTGATCCGAACAATGTAGTTCCTTACATAGGAACCCCATATGTAGTCAATAACATGTATGCCCCAATTGTTGAACCAACTTTGATGGGACCTGGACTTATGCCACCTTAGTAGATAGTGTTACCTCCCTATATGGTTGGGTATTCATCTTTTACCCCAGCTGCAGCTCATACCATTTTAGCACTCCCCATGGACTTTTCATTGGGTAATAGTGGAGGCCTACTGGATTTTTTTGGTTACATGGGTAATATACGATGACCCTTTGAAGTGCAACGGGTGACTCACCAAAGGTTGATTCCCACCTTACTAAGGCTCCAATCCAAGGTAATAGACCCTGGCAAGGCCAGAATGTCCATCTTGATGGAGGTGGTGGAACAAATGGTGAACTTTCATGTGGACATCATGGCAAACCCCTTGGTAGACCTTCGAAAGGACATCCTAGTAAACCCCCTAAAGGACCTCCAAATGAACATTCTAGAAAACCTTTTGTCAACCTTGTGGGCAAACATTCTAACAGAGTTCCAACTGAATGCCCCAGCGAACCCCAAGGTGGACCTCCTATGGGCCCATACCTTGGTGGAAGCCTACTTTACGGTGGTACCCCTCCAATGGGCATATGGACGGGACATCCTTGGAGACCTTAGGTACTAACTTGGTATCCAACACCAACTAGTCCAACCCTGAATGCCCACATCACAAATGAATCTTTACCATATCTAATTTATATTATTGGAACCAATTTTGACGCACATGTGTGGGTGTTTCGAAAGGCTATTCAAGCAAATGGTGAGAAGAATGATGTTAACATTGTCAATTTGTTCTGTTTCACATTGAAAGATGCAATTTCGAAATGGGGTGAATATTTCATGCAATCCCACCCAAGATGGAGTTACTTGTGAGGAAAGCATGTGTGATCCCATTAAGTACCAAAAGTTTTTGGAACCACTAAAATCAAACATAAAAAATGATGGGAAATGCACCAATTTGGTGTTAACACACCCCCAAACTCCTTGAAAGACTTAAATGCGAATTCGAAAGTGAAGACATTGAAAAGAGGAATTGGGGTATATTCTTTAGTTTGTAACATTTAAGGGGCAAGAAGGGCGTGCTAGGACTCCAAGATGGGGATTAGGATGAGTGACAAACATGTCAATTATTCATATGGACGTGTACAAACCAAACAACAAGTTGGTTATTGCATAATTATAACACTTTTGGCAACACAAACGAGCCATGGGCATACACAGACTCACAAGATTCACCACAGCCTAGACTTGGGGGAAGCCATCACCTTCCCTTTTATAGTATTTTCTATGATTGGCCACAAGGGCACAAATGTCATTTTTTGTGGGACTCCCAAGTCAGGGGTCCCAAAATTCTTGAAATTGGTATTCTCGCCATTTTGGAGGCCCATAATTTCTTGTGTCAACTTCAATCAAAGTTGTGTCCCTTGTTGAGAGTTTTCCAAAACCTGTGGCATGCCACCTACATGCACCTACATCAAGGTGATTTCTGACTTTTAGTGGTCAAGAGTCAAATTGACACTTTGACTTTCGACCTTTGTTTTGGCCATAACTTGTGTTGTAAGTATTCAAATGGATCGTATGAGCTCATTTTACACATTTACATTTCAAGAGCTTTCTAATGATATATAAAAGTTTTCAGTCCAATGAATTTTTGCCCTTGAAATTACTCTTTGAAGATTCAAAACTCCATAAGGATTCCAACTCCCAAAGTGGGAGTCCACTTGGGAGTGTGTGGGTTCATTCCCTCACACTCTCTCACATTTTGGGAGTGTAAATGTGACTCCTACTTGCACTCTCAGCTCGCACCTTTCCATGCCCTAGCCTTGGTCGCAAGCCCAAGGCTAAGATTGTGATGAGTGTGTTCTCAGTGCAAAAAATAAGGGCACAATAAGGAGCATTGCCATTAGAATCCGGAGAATCCAAATAATCAACCAAATGAAAATAAGGAAGTTTTAATGAACAAAGTAAGTGCCCATAGATCTAAAGGAACCAAAACTCAATTTGGAAAGGGTTTAAACTAAACCAATGGCAGTAATATTATTTACTAATGTTACATCTATGGTTCATTTGACCATAGGAATCTTGATTGCCCACGCAAGCAAATAGTTTTGGAAATGTTGAAGGGCTTTAACTGTAAAACCACAAAAGGAAGAAGCTATTGTCAACATGGTCTTAGTAGTGACAACCCAATGTAAAGTAGTGACTCAAAGGATTTGAAGGAAAAAGAACCTTAGAAACCGAAAACCCAAATGGATTGGACAAAAGAGGAGAAGCTTCAATGGTCCTTTCAGACTACTATCCAAGAGTTTCAAGAAACCAACCCACCTTTATCATTACAAGAGGTACTCAACCCTTTTGTTGACAATATTGAAACCAAAAAAATCAATCTTAGGATTATTGAAAATTCCAATCAGTGTCCTACTAGATATTGGTCAACAGTTATTGGATAGTAAACACATCTTGACTATGGGGCAACTTTTTCACTTAACTCCTAACCTGAAGCAATATGCCCTAACATGCACTACTAGGAGATGCGGCCAAAGTTCACTAGGCTATTTCACTATGCAACCATAAAAGTGAATTAAGTTCACTGTAATTTCACTACCCTTACCTTCATTGGTGAAAATGGTTCACTATATGG
>Ga0116226_10006226_pt1 | contig 10712 bp, 8 predicted proteins | sample S1TSphfallax_FD_89692 | JGI IMG/M metagenome (GOLD analysis project Ga0116226, IMG submission 89692) | Host-associated microbial communities from peat moss isolated from Minnesota, USA - S1T2_Fa - Sphagnum fallax MG | ecosystem: Host-associated > Plants > Peat moss > Unclassified | place: USA...
AAATTAAAGTTAAATCAATTGTACTTCCTCTTGTATGACCAGATTTTTCAGCAATATAACCAAGTTTAAATGTATCTTCTTTATTAACACGTGGATAATAAAAACTTTTTTTTGTTTGAGGATCATTTGGATTTTGACTCCAATTCATAAATTGATTAACACTTTTTTGTGGACGATATCCATCATAAATAACTAATTCATAACCTTTTTCTTTTGCTAATAGTTGTGCTTGTTTTAAACCAATAGTTGCTGCTGCAGTCAGAATTGAAACATTTGCTAAATAACCATTAACAACATCACCCAGAAAATTTTCATTACTTGCATAACGTAAACTTACTTTTATATCAGGGATAATATCATGTACATAGACAAAACCGGATGGAATTTTATTAGATAAACATTTTGCACGACAAAAATAGATCAGAAGAGCAAGAAAAAGAATTTTTATTGTTAACAATGACATTGCTTTGGTTTTTTATTTGTCGGATGATAGTTAATCTTATTGTTATATGTCATCATGTATTTGGATTATGTATATATATACTAATTTAAAGGTAAATTTATCTATACGACTCACTTCAGTATGTCTGCTTGAAAGAGCAATATATTTGATAAAAAATCTACTTGGAAATTTCCAAGTTAGTTTTTGTTATTATAGAACTAAAGTAAACCGTGCACACCGAACATAATATGTTTGTTTTGTTTTTTCGTTCTCTATTGACTACTTCTTTCTCTGTATGTAAAATATGCATTATTTCATGACGACTGCACATTAATCATTGCACATTTGTGAGTCATATATTTTATTTTGTACGATTGTAAAAGAAGGAAGTGATATACAAACGAACGTATATTGTTGTTTAACAAAGTCAAAAACAATTAAGACTCCTCTAATCATATCTGATACCATCAATGATATAATAAAAAATGAATAGTTATTGCAATAGACATCTTTGTTGTCATTGTTTGTCTCTTTTATCATGAAATACAATCTGAATGAAGGATTCGAATATAGAATGAAGATTTTCAAATGTGAAATAGTTTTAAAGCTGCTATTATTTTCATTAAATTACAAGTTTTGCATCTTATTTTACTACAATAGTAGCTTCTCGTTATCTAAAACAATATATACACTAGATCTTTGTCACAGAATTGAAGACGCATGAATATTTTGTAATTTGACCAACATACTTTTTTGTTTTTCGGTATCCTATTCATAGGACAAAGAAAAATGCTTTACTACGATACGATAAGAAAGATAGATAAGATAAGAAAGAGTATCCATGTCTAATTACTGACCGATGATGAAAGTAAACCCAGCACATTTCTTTATCAAATTCACAAGTTAAAACGGGTTCATTGGGGTGAAAATTTTATTGGTTTTCCCTTTGGTGCCTATAGTGTGGAAAATTTCATTGAGCATTTGACAATATCAGTTGATGGAGCTTCAATCGTACTAATTATCTTAAAATTTTCACCTTGTCTTCGTTATTTTAAAGGCTTCGCAATGGACTCATCTCCGTCAATTTCATTTATCTATAACGAACATGGGTGATTGGAGTTAGTCGACAGTTGACATACTTATGCAGTGTTTGCCTTCGACACTAGAACGCTTTAGCTTTGAAGGAGCAGCAGGTTTTCAAACAGGGTGGCTTGATGGAAATGCATGGGCACGATCAGTTCCTAATTCGTTTCAATCATTTCAATTAATCCTCACAGTATATTACAGTGATTTTTTTCCTTTTGGCATGTCTTCGGAACAAATAAAACAATCCTGGTCTACACCGTTTTGGATTCATGAAAAACATTGTTATATGCAATGTTTCGATTTGGAATTTCCTCAACCTCATTTTCTTCTTTGTACTGATGATTGCTCCGATTTTGATTCTTTTGATAATTCAATGGTTGAAGCGAAACACGTCTTTGATTTAAAACCAAACGGTAATGAGCTTGTTTCTAAGTGAAGAATTGAATAATTTAGTTTTTTTTTCTCTCAAAGTTACTCCCTATATCATTTAAATTTTGTTTTTGATGTAAGATTTTCGATTATATAAACCAACAGAAACAGCTAACTTTATAGCGATATAGTTTATAACTAATTACTAATGTACTTTGAAGAGTTCGAATATTCCAAAACTTATCACAATTTCTTGTGGCTTCATTGCTCCTAATAACAAGAATATTTTCAAGTTGAGTACTTATTGAAGAAATCTGGTAAAAGATCAGTTGATGAAAATTGTATTAGTCTTAAAAGTTATACAATAGTTCACCTTTTATATCACATCCCCATAAAATATAGTAAATATCGAATAGCCAGTATATTTATTGTTTAGATTCTACTAATTTCGTTCCCAAATCAATTGGTCAGCTAGATTTAAATAGTTTGAATAGGGACGCGCATGCATGGATCGATCAAAGAAGACAAATATTGCCGACCATTGAACGATTATCCTTTCAAAACGGTCGTCTTTTGCTCACTACCGATATTGCTCCATATTACATCGATTTATTTCAGCACCTTCGATGCCTAACTCTGTCTTCTTCTGTTAATGACGATCTTATACAATATGTATCGTCCTTTTCTCGTCTTACTTCATTGGCAATATGTGATTTAACTACAGCCACTTTAATATTAAACTGTGATCGTTCATTTAATCTGATCAAAATTCTTCGGATCAATATTAAAGATCTCGATATTGATCATATTGAATTGGATCGATTATTTCAAGTATTTCCTCATCTTTATGGTTTTCAAATTGGTTTCATTCTATATACACAACTCGAACGTCTAATGAATGAAAAATTGGCTGGAGCCATACCGATTTCACTTAGAATTAGTTTTCGTCCGAAAAGTTTGGGGAAAATTGAAAAAGAAAATGACAAAATCGGTGATGAAAGTGCTGTCGAAAATGAGCATGAACCGGAACAAAAAATAATAAGAAATGCGCTTGCACATGATGTAGCTGCATGGTTCAAAAATTATACTTTTCTCGGCACTTTGCCAAGTGAACACGAGTGGACTGCAGTCTACTATGCCTATGAATGTCAATTTGGTGCCGGTCACGATTGCCTTACAGTATGGCATTGAAACCGTTTTACTAATCAAAAAAAGGACTAATCATGTCATGCCTACAAATTAATATTAATGTAATCTTTTCTTATGTAATCATACTATACACCTTATTACTAAATGAAGCTTCTAAACTCAATATTTAGTTAGGTTGGAGTCAATCTGATGAATATCGTTGCTGTTTGTTCTACAATTGTAAACAAAAAACTTAGCAGGATGAGGAATTATGTCTAACTGAGAAAAAGTTGTTGTTCAGTACATATTAAACAACATCCGACTAATAAAAAACAACACGGTAAATATTAATGTTTAAATGAATCAAAAATTGACACAATCTTTTCTTTCTCATCAAAATACATACTTAATGTATCATTTTGAATTTTTCGCATTTTAATATTAATAAAAAATGGTGTTGATTCTCTTGTTAGTGACATTTCATCGAGATAGGCAAACGGTGGTCATGACATTCTCGTTTTATAGCACAAAATTCCCTTTCTTGTTGTTTAGTTTTATGTCAGTGCTTTCGAAAATCTTGTTTTTACAAAGACAACTATATATATATATCTGTAACAATAACACTCCGAATAAGGTATCAGAAGATTTTACACAGTAAGGCATTTGATACGATTGAAATGTTATTGTTGGATGATATTAGTGAAAAAAAGCGACGCATGACGGTTTTTTTTTAAATAACTATTCCGACATACTTTAGTAAACCACTTAAAAAAAATAATATTTTCTATTTTAAGCTATTCTTGTTTAATGATTTTCCAGATCGTAAATTTTTCTTGTCATACCTAACTCAAAAATTTGAATACATGACTTTAGCAAAAAAAAATGTTTAATAGATAATAAAATCTCGTAGACAACTACGTCATTCCTAATGATTTGATAAAAATACGTAATGCGTAGTTAGATAAGTATAAATGACGCTTGTTCAATTACCATACTAATGAGATGATAAAAGTATGTGAGTGCTATAATGATGACAGAGAACAAATCTGTTTCTATTTTTTTTCTTCAATTAACAAAATACGGCAACATAAAAGTGTTTTCTTTCCAGTATGCTTTGGTTTTAATTAGAAAAAAAAAGTTTTCTTTATGTAGAAATGAAATCCGTTCGTTTCATTATTGAATAGAAAATTGCCATTCATCAAAGTCATATCAATATAAGCTTAATATTAACTATTTAATGAAAATATTCTTGACATAATCAATGGTAGAAATACTCTGATAATAAAATCCCTATTTTCTATACATCGACAATTCTTTTAAATGAATTAACTTAAACCGGGTCTCGTCTTGATTTATTGTCTTTCTTTTAAAATATACAGACAAATACTAAAAAAAAAACTAAAGATAGATTCCAGCATTATTTTAGAAAACAAACTCTAATTCCTTCAGTTCTTTATCGTTCATCATATTAATGTTGTTGTTTATTTAATGTATGCCACATTGAAAATGATTCTCGTGCTTTAAATTGTTGCCAATGAATAGTTCCACTACCAGAGCAAAACAATGGTGAAGCAAGTTTAACATGAGCTATACGTTTATATTCATTTGAATGATTTGAATTTGAATATAAATTAAAAATAATCATTAAACGATCAAGATTATTTGAATTATAAGTTAAAATATTTAAATTATATTGTTCGTTAAGATCAAAATTTGATGAATTTAATCGATAAAATTTTGTTTGTTTTGTTATTAATGGTCGATGATGATCAAGAAGAAGAATTTGTAAAAAACATGTTGCATCTAATTAAAAGATTTTTTATGAGAAGAAAAAAAAAGAAATTCAACTCACCAAGTTTTTTTTGATCGATTTTTAATCCTTTTATACGTTGTAAATGAATATGTATATGTTGATCACCTTTTCTTTCAAGAGATATTAAAAGTTCGATGGATGACTAAAGGAAATCGAAAAAAAAATAAATAAAGAATAAAAATGAAAATTTGAATTTACCGGTTTAATTTTTTCAATTTCATGAATAAAATGAATTTGATTTTCATTATCAAATCGATTTATTTGATTAAAATAAATTTTTCCAATATGACCGAGATGAATATTTTTTTTTGTTTGATCTTTTCCATGAATTGTTAATGATAAAATTTTTTCATGAAGTTTTTCAAATGAAATATTTGAAAATAAAACAAAAAATTGATTTTTTTCATCTTCAAATGTTGTTTCATTTTGTATAAATTTTTTAATTTGACTCGATTTTTCTTTTCCATCTGGCATTAATTTAACTTTAATTGTTAATTGTTGAAATTGAATATTTAATGGTAATGATTGTAATGAATGAAATTCAATTTTAATTTGTGAAGTTTTTAAATAAATTATTGAAAATGAAAGTAAACATGGTAATATTGAATCTATTGTTGTTATAGGATTTTCTCTTGGTTCAATTATATTACTACATACTGCAACAGATCGACGTCGATATTTACTATCATTATTATGTGATGGAAGAGTAAATTGAATTAATGCCATTTGATTTGGATCAACAATTGAACCTTGTCGCCAATGTGTACTACGTGGACGATGATTTGGAAATAAATTTGTAACCATACTCAATGAACGCATTGATGATGATGATGGATTAATTGGTTGAAAAGATTGATGTGATTTTTGATAAGGTAATCCAGTTTCTTCCAAAGAATTTATTGTTATTGATGAACGAGTACTTTTATCACTTGATATACTTGCACGAAATGAAAAATCAGGATTTACTTTTTTTGTTATGAAATCAATTGATGGTCTCAAGGAATATTTAATTTGTCGTTTTCCATTTAATTTGTTTGTTGTTGATGATGATTTAAGATTTTCACGAGAACGCATAAATACATAAATAGTTAATGTTGAGACGAGACATACGGCTATTATAATACCGATTAAGATAGTTAAAATCATTTTAAATATTTTATTTTTAATCAGGAAAAAAAACTATAAAATCTAGAAAAAAAAATAAACAAATCAATACTTAACATTAATAACACAATTCAATTTTCTATTAATCATCAAATAAAGAATATACTTACATATAAATTCAATGAATAAATCTTCAGAATAAGATCCTCTTAGCCTTGGAAAAAAGAAAACATAATAAATCTTCTTCTTTTTTTTGTTGTGTGTCTTAATAATACAATAAAATGAAAATCTAATGATGAATAGAACTAAGCGTTTCTAACTATTTTATAGTCTATCCGGAGTAGCTCTGATTTTCCTAGAACAATTGTAAATCATGTATTGAAACTTTTGCATGCGACAATTCTACTTCCTTCATTACACACAGTCTTTCTTTTTTCATGCTTTTATCTTTAACAGGGTTTTGTTGACGCGGAACTTTAAAAAAAAATATAATCATACAAAGAAAATGTCATAAAATTGACTTAGTAAATAGAAAATAACTGACAAATCATGAACACCTTTAATTTTTTTGTTCTTTAAAAGGAGAAACGAAAGTCTGAATAATAAAGACAAATTTCATCCTAAATGATAAATTCATGTCTTTTTTTTTTCTTAATAAAAATAGAAGAATAAAGATTTCGAAGTACTTACCGATTTTTCTTGGGGTGATATTCTCAATTTTTTTTCTTAATAAATGGGGACCATAAATAGTTGGATTTGTTTTTGTGCTTTTGCCTCTCTCCAAATCATTCCTCTATATCCGCTATCAGTAAAATGACATGCTCTTTCTCAAATTCGTACTATAAAAATGATTCTGACAAAGTTGGAAAAAATCATACTTGACACACAGTAAATAAGGAAATTAGATTCTCAAAAACAAGCATAGGTGTAGGCGACTTTTTTATTCTAATATACCCAATGAGAGAAGCGAGCAACATCAATAACAAAGAATGAACATAAGTGCAACCATTCTTCTATGATGAAAGAACACAGAAAAATGCAAAGAGCCTAATAAGAAAAACTGCAATAGAAACAGTGGGGGGAGGAAAAATAGAGAAAGAGAGAGAGAGAGAGGGGGGGAAAAGAGGGAATTAGTGTTTTTGTGTGAAGAAAACAGCTGAACTACCTTTTCTGTCTCTATAGAAGATAATAATAGATCAAGGAAAATAACAAAAAAGGTGTCCTCTAGAATTTGTGTATTTCAGCTTGACAATTTCCGTCTCTTCTTAGTGTTTTTAAGTAAATATATTATTATTAAATTCTCTAAGGATAATACGATATTCGTGGGTGGAAGAAAATACTCGTGACTATTGTATCAAATTCAATTATCATATATTGGTTAGAAAATAACCATAGAATAGATCAATAGAAATTTGTATCATCATTGTTCAATAAATAATATCGATAAAATTATAAAGCAAAAAGATCGATTGTATTTCTTTCTTATATTTTCGTGTTATATCTTCTAAAAAGCTTGTTTCTTTGTGTTTTCTACGCCCACTCATCTATGCCCCAGTAACACTTTGTGACTATAAGCGAGGGAATAATACTATCTATAATTGCATCTTGCTCCTTTTTTCCTTCGACTCTCTCTCTCTCTCGGGTCGGTATTTTACCAGAAAAAAATATTAAAAAAAAAAACGCTTTAATGCACACAAAGATTAATAAATGTTGAAAAAATAAACGTGTAATAATAATTAAAAAAAAAAAAAGAAGTCAAATAAATCTCATCTTCTAATCGTGATATTGACGTCAGAGAAAACAAAAAAAATGTGCCTTTAAGATAAATCGAATTCAATTAGAAAGATGACAAGTAGGAAAAAAGGACAACTTTCTTTTTTTTCTTTCTTTTCATCACTGGTAAATCCCCACAAATTAATACAACAGATAAATAAGAAAGATGATGACGTCTTGAATTATGTGACACGTCTACAGAAAAAGACACAATAAATATGGTTAAGAGTAGATGACAGGTGGCAGGTGACAAATACAATTGATACTCATATGACAACAATAACAAGAAATATCCAATAATATATCATGCTTTCGTCATCCGCCTCTTGATTATATAGAATCAAGATTATTTTCAAAGTAATGACATGTACTTATATTTATATATTGATTTTAATGTCTATTCAAACCATTGAAAGTTGCGTGGTGACATAACTAGTGAAGATTCATCTAAATCTGTGAAGAATATCACGACATTTTTAACTCATTTGTTCTTTTAATAAACAATAGAAAAATCAACTAAACGATGTTTTATTTATCAAGAATTTGTACTAAATTTAATCTTAGTGTTTCATTATTTAAAAAAATTTGAAATTCAAGATAAATAAAACTCATCTAATGAACAAGTCAAAGTTAATTAACTGATTATTAAATCAATTAATATATAATAAAAATGACATATTCTTTGACATTTTGTCAGCTGAATTTGTCAATTTATATTAAAAAATGTGGTTGGAATATATTTTTCTATTGACGTCATAGTGACATTCTAGCAAGGATGATGCCATTTATCGATTAAGTCCTGACAATTAGAGAACAAAACATTTTTTGTCATACATCGTTCAACAACAATCTAATCTATTTTATATAAAATGTCACCAAAACTTTCCATTTGTTTTATTAGTTTTTAAATTTCATAAGTAGACCATTAATTCTCATTCGTTTCGATGAACATTCTTCTGGAACCATCTAGAAGAATCTAGAAAGAAAAAAAAAACGATCTTCAAGGTCAAAAAAAACATCATATAATGGATATCTTCAGCTTTCAATCATGTTTTTGTTAATACAATAGAACTCAGATAGAATTAATACATAAATCTTCAAAAAATTGGTTGAAAATGTCTTCCATTTGCTAGTCATTTTATTGTTAGTCTGTGTCAAATAATATTCTATATAATGTTTTTTGTTAAGATATTCATCAAACTTGAATAATCATCCTTATCATTTATGTAGGAAAAAAAAAAGATTATTATACTTTTGGGAATTAGGAACGAGTTGTTTTTAATGGCAGAAAAAATGAGCGTTGAATGTATTTCTTAGATCCGGTTTTAGACCTGCTTGTATTATGATTTTATAGAAATCAATTGATAATCGAATGAAAATTGATATTTGGAAGAATTTTATTAAGAAAAATCTCGTCTATTTATGAATTCTTGATTTCTTTCCGAGAAATCTTAATCATTTTTAGATTCTTTATATAGATCCGGAAATATGATGAGAGAATAATCAATCGAATGAAGGGAATTACAATCGATACAAACAATTTTAAATAAAATTGAAAAAATATTTTATTTTAAAGAAATGAAACTATACGATAATGTATTAAGTATTATAATCAAATCTCGACATAGTCATTCTTTTGTTTTTCTTTCTTTTTCTTTTATTCGTCACAATCGACATTATATACATATAGATATATATATAAACATGTTTATTGTTTGTCTTTTCTTTGTTAAAGAAACATAATGGAAGTCGATTACAATATTGTCTATAATTCCAATTGGAAATCAGGTGTTTGTTGGGGCAATTTAGCTGGATGTCTTGCATTCTATCATTCATTAACTGGTTTTAGTTTATTAGTAATAAATACAACATTTATTTTAATTTCAACTGATTATCAATTTCTATTTGGTTCATTAATTGCTCTTGGTTTAATTATTGTTTTACTTGGTATTGTTCTTCTTCCACTCGTTTTTGCATATATTTTGGGTCGACAATATCATATTTATGCAACAAGTCATGCATATGTAACATTTATAGTTAATTTAATTAATATTTTTTTAATTATATTTGTTGCATATCAAGTTAGTCAATTGAAAGTATTTAGTTTACTTTCATCAAGATTTTTAATTGCAGATTTAGGATTATTAGTATTAACATTAATTGTTGGCATTGTTGCATGGGTTACTTATGTTGGAAGACAATTTCATGAACCTAATGGACAATTTATTTTGCAACTTTAAACTTTTCGGTTTTTTTTTGTTAGTTGTTTTTGTTTTTTTCTTTGAAAAAAAGAGAAAACTACCGTTCATAGATATTTGTTTTTCTTTTAAGATTTTCAAGAAAAATATATTATTCATCAAATATTCTTAGTATGAATATTCTTTTTAGTTATAATGCTGAATTTTATATTTTCAAAGAAATCGATTCAATAATTAAACAAATAATAAGAAAATAATGATTAATATTACAAACGTTATATATCACTCGACGCATTTTTTGACAGAGATCACGAATCTGCTATTACGAAATTACTCGAATGATAAATATTAGCATACTGTGGACTTGCTAATAATTTGTTTTCATAAGCATGAGTTGTCTTTTTTCCGCCCGTCAATTGATGTATTGCTCGACATGCACCGGATTTCATTGCAATTGCACATTGATGTACATTTTCATTTGAATCAAAGCATGAAAGATCAAGATTTTCAATTGATGAGTTAGATGAGAGAAAAGACAAGGATTCATCTCCAATGGCTTGATAATTAACAGGTGGACGATTAATTACGTCAAATATATTGGTTTTTTTTGAAATTCTCGTGCATAATCATCTTCGTTCTTGTATTGATAAATGATGCTGTAAGAAAATGTAATTGAACTAGTATCTAGCAACTTTATCATAGCAAAATGATTGTCATTGAGAAGAGAAGTTGAAGAAAGGGCTGTAAATGAAAAAAAAAGTTACTATACTGGTACGAAATTGATATATCCAATTGGCAT
>Ga0116226_10006227_pt1 | contig 10712 bp, 15 predicted proteins | sample S1TSphfallax_FD_89692 | JGI IMG/M metagenome (GOLD analysis project Ga0116226, IMG submission 89692) | Host-associated microbial communities from peat moss isolated from Minnesota, USA - S1T2_Fa - Sphagnum fallax MG | ecosystem: Host-associated > Plants > Peat moss > Unclassified | place: USA...
GCAACTTTAAAGTTTTTTAGAAATATTGGAAAAAACAAATCATTACTGCAATCCCGAATCACTGATAATTTTCAAATCCTACATTCTCCAATATTCGCATCTTGAGGTGTAATGGGTATATGCATAGCTTTAGACCAATTCTCCTTTTGCTTTGTGAGTTGCTCTATTTGCTTCTTATATTCCTGAAGCATTTTTTGTTTCTGCGATAATTCCTCGCAAATATTTAAGAAAATCAAGTAATAATTAGCAGAATATTTTTTCGCAACATATATATTGATCGTTGCCACAGCTCGTTCCAATGGAGAAGCTTCATAATTGGCTTCATAGATTCCTTTTTTTATTTTCTCCTCTTGTTCAGTATTTTTTTCAAGTACTTCGATTTCTTGTATTTCTCTATGAACAATTAACTTTCCTTTTTTTTCTTCAAATTTCGCTTCGCATTTCAAAAATGGCACATCATCATATTTAACTGTTGCCGTGGCAACACAGGTAGAAGCTAATTGTTTAGCCGTTTCCTCCTGTTGAATAAGATGTAGAAAGTTATCCCTAAGTTGAGCGAAAGGGAACCACCAAGGCTGAGTATTAATCGTAAATTTCCAATAGAGATTTTCGTCCATATCCTCAAAGCTTATTAGTTCTTTTTCTAGCTTAGGAATAATTTCTTTCTCTAGTTGACAAACTAAAATGTTACATTCTTCTATCTTATCTTCATTTTTTTGAATTACTTTTTTTAATTGTTCAATGGTTTTATCTTTACCAAGTTTTCCAGATTCTCTAAGCATTTCCTCACCAAAATCCTTAGTTTCTTGTAGCTGTTGTCTATCTATTTCATGATACTCAATATAGGCAGGTAATGCCGACAAATTACTCAGCAAGTAATTTATCTGTGTTGTCATATGAATAATTAATGATCGTAATTTACTAAACGATTCTCCTTCATTATTAAGCGCAAACTGCTCTTTTGGAATAAAATCTTGTAGTTTACTTAAGTGCTGAATAATTGCCCCTCTGATTTTCTCTGATTTAAGAGGTTGGGTTGAATCATAAATCATCTCATGAGCACGAAGAGCAAATATATTATCCCTACAGGCAAGCATTAAAGAAGCGATATAAGCACGGCTTTCTTTATTCTTTTGGTCAGTGTCTTCTGGATCATACAAAGCATTTACTGCGCTTTTAGCTAATTGATAGATTTTTCCATTGAGTTTTTCTTGAGAAATCTCTGAAGGAACTTTAGTAATGAGGAAAATAATGGGAAATGGCTTTGGCTTTTGTTCAGAAAGATTAAATCCGGTAAATGGCAATTTTAGCGTTTTAAAAAATCGTTCTGCTATCGTGGGATCAGAATTTACCAGTTCAGAGAGATTAGGTAAAAGATGCCCTAATGTTTCGCAAAGATTTTTAAAACCCTTAGCTCTTGTAGAATCAAAAGATGGATAATCTATAGTGATTACTAATGCTCTAATGCTTTTGGAAAATTTAATTGCAAGATAAGTACCTAATGAAGCAATGATTCCTTCTTCATTAGAACGACTATCCCAAAATCCTGGACAGTCACAATAAGCAAATCCATCCGGCCCCAGTGGCGTACTCTCAGCATATAAAGTTTGTGATTTCAGAGGATCAGCACTTATTTTAGTATACTCTTTCTCTCCAGGGGCAACTCCGATTCCTTCATCTACAACATATTCATAGCCATCCTCACTTACTGTAGTTTGTTTCAAAACTATCTTGCTGCCCATCAAATAATTGATAGAGGTACTTTTGCCAGAACTTGTATTACCTACTACCAATACAGTCTCTTGGTTTTGAGCAGTTTTTATTTTCTCAAAAGCTTCTTCAAATAAGTCTTTTAATTTCTTTAAATTGACTCTAGGTGGGTCTATAAATGAGGGAATTTCTGAGTTAAGTAATACTTTGTCTTCCATTTGACTTTCCTTAGTTTTTCATGGTGAGGGATTTTCATTCTATGTACGTACTTAATTCATAACAAATATGAAGCGTTTCTATCATCGTGCTTATTTAGCTCTAATAATAGAATAACGAAATTTTTTAAGATGCTTATTATAGTTTGCTTATCAATATTTAAAAATTTTGTTGGTAATATTATAAAAATAAAGTATTTATTTAATGGCCTAAGATAAGCTGATAAATATTAAGCTTACAAAAAAACTAATCCCTAACAGGCCAAATAATAAAGAAACTTTTATCTCAAGCAGGAACTAAAGGGCATTTGGTCAAAACCAACCTAAAAAGAATTAGAAACGTGTGCTTGACCGCGTCAATATCAAAAATTTACGTTCCCATGATTTATGCCACATATTAGGCAGTTGGCAAGCACGTGAAGGCATGTCGTTAGTGATTATTGAAATCTCTCAATCATAAAGCATCAGAAAGTACAGTGATTTATGCGCGTTTAGACTTAGAGCCAGTGCGTTCATCCGCCGAAAAAGCAGTGAATGCTATGTTTAAAGTTGGCCAGATAAAATCAATTAAAAAAATTGTTTCAACTGATCAAGAATCGGCCATTACGATTAACATTTTATCTTTCTTCTTGCTGGATAGTGCGACTAGCAATAAATGCGTCCAAATCCTTACGGCGATATTTTACCAAATGCCCTATTTTGATATAAGGCAGATTATATCGCTTAACCGAAGCCCAAATAGCTAAAGTGCTCGCCGCAATGCCTAGGTAATTAGCTGCCTGTTTACGCGTTAAAAGTTCTTCTTTTGTGCGAATTAAATCTAAAAAAGAGAGTTCAGATGATACATTTTGCATAGAAATTCCTTATGATACCATTCATTGATAGTGAATTCTTAACTTTATAATTTCTTTCGCTTTCTTGTTTTATCGCCAGGTGCAAGTTCTTCGCGCAAAATACAGATATCTAGCGGTGCATCGATGCCTATTTGTACTTGATCTCTATCTATTTTGAGCAGTTTTAAAATAATATTGTCACCAACATAAATAGATTCTCCTTCACGACGGCCAAGTATCAACATAATTTTCTCCTAGAATTTAAGTCATTTATTGAATCAATCATTTTTTTAATGGGTTTATAAATCGAGATTGGGTTGTGGTTCGTCTGGGTCTGGTGGTTGATAACAGGATTTATAAACAGGCGCTGGTAGCTCTTGTTTATTCTTTGCTAATTTTTCTATAGGCAAGGCTAGATTAATGTGTTTTCTAATGCTTTCTGGCACAGCGAGATAATCATATTCGCTGTAATGATCTAAATTAAAATAGATGGGTTTATTTATAGGTGGCGGACAAACAATTAATTGCGGCAAAGGGCAAATGGCAAGGACTTTCGGCCAGTATTGCTGTGTTTGTAGATTCAGCACTTGTTTTATCGTTAAATAGCAAGAAGCACCCAAAATTTTCTTTAGATCAAATCCTGCTAATTCTTCTGAAGTAAAATTTTGTCCTCTCCATCCTTCTAATAATGTTCGTAAGGAAGAACGAGTATTGAGTGAAGTGGTATAACGTTGAAAGTGTACAAATGGTTTGCCTTCTTCAGTCAATCTGTCAGTCAACTCCCAGCCGATCATGATTTTAGGTAATGTCACGTCATAAAATTTGCTGTACTGCATTCCAAGATCAATGACCGCATAACAACGCGCAATATGTGATCCTTCAGGAACGGGTAAAAAAGTTCGATGTTCTTTAATCGTTAAACTCATAGATTAATTCTCCTGATTCAATTTAAAAAGTTGTCTTAAAAAAGTTTTGATCTTCTGCCACAAAATGAATGCAGGCTTCTCTTCCAACTTTTCTGTTTGTTGCAGGGCATTCATCTGTTCTAACGGGATGAATTGACGCGTTTTTAACATATCTTTGATATTCAACGGCTCTGTCATGGATTAGCTCCATCTATCGTTAAAAATCTATTTTCTTAAAATGGCTTCCTTCAACCCAAGTGGATTGAAAAGGGAAGTGTTTGGTTTGTAATTTTTTAGGGAGATATATCACACGCAAAGGACAGGATTTACCACCCAATCACATGAATCACTCTAACGAAAAAATCTACAAAAATTTTTGTAGATTTTTTCGTTAGCATAAAAGCATCGAAACAGGTGATTGAAAGCAATGGATAAAAGGAAGGGATTAAGCCCACTGCAAATAAAATTTATTCATCTCTATTTGGAACAGTCCGTAAACTTAAGAGAAGAAATTGAATTAGTTTTTTTGCAGTTTATTCAAAAACATAAAACACAAACTCAAGGGGCAAAAAGATTAAATTTGATCCAACAAACCTTTAATTACCGCTTCAATCACGCAAAGAAGATACATCTTGAAGATATTTTAATCATGATACAACTTTTGGAATCCACAAAGACAGAAGAAGAGAAATGGAAAGGCTTTATTAAATATTTAACGTTCTCTAAACAAGTACAAATGGCATGGAAAGATTTAGAAAAAAGTCGAAAGCCCCGTGGACGCAAATCTGGCAAAAAAATGGAAGAAAACGAAACTCATTTGACAAAATTTTCAGGAAATTTTGTCAAATTAACCCTAAAAACGGTGCGCTTAGAGGAAGAGATAGCGATTCAGTATGGTTTTAATAATCGAGAAACCCTTCGGAAAGCCATAAAAATATGGCAGGCCGTAAAAGTCAGCAAAACCGCCTCTCCGTTGCTGATTCAAGCGTTGGACGATAACGAAATCAAAATTCATAAAGCGTACTGTTTTTTAAAACATTCCCTTGAGATGCAGGAGCAGCTAGTACAACAGGAACGATTAAAACAACAAAACAAAAAACGTCGCATTAACAATAGATCAAAACAAAATGATTACAAATTGTTATTACAGGCATTTAAAACCAATACATCACTTAAAGCCATGGAACAGAAGACACAAGCGCCCATTATCCAGTGTATTGAAGCCATTTTACAGAATTTTTTTAACCATCAGGAGCACCATCGTCATGCCTCATTATTTTAATACCCATTCTTATCTACTTTGGAGCCATTCAACATTTGATGGATTGCTCGATGATAGTAAAGAAGAGTCTAAAGCCATTACTTATTTAAATTTAAAAAACCTGTGAGGAATTCCTATGGCACATTATCGCAAGATTGATATTCGCATTTGGTTAGATCAAAAGTTCAATGGATTATCGAGTGATAGTCAATTTGTGTTCTTATATTTATTGACACATCCACAATTGACTGCACTGGGAGCAATGCGATCCACATTGCCAGGGTTAGCCGCTGAATTAGACTGGCCGCTCGATCGATTTACACTGGCCTTTGAAGCATTAGCAGGGCAAGAAATGGTTGCGGTGGATCAAAAAGCCTGTTTCGTCTGGGCAATCAATTTCTTGAAATACAATCCGCCAGAATCTCCTAATGTGGTGAAATCTTGGGGAACCTGTTTAGAGTATTTGCCAGAATGTGATCTTAAAAATCAGTTAATTCAAAAAACTTGCTTCTTTTTAAAAACTTTGCCCATGACTTTTCAGGAAGCGTTACCTGCCGCTTTTGAGTTAACAACACAAAAAGTGACATGCAATGAAGTAACCGCCCATCACCTTTCAGAAAGTCATCAGCGATTAGATTCTAGCCTTCCTGAAACCCTTACTAGAGCCTTAGAGGAAGAAGTCAATTCTATTCAGGAAAGCCTTGAAGCAACTCCTAATAGGGTTGTCCAAAATCACGCAACATTAGATTCAGATCTTTCCGCAACCCTTACCAAAGCATTAGCGGAAGAGGTTAATTTTATTCAAAAAAGTCTTTCTGAAGGGTTACTGGAATGCTTCCCTAAAGGCTTACCGGAAGCCTTCGCGAAGACCTCCCTTAATCATAGAGCATTAAACATAAAGCATAAAACATTAAGCATTAAACCAGAACAAAAAGAAAAAAGATTCATACAGGAAAATAATTTAGAAGAAAAAGAAAAGATCGAAGAAATAAAACACATTGTCGCGAAATCGCGACAAAAAAATACCAAGCCACCTGATGCTGAAATCGTGGAAGTGTTTAGCTACTGGAAACAAACGCTTGGGCATCCCCAAGCGATGTTAGATGCAAAGCGTCGTAAACGCATCCGCCAAGCGCTGGTATCAGGGTACTCAGCTTCGCAATTGTGTGATGCCATCTTGGGTTGTTCCTACACGCCCCACAACATGGGTGATAACGAGCAAGGGCAACGTTATGACAGTGTCCATGTGATTTTTAGAGATGCTGATCAGATTGATCGCTTCATTCGCAATGCACACAGCCCACCCATACCCCAAAATGCCGCAGATAGATTAATGAACATCAACTTCGCCGCAGGGCAACGTTGGCTGGAAAAGAAACGCCGAGAAATGGAAAAAGTGGTTTATGAATCCACATGACCTTACTGAATTTACCCAATTGCTGACCGAACTTTGTGTGCTGTACAAAATACCGGTGAGTGAGCGGCTGATTGAGTTGTATTGGGATGTGTTAGCGTGCTTTTCCTTTACTGAAGTGAAAGCTGCATTTCAAGCGCATCTTTGCAACCCCGATACAGGTCAGTTTATGCCAAAGCCCGCCGATGTGATGCGTTATCTGCGGGGTGGTAGCCAAGCACAAGCGTTACAAGCATGGAGTAAAGTCGCTACTGCGATTCGCACTGTAGGCGCTTATACCTCCGTAGTGTTTGATGATTCCATCATTCATGTCGTCATTATCGAGATGGGGGGCTGGATCAGCTTATGCCAAACGTTACTTAAAGATTTGCCCTTTCGTGCTCATGAATTTGAAAAACGTTATGCTGCTTATGTGCTACATCCACCGACGGATTATCCCCATCAACTCATGGGTTTAGAAGAACACCACAATTGTTTGCATCATTATCTAATTAAACCACCAGTATTCATTGGCAATCCAGAACAGGCATTAAAAGTATTTAACCTGCAACATAAAAACAAACAACCATTTCTGAATGTACAAACCTTATCGTGCCCGATCAAAAATTTACAAACCGATTGACCTTGGAGAACTTTAATGACGCAAAAATGTTACGCAGAAAAAACTCAAATCCGTATGAGTGAATTAACACAACTGCTGGAAAGTTATGCTGAAAGTATCGCACGGTTACAGGCAGTGGCCGAAGGTCGATTAACCCTAAAAAGCAAAAGAGAACCCTTCGGCAAAGAACAGGATACACCAACTACAATCGATGACAAGCGATTGGCTTGGACACTGCACAACATCAAAACACAGCAGCGCATGTATCAACATGAGCTTGAGGTCTTGCAAGAATATGGAGATTAAAAGACATTTTGTGCATTGATTTCAAGCGAAGAGCTTACCATTTTTTTAACACCTTACGGGAAATATTTTATGTACCATTCTAAGAAAAACGTTTTTGCTAAAAAAACGGTTCACGATCTCGCCACGACATTATTGCGGGGGCTTTGCATTCACCACCCTACCCTTGAGCAATATCAAGCCGCAGAGGCTTTTATTGGTATGGTGATTTTGCCAGTCGAAAAAGACCTGATTGCTCAAGTGGGATTAACGCCCAAGGAATGGTTGTGTCTTAACCTAGCCGCCAATGGTTTTTCCACTGAAGAAACTGCCAAAAAATTAGCAGTGTCTAGAGGAGTCGTTAAAAACCATCGCGAGCATATTATTGGAAAACTCCAGTGTAAAAATATCGTGCAAGCGGTTTATAAAGCTTTTTTACAGCAAGAACAGAAAGAAGAAACACTTTAAATGATTGCACAACTCTTTAAATCTTAAAAATTATGTTTAATAAAATATGCCTTTCGGCATCTGTTTATTCCAGAATTATCTAGTAAAGTCACTTTTATTTTTTAAATAAAAATCAAAATGTATGAAAACATCGATCAATTAAAACCCAAACATCATCCCATACTCATGCGTTTTTATGATTGGGTAGAACAATGGGTCGATCGTTTTCCATTATCTAACCCGCATAAAAATTATCCCGTGATGCGTAAAATAAGCGAAGAAAAGCACGATGATATCGACTACCTATTCTGAATCCAAACGTCGTTTATATGAGAAATTATACAATGATTTGGGTGAATCTATCCATTTTGCTTTGCAAGATGAGGATATTCACGAAATTATGCTTAACCCCGATGGTCAGTTGTGGCTAGATAGTTCGAGCAAAGGGTTAATTCGACATAGTCATTTAAGTCCTAGGCAGGCTTTTGCCATTATTCATTCTTTAGCTGGTATTCATAATTTTGTCGTGGATCAATACAACCCTCAATTAGAAGCCGATTTGCCTTGCTTTAAAACCATGCAAGGCGAACGATTTACAGCACAAGTACCACCCATTGTGAGTGCACCTTGCTTTAGCATCCGTAAAAAATCTCATCAAGTCTTTTCTTTAGAAGACTATGTAGACAGTCAACGATTAACGATCAGACAAGCAGAAGTACTGAAAAATTTAATTAATGAGCGCAGAAATATTTTAGTTTGTGGTGGCCCAGGTTCAGGAAAAACCACGGTGACCAATGCGCTCATTTTAGAAGCTGTAAAAAGTGATCCCCATCAAAGAATACTCATTTTAGAAGATGTCCCTGAATTGCAATGTAAAGCCCAGAATATAGTTGCCATGTTAACCAGCGATACGGTGAAGTTAACTGGCTTACTTCGATCCGCAATGCGGATGAGGCCGGATCGCATTTTAATTGGTGAAGTCAGAGGCTCTGAAAGCTTAGATATGCTCAAAGCCTGGAATACGGGTTGTCCAGGGGGTATTTGTACGGTGCATGCTAATGGAGCTATTGAGGCGATACAAAGAATTATTGATTTGGCAATGGAAGCAGGACTTACTGTGCCCCCTATTCAATTGGTATTACACACTATTCATGCCGTGGTGTCGGTCAAAAGACATGGCAGCCAAAAAGGTTTTATTGAAAACATTTTAACAGTGGAGACTTATCAAGATGGCAAATTTTCATTTAAAGCATTGGGGTAAACAATCATTAGTAGGCTTGAGTGTGCTGTTTGCTGATATGCAGTCAGCACTCGCGAGTACGAGTAGCAATCTACCATTTAATTCGACAATGGAGATTGTGAAAGATGCGATTAGTGGCCCATTTTTGCTGGCAGCTTCGATCATTATGATTGTCATAACTTGTTTAATGCTGGCCTTTGGTGAGTGGGGTGATGGGTTTAAAAAGATGATTAATATCGTGCTGTGGTTATCCATCGCTTTTGCTGCCACTAATTTTATCACGAGCTTATTTGGGAGTGGTGCAGTGTTTTAACGATGTGCTGTAAACCCTTATGAACAGATTTTAATCATGATATGGATTGAATTTTTCAAGAAGGAAAGTAGACCGAGGCATTTCAGCCTCAGTCTCTCGCAGAACGGTACGTGAACCTCTCGATTCATACCGCTCCCATTAGTTAAACACACCTACCATGCCTATCTTCCAGTGTGCAAATAAGTTCGGTTCTCTCTTTGCTATCTTTTGCAATAAGAGACTCGCTCTTGTCTTGGAGCCTTTTAGCTTTTTGTACTTGTGCATTGCCCACGACACCAGTGTTTTATTAAAGTGCCTAAAAACAGAACTCAAGCCTGAGCGTTGATATTGACCGTAGTATTCAATCCAACCTCTTAATACAGGATTAAATTCTTTTGCAATATCATTCAAACTGAGTTCCGTCCGCCTATAAAACTTTTGTGTACGTGTCTTTGCTCGCATTGACTTTTGTGCCGATGGACTCGCCGCTGGGTTGAAACTCAAAAATAGCTGGTTTTGCTTGTTCTTTGCTATCCTGCGACGAAAACTATACCCCAGAAATTCAAACATCGTATGGGGATAATCCATTTTGCGCTTACCGTCTTTGCAGTAGACAATCTTGGTTTTGGTGGGATGTAGCGTTAACCCACATGCCTTAAAACGCTGCACCAATTCTGCTAAGATATGCTGCGCTTCTTGCTCTGTTTTGCAATGCACTAATCCATCGTCAGCATAACGACACCACAGCATGCGAGGAAATTGTTTGCTCATCCACACATCAAACACATAGTGTAGGAATAAATTGCTCAGTAGAGGACTGACAACACCACCTTGCGGTACGCCTTTGGCTCGCTCTACTCGCGTTCCATCCGCTAATTGCAGCGGTGCTTTTAGCCACCTTTCTACATACAATAATACCCACTTACACTCCGTGTGTTTCTTTACCGCCTTCATCAGCAGTTCATGGTCTAAATTATCGAAGAACCCTTGAATGTCGTACTCCACCAACCAGTTGTACCGCCAACAACGTTGACGTGTTATTCCCACAGCATCTAATGCCGATTTATTCGGTCGATAACCATAGGAATCTGGTAAGAAGTGCCGTTCAATTTCAGGTTCTAACGTTAACTTGACAACCATCTGTGCAATCCTGTCGGCCACCGTCGGCACGCCCAAGATTCTTTCTCCGCCTGACTTCTTCGGTATTGAAACTGCTTTCACTGCGGGGGGAAAATAGCTTCCCGAGGATAGCCGATTCCATAACTTGTACAGATTGTCTTTCAAGTCTTTCTCAAAATCTAACAGCGATTGTTGGTCTATTCCTGCTCCACCCGCATTAGCTTTGATCAATTTAAAGGCTTGCATCACACACGCCTTCGGTATGATAAAGGGGAGTATAAAAAGAATTGTGTCTGATAGGTGGGGTAGTAGTTGAAAGCTACCCTGAATTTGAGAAGATCTTCTCTTCGGGGAATCAACCTAAAGAGAAGATCAATTTTGAATAGGAACTTA
>Ga0116226_10006228_pt1 | contig 10711 bp, 10 predicted proteins | sample S1TSphfallax_FD_89692 | JGI IMG/M metagenome (GOLD analysis project Ga0116226, IMG submission 89692) | Host-associated microbial communities from peat moss isolated from Minnesota, USA - S1T2_Fa - Sphagnum fallax MG | ecosystem: Host-associated > Plants > Peat moss > Unclassified | place: USA...
AGTCACATCCATAGGTGAGTTTTCATTTCTCAAGAAAAACAATTGTATATTCTCTGATTTATGAAAATGTATTATATAGATCCTTGTGCATCGAGCCCATGCCAGAATGGTGGACAATGTTCATGGAATGGTGCAACAATAAACTGCCTATGTGGTAATGGTTATACTGGAACATTCTGTGAAATCACTACAGGTAGATTTTCTTTATGTGAAATATTAATTAACTGAAAACTAAATCTTATTACATAGTACCATGTGCTGCAGCACCTTGTGAAAATGGAGGCACATGTGAATTACTAGCAACGAATACTTATGGATGTGTGTGTCCTGCACAATTCACTGGTACTCGATGTGAAAATTTCATCTTAGGTAGAATGATCATTTTACAAATCTAAACAATTTCAACTGATGATTGTTTGTTTAGCTAATCATCCTTGTGTAACAATGCCATCAAGTGTATGTCAAAATGGTGGTACATGTACAGTGAATGGAGCTGATTATTTGTGTAATTGTGCAGCAGGTTGGAGTGGACCAAATTGCCAAACACCAGGAAGTATGTTATTTTTTGTAGCACAACATATCTTGAAAACCATAAATCAATGTTTTTCTTCTGCTTTCTTTCAAAGCAATCAGTTCATGTAATCCAAGTCCATGTGGTGTACATGGAAGTTGTGTGGAAGCTATTTTACCAACTGAAACTGTTGCATATTGCAATTGTGAAGCTCAATGGACAGGAAAATATTGTGATGTGAATACGAATGGTAGATATTGTTTTTTTTGTCATTGATTTATGCATAAAACCTTACATTTTTTTAGTGAATTGTCCTGTTGGATATTGTTTATCTGGTGGTGTGTGTCGAATAAATGGAAATGTTCCATACTGTGAATGTCCAGCATTGTATACAGGTCAACAATGTGAAATATTTATCGGTGCTATGACAACGACACTCGCACCAGGTAGATGAATCATACATATCCAAGGATCATTTTAAAAAATATTGTTTGATTGTGCTTCTTAAGTCGTGACACCGTGCTCTCCAAATCCATGTCAGAATGGCGGAACTTGTTTTAAAAATGGTTACGCTTTTGTATGTGCCTGTCAGCCGGTTTGGACAGGTTCAAGATGCGAATATAGTCAAACTGTAACCGTACCGACTACTTCTATGACACCAAGTGGTATGTTATTCGTTTTATTTTTCTATAAATCTTTTGATAATTTCTCCCTAAGAACACAAAAATGTTTCATTTTGTTTTTGTTTTAATTACAAACTAAATTATTTTCTTCTCTAAAGAAATCATACTACACGAAAAAGACTGTTATTTTCTATCCAATCTTTATAGTTGGAATTACATGTGCAAATCAACCGTGTAAAAACGGTGGAACATGTTATAGTATTAACAATTCATACTACTGCCAATGCGCGAATGTTTATACTGGTATAAACTGTGAAACAATACCAGCAATAAGTGAGAGAATTTTTGGATATAAATATTTCAAGAAGTTATTTTCGTTCATAGATTGTCCATTAAACTGTGCACCTGGTTATTGTGTACCTTCTGGTGGTACTGTAATACCATATGTTTGTATCTGTGATGGTACTTTGAAACTGACAAGTTGCACTTCAAAATAGTCGGATTTCATTAATGCAAAACTTTTCATATTTGAAGAAAAATTGACTAAAATATATACATGAATTTTTCACTTTGTAATGAATCATATTCTAACGCTATACAAGTATACTAAAACCGAAACACGCATAAATGCTCTATATATTCTGTTTCCATTCTATTTGATAACTAGACCAGACGAAAATCTCTTTTAATTACTTTCATTTGTCGTATTTGAAATGAAGATATTGTTAGAACCAAGATGCATAGTTTTGTTTTTGATAATGATTGTGTAACCAAATACTAATTGTTTTGAGGCATTTTTATATGTGATTTGAAAAAAATAAGAAAGTACATTCGGGGCACGCACATTCTCTACATTCGATAAATTGATAGAACAGCGGTTGTGTTTGAGAGAATATCATTTTTTAAAATTGTCTTTGTTCTCAGTATTCATATAGACTTTTCACAATCATATCAAGATAGGAGCGAAAAGATCTTTAAAGGCCAATTTTATTTTTGAATGAAAGGAATGATTTCATTGGACAATTGGAAATAATGCTCTGATTGAAAAATCTATCAATGCTCTTAAAACCATTGAGACAATCGTCACTAAAATAGTTCTTGTAGATCTAATCGCCGAACCGTGAGTTATATAAAGATGAAAACTATCGAAATCGTGAGTCGCTTCAAACAATTCTACACATATCGATGTAAGATTCTTGAGTATAGTTAGTTTGGCGAATATTCTTCAATGGGTAAATAAAATTATTTTCTTATTATCCTGAAACAGAGAGTTGTAATCGGAACATTGGTGTTAATATGTATTTGAACTTATTTAACTAACTGGTCAATATCATTATGACTCTTAAGTGAGAGTCCGCTACAGGACTGCCCTACCCTTCTTACATGGTGCCAAAGAAAAAAATTCTTTTTCGATCTAGTTATCTCAAATGAAAGCTCTAGTCAAACCATAGTTAAATCCAAAATATTAGGTCATTTGGTTTTGTCTATGAAAAACGCGAGTGAAAACCAGTTTCAAGGCTCCATTTTGACCCTTAAAAAATGATTAAAAAAAAGGTATGTTTAGTATTTTGACATTATCTCAAGAATGGCTTGATCGTTTGAGCTCGGAGCCGTCTCGTTTGATAGAGAACAGTGTAAGCTACATATTCGTTCTATTTAAGTACCTAATATATCGGGTAAAAAAGACGCTATAAGTCAAAAAACTGTCCAAACTCGAGAAATGATTCCTTCCAGGATGGCGGTATTTTCGACTTTTCTTGCGTGATGTAAGAGATTCTAGAGTGCTTTTTCTATCAGACATACATCTCTTTGAGACACATCTTTTGACATTAAGTTGTCAAGGTCAAAAAAATCGGGGGATCAAGTTAGCATGGACTACATTGTGGCCTATCCTACCTACTGACCATTGACCCTACCTCGTGAAGTCTTATAATTTCTTTGAAAATCAGGAAAACTGACTTCAGATCTGCGTTCAGCGCACAACACTAGTCTTGTGTTTTAGACAGTTTTTGATCTATAGCGTTTTTTTTACTCCATATATTAGTCACTTAAATAGAACAAATATGTAGCCTACACTGCTTTCTATCAAATGAAACGGTCAAGTCATTCGTAAATTAATGTCAAAATACTAAACACACCTTTTTTTATCAATTTTTGAGGGTCAAAATAGACCCTGTAAATTGGTTTTCGCTCGCATTTTTTATAGACAAAACTAAATGATCTAATAGTTTGATTCGACTATAGTTTAACTAGGCCTTACAATTTAGATGATAAAATCGTAAAAAAAATTCCTCAGCGGTCTAGGGTGGTCCTGTGGCGGGCTCTCTCTTAATTATATGCTAGATAATCCTTTTCAAAGCAAGAATAGATCATTAATGAAAAAGAAATATCAAATGAATATATTAGAAAAGTTAGTGAAGGAGAAAACTCACGAGACATTTGTCTGTTTTAATACTACAAATGATTATTATCGAATTTTTATAATTTAATATGAGGCGTATCGAATTTTTTTTTTGGTGAGAACAGACGAGATATATATTGAGTCAATAATAACAAACATTATTGAAAAGAACATTGATACCCACACACTTTGCAGAAAATTACAAAATGTAAATACATATATAATATATTCCCCGTATGAGAAATATATGTTTCCTTAAGAACAATTGAAGATTGATTACGTTTTAAAACATTATCTCAAAAGCAATGATTAGACAATATAAAGATCATAAATAGTACAGTTTTATGTCGCCTGAAACTCATCACTATTTGTTGATAATAATACATTACATGATTATATGGAATATTACCCTCTATTAGTTTTTGAAAAAAATAAAGACATCGATATTAATAAACTAGCATATGTTTGTATTTAGACTTTTTCTTCTTTTTTGAACAAGTATAATCGACAATTCTTTTTCAAAAAAAAAAGTAATTGTTTTTTGTTTTATATCCTATTATTCTTTTTTAGACAAAAACAATATTGTGGGCGACAGCTTTATAGATTTATTAGAGAATAAAATGACGTTTCTCCACGAAAGTACAACAATAATACTTTAAATTCCGTAAAGCTTTGTATTTTAATTCAATTCGTGCCACTTAATCTTAGTATCGTATTATTCCTTCTTTCCAATGCCATGAATACAAAAAAAAACGCCCTTCACTTGCGTCGTTCTCTTCGTGCCTTGAAATAATGATCAGGTGGTAAGTGCATACAGACAACAATATATATGGTAACTTGAGTAATTGATTTTTTGATCTTTCTTTCAGTGGGAACGTTGTGCGTTTAATTGACACTGATTCAGCCAAAGAATACAAACAGGCTTAATATCAATCGATATACTTTCGTCGACAAAAAACTATCAAGTGATTGAATAAGTATCATTGCTGTTTCAGGAACGACGCTACACAAAGCAAGATGGTGCATTTTTGTTCGTGGGTTATTTCAATCTTTCCGCTGATATTATTGTTAACAAACATCGAAGCTTTACGATATCGATCTCTTCGACATAAACGAGCCGGTCAATGTTCTAATACAAACAGTAATATCTCCTACACAAAACACTTTCATCATAACATATGAGCCCTTCTTTTTTTTAGACAATGCATGTTCTTTTGTCACTTGTGAAAATGGTGGACAATGTTTTGAAGATTCAACAACTGTTGATTGTTTCACATGTCAATGTGCACCTGGCTATGCAGGCAAAGTGTGTGATACACCGATCGTTATTATACGTATGTAACTCTTCTTCTTTTCATCATTTTGTTAGTTGTTTTTATCCATTGTAGCTGCTGGATGCAGCCCAGGATGTCAAAATGGTGGTGTATGTGATGGTAATGGTAATGTTTGTATATGTTCTGCAGGTTATACTGGAGTATTTTGTGAAACACGAGGTAAATGTTAATGAACCTTATTTGATTATTAGAATAGAAGCAAGTTACAATTCAACACTTTTGTAGATTTTTGTATGCCTATTAGTCCATGTCAAAATGGTGGCCAATGTACATCGATTGGTGCTAATTACGTATGTGATTGTACAGGTACAGGTTACACCGGTACAGATTGTACTGAAGTCATACCACCCATCGGTGAGTTTGGAGGAGAAGAATTTTGTATTCTCTGATTTATGAAAATATGTTATATAGATCCTTGTGCATCGGATCCATGCGAGAATGGTGGACAATGTTTATGGAATGGTGCAACAATGAACTGTCTATGTGGTAATGGTTATACTGGAACATTCTGTCAAATCGCTCCAGGTAGATTTTCTTTATATGAAATAGTAATTAACTGAAAACTAAATCTTATTACATAGTACCATGTGCTACAACACCTTGTCAAAATGGAGGCCAATGTGAATTACTAGCAATAAATACTTATGGATGTGCGTGTCCTGCACAATTCACTGGTACTCAATGTGAAACGTCCATTTTAGGTAGAGTGATCATTTTACAAATCTAAACAATTTCAACTGATGATTGTTTGTTTAGCTGATCATCCGTGTGTAACAATGCCACAAAGTGTATGTCAAAATGGTGGGACATGTGCAGTGAATGGAGCTGATTATTTGTGTAATTGTGCAGCAGGTTGGAGTGGACCAAATTGCCAAACACCAGGAAGTATGTTATTTTTTGTAGCACAACATATCTTGAAAACCATAAATCGATGTTTTTCTTCTGCTTTCTTTCAAAGCATTCAGTTCATGTGATCCAGATCCATGTGGTGTACATGGCACTTGTTTCGCAATAAGTTTACCTTTTGGATCCACAGTATATTGCAATTGTGAATCTCAATGGACAGGAAAATATTGTGATGTGAATACGGATGGTAGATGTTGTTTTTTTTTGTCATTGATTTATGCACAAAACCTTATATTTTTTTAGTGGATTGTACTGCTGGATACTGTTTATCTGGTGGTTTGTGTCGAATAAATGGAAATGTTCCATACTGTCAATGTCCAGCATTGTATACAGGTGAACGATGTGAGTTATTAATCGATGATTCAACAACAACAATTTTTCCAATGACTACATTGACACCAATAATCACGACACCTCCAATAGGTAAGATTATTTTTCATGAAAAAACTGTACCGGAAGAGAAATTTTGTTTTTTTTCTGTGCATTTTAAAAGTCGATGATGTTTGCCTCTTGAATCCATGTCAGAATGGTGGAACATGTTATAGTAATAGCGATACGTATAGATGTGACTGTCCAGAGCTTTGGACAGGTTCCCTATGTGATTCTCCTGTAACTGGACCAGGTAAAGCTATCTTTCATTTGAGTTAATTATCATAAGTAAAATCATTTGTTTATTATTCTTTTTACTTTGAAAGGTGATGTCTGCTCACCAAATCCATGTTACAACGAAGGAGTATGCAATCCAAGCGGTGCTTCTTTTATGTGTTCGTGTCAGGCTGAATTCACGGGTACATTATGTGAAACAATTCAAACAGTGACTATGCCTTCCGTCACTACACCTGATGGTATGTTCAGTTTTCATTATATGATCATTTTTCGGAAAGTTTGTTCCATCTAAAAAAAATGTCATGATAGTATATTGTTTTAAATTAAAACCCGAAATTTTATTCTATTTAATTGACTAATACAGTAATTGCTATTGATTTAATATGCATGTAATATTTATAGTTCTAATGGCATGTGAAAATCAACCGTGTCAAAATGGTGGAACTTGTGTTCCTGTGGGAGCTTCCTATTCTTGCTTTTGCGGATTAACAAGTATCTATAATGGTAAAAACTGTGATTCAACTACACCAATGACTGCTGATGGTACGGAAATTTCTTTATATAATTATATGTATTTATTAACTATTTCTTCTTTTTTCTCTAAAGAATGTCCATTAGATTGTGCACCTGGCCGTTGTATATTCTCTGGTAATCCATCAAAACCATATGCTTGTGAATGGAATGGAGTTATGCGTCCGGTAGATGGTACAACAGGCTAATCGGATTTTATTTCTAAGAAAATTATCAAATGTTGATCCAGAAAAAGAATTAACTAGGAGAGTATATCAATTATATATCTTTCTAATAAAATCTATTTTGGATTGATTGAAAAAATATGTTGAAATTGATTTGAGATAAATACTTTCTATATTGAATATTATATTGATTTAATAATTAGAAATGATAATGAGAAGTTTTGTGTTAAGTTAAAATCTCATTCAATTATTTACATTCTAAATTGAATATAGGTTTTGTTTTAATGAAGTATGATTATGGATTATTGAGATTAGTAGCATTCGTTTCTTTGGTTTTTTTCTCTCTCTGGCTGATCTTTGATATCAGAGTACTATCAGCTTTATGAGAATTGTTTGGTGATTGACTCAAATTATTGAGAATTGAATAAATATTTTTACAATCGACAACTCGCGATGATGTGGACATGAAGAAAGAAATAATTTTCATGCAATTTTAGAGAACGATGTAGTAATGAGTTTTATGGTTATCATTGATTGAACAGTAAATTTCTACTTATCATTCAGATGACAAAAATCTTTCTCGCATTTGGATCTTTTTTTTTATTGAAATGCTTTATTCACGTAAGAACAATATCAAAATTCAATAAATCTCATATATTTTAAGGACGATCAAAAACTACATATAATCATAGCTCTATTATACTAATACAGTGAATTGTGCAAAACAGAAGATTACTATTGTTTTATTCTCTTAATGTTATTGAATAACAAGAAAAATGTTAGAAATAGAACGTTGTTGGTTTTGATTGTTCAATATATTGAAAGATTTCAAAAAGTCACGATTTATTAATGAAAGTAGCGTATTTTAAATGATGACTTTCTTGAAAATCTAGATTTTCTAGTTTGTATTTTAATGAGAAAAAGATTGTTTCTTTTCAATTTTGTTTTTCTCGATAGGATAGTAACTGTTTTTATCTCTGTTCCTGCCATCTTCTGCAATTCTATAAGCTATCAGTAATTGAATAAAAGCAAGAAATTAAGTTGGATCAAGTATAGAAATATGAGATGATCTGAATGTTATTTGAAATTGATATTTATCAATCGAAAATGATTAATTTCAAGAATAAAAGTGCATGAAAGAAAATAACTTTCTAATCCTTTGTTGTGTCCTTGAATGATTCTTATAGATATATACGTTTGTGTCTATTCAGCACCATTTCAATAAATTTTTGAAATATTCAATACAATATGAACCGATGGATGGTTTTATCGATAGTAGCAGTCCTACTATCAACGGTCACTAATGCCTATGAATATGCATCTGCTCGTCAAACCAGTGGTGGATGTTCAAATTTAGACGGTATGATACATCAGTACTTGCTGTTTTAGAAATATAAAATTGATATATATATATATATGTATGTATATATTATAGTGAACATGTGTCAATACGTGACATGTTCCAATGGAGGTATATGTCGACAAACCAATACTTCACAATGTTTTACATGTGATTGTAAAGTGGGTTTTACTGGTACACTGTGTGAAACAAAAGAAAATATAGCGAATACAAGTAAAGCATTTTAGATGGAGATTTTTCTTGATATATCAATCTTTGTTTTTTATTTAAACAGATCCATGTTCCTTTCAACCTTGTAATCAAGGTGGTACATGTTCTCCTCTTAGCAATACTGAATTTGTATGTCAATGTTCTCCTCAAACTACTGGACGTTATTGTGAACAATTATTATTAACAAATCCATGTGATCCTAATCCATGCTTTAATAATGGTTTTTGTATAATTAACAATAATACTTTTCAATGCACATGTCTTCCCGGCAAAACTGGTAATCGATGCGAAATAAATCAGACAACATCAGATCCATGTAGTTTTTCCACTTGTTTCAATGGTGGAACCTGTTATACATCTAGAAATGAATCTTATTGTTACTGTCCTGCTGGAACTACTGGACGTTATTGTGAAGAAACAGTATCGGTAAATCCATGTGCATCAGGGCCTTGTCATTTTGGTGGTACCTGTATTCCAACTAACAATAATTTTCAATGCTTATGTTCATCAGATAGGACAGGAAAAGTTTGTGACCAGTACATTGCTTCTCATCCATGTTCTTCAGCACCATGTCTCAATAATGCCTATTGCTTTGGCGTCAGTAATGATACCGATTTTTACTGTTATTGTGGTTATGATAGAACAGGACGGTTCTGTGAGCGGGAAATTGTACAACGTGCATGTGCATCTTCGCCTTGTTTCAATGGTGGTAGTTGCATTGCTACCAATGACAGCTTCCGTTGTGAATGCCCTCCATCTACGACAGGATATCAATGTGAGTTAAGTCAAACATTAGATTTATGTACTTTTTCGCCTTGTCTCAATGGTGGCACTTGCTATAGGATCGATCAAGATACTGTAGGATGTTCATGCCCTTCTCAAAAAACAGGACTTTATTGTGAACAAGATTTAAACGATATATGTGATTATGCACCTTGTTTAAATGGTGGTACATGCATTGCTACTAATGGCAACTTTTTATGTGTATGCCCTCCACACACAACTGGATACTTATGTCATGAAAATCAAACAGCAACAAATTCATGCAATTCTTCACCATGTTTGAATAATGGTACTTGCATCCCCAATGGTAATTCATATACGTGCGTTTGTCCCAGCAATGCTAGCGGTGCAAATTGTGAAAAAATGAATCAATCACAAGGTAAACAAATCTGTCATTTCTTATTATTCTCTCTCATTGTTGTATTATAGAATGTTTAATGGATTGTACACCTGGTCAGTGTATGCTAACCAATAGTTTACAATATCCATATGCATGCTTATGTAATGGTACACTTCAACTTAATAGTTGCACTCGTACTTAAAACGATCTGTTGCGAGCAATGCTTGTCATGCTTTAAGATTCTTTATAATAAATTCTACGCATCTATCGTTTTCAGAAAATTATTTTTTATTCAAATCTATCGAATAATAATAAACTTTAATCAGTTATTCAAATGAACAACTGCATACAAAAAAAAAACAAAGGTTTATTTATCAATATTTTGAAAAAAAAAAAACTTTTAATAAGATGAAATAAAAAATTTGTTTGATTTTTCGCGGTCATTTATAAACAATAATTGTATTTTATTATGTACATCATTTTAATTGTATACTATTAAAGTAGAAAATGTTTGTTGATGATTGTTGTTCATCACCATCACGAAATGTATATCATGATAGTAATATACCAATCAAAAAAACAGTACATGTCCTAGATAATGAACTTCGTCTTCGTTCAATTATGGATAATATTGATTGTAATCATTCAATTCCTAATTCATCCACACCTATCACTATTCAAAATAATATTGGTCGATTTGATGAACTCACTCACTTTTTTAACATCATCAATGGTTTATTTCATCAATCAGCATTTACATTTGGTTTAAATACATATCATTTAGCTCCTCTATTTCATCTACCTGAAATGAATGTTGGAGTTAATATGCATATAGATCAACAAAGTTTAGAACAACAGAAAATAGACTTATTGAAAAATATGACACTGTATAGTATAATCAGTGGAAATGAAGCAAGTACAGTAGTAAATAATAATCAACAA
>Ga0116226_10006229_pt1 | contig 10710 bp, 10 predicted proteins | sample S1TSphfallax_FD_89692 | JGI IMG/M metagenome (GOLD analysis project Ga0116226, IMG submission 89692) | Host-associated microbial communities from peat moss isolated from Minnesota, USA - S1T2_Fa - Sphagnum fallax MG | ecosystem: Host-associated > Plants > Peat moss > Unclassified | place: USA...
AACTCTTTTTTGAGAAGATTATTGTGCATCTGGCCTTAAAAGTTGAATAGGTTCTTGCCTTCTCCAGGTTAATCTGCTTTTGTCTTGCACTGAAGGATAGCTGTGACACCATTGGTCTAAACTACCAGTTGGATCAATACGATTGTCTATTGACAGTTTCTTTGTGGAGGTGTTGACTGTTGTAAGTCAAATAAGAATTAATCTGGGAGTTACAGGCAGGAAGGACTGGCCATTTCACTTTGTTGCAGGAAGAAGGAGGCAGTGGTTTAGATGATCATATGAACCTAGTCAAGTATCATGCTTAATTTTGTTAGAGGAACAGAAGGCTGATTTAATTTGCCTGGTGATTTCATTGGGTCCAGGCAAATGAGATTTTGCACCACAAGGCAAATTTGATTGGGTATCTTGCCTATTACATGGGGCAACCTTATGAAACAATGGTGCAAGATACAGACTGAGATTTTTTCATGAGTGCGAAGGAGGCGAAGGAGTATGGACTAATTGATACTGTGATTTCTAACCCTTTAAAGGCACTTAGGCCACTACCTGAACCTGTCCCTGCTGGAGTAACTGTGGCAGTATTGCTCATTGAATCCAGCTTTTGAGCCAGAATACCAGAATAAGACTTGTAATGGGATGCATGCAGTTCTGAATTTGACAGGATTTGAATACTCCCACAAAGCCTCACAAAATTAAGCTCAACCCTTTGAACCATAGAGGTCTTTTATGTGCACTTCAGCTCTATGATATCTTTGTCTTTTGCTCCTTTATAGTTTTGAAGGCTGAACAGAAGCTGCAAACTTTGTTTACTGGTAGATAATTTTGTGAGATTCTGAAGCATTGAAAGTCTTTTAAGCATGTTCTTGAATTTTTGTTGTTTAGTGGTGTTGGTGTGTCGCAACTTTGCTACAGTTGCAAGCCAGTCTGGCAATATTGTATCTGATCTGATGCATGAAAGGGTCTGAAACCTTGTTAGCTTCAATTGCATCTGTTTGAAGTAGGTGAACTGTGAATGCTATGGCAACATATCCTGTATGCGTGAATCCAGTTTCAAAGTGCTTGATCTGAATCCTGCATTCCCTCTGCCCTTTATCATGTTAATATGTTTTGGTTCATAAACTGAGGAAAAGGTCTGGTGCTGCCATCAATGAGATTGCACAAATTTGTGTCTGTAAGGAAATGGCTGTAAAGTACACATGTACAAGGTAATGGCTTTTCTTGATGGTTTGTGATGAATGGCATTTACTAGACAGGAGGTTTGCCTGGGCCGATGTTTTGCAACCCTTAATGACTTCGTTTTTGAAGGTTGCAACTCTGCCATGTGAAGTCCTAGACCAGCAGATGAGATAGAAGATACCCCACCTTTCCTGCTCGTTGCCACAAACTTACCAGCAAAACACTTCTCGGCAAATGATTTTCTGGATATGGACGTGTGACTAAGATTGTATATACTGATGAACTATGCTTTGGAATTTGACATCATTCAACATAATTTATTGATTGTGAATGACATTGAGTTAGGAAAATTTCATATTCATGTTTATCCAACTGTCAGTCCAAGTAGGAATCAGCGCCAAGTAGGAATCTTTGTTGTATTGGGGTGGACATAATTGGAGGAAGTATTTACAAACCATTATTATTTTGAAATCATATTTTGTTGTCTGCAGAGGTATATGGTTGTACAATAGAGTCAAATGTCTATATCCTTTCTGTAATTCTTACAGTCACAAGATCCAATTGTGAGTCCTCATAATGTCTTTCAAGGAAAGCACTTCAGACAAATTTACTGGTGCATTTGGGGTGCACCTCAACTCTAAAAGTTTGCAGTGCATTTGAAGGGCATCTAATATCTGTGAATATCAGGATCTTACAGGTACTCATTAGGAAAGTACAGTATGCCTAAGTATAGCTATAAGATCCCTCCCACTTTATTTAGCTCACCAAATTTGCTTTTAAAAATAGTCATAAGAACCTTAAATCCTTTCCAATTGTATGTGGTGGTAAAATCTTGGCCATCCACCTATTATTGCAAAAGATAACACGTGAATCAGTGTTATTTTTTGGCGAAATTTTGCCAAGTTTCAACCTGAAAATATGATTTCAACCCATACAAAGGATTTTCCATGGAAAAAATGGCCCAAATTCGCCAGATTTCAATTTTTTTTTTCCAAATCTTCAGATTTTTATGATGAAGTTCCAGTAGGTACCCAAAAATATAGAAGGATTGTGGTTTTTTCTACTTTCATATCTAGTCTGTAGCCAAATCTGGCTAAATCATCTTATGGATGATTGCCATTTCAGCTACATCACAAATTTGCAAAAAAAACCCTACTGCTGCCCCTTGTGATTTAATGATGTTTAGATTCATGATAATATTTTCCATCTTGCTTTGCCCTACACTTAAATTGTTATACTCCAAAAATATAATACTATGCAGGTCTTGTTTCAACATAAAAAATGTAGGCCAAGTCGACCCGTCATTGGGTGGGAATCACTTTTGTCGGTACCTTCGGTTCTATGTATTGGCTGGTGAATGGAAACGTACTGACCAGTGTTGGTGGTTCTCACTTTTTTGTGAGAATGGTTGGTTTTGGTTTTTGGGGCAGGTTCTGAAAACCGCCCCTGTTCTTATAAAGACTTTTTATTCCCATTCTGATAAAAGCCCCGGTTTTCAGAAATTAAAAGAAAATCCTGTTAAGCGGTTTGCAGGTTCAGCAGTTCTCAAAGAATTTTGAATCGTCAATTTTCAGGGACGGTTCTCACAAATCATGGTTTTTTGTTATATATATACTTTTTTTGGTTTTTTTTTTGCTTCTCTTCTTACAATCAGCATTTTTTTTGCACGAAATTTTGCATTGTTGCGAAATCTGAAAATAATCTGTGACAAGCTCAAAAGTCTTTTTTTTTCAAAAACTTCTCCAAAAAAGTAGGGAAAAAGACATTATTCGCCACCTTTAAATTGACAATGTGCTTCGAGAGGTAGCTAAAGAGTAGGAGGATTTAAAAAAAACTTAACTTCTAGTCAAACCTAGCTAAATCTTCATTTATTATGGCAATCACCTCTATTAACGGTAACTTTAGTTTTTTTTAAACATAAGCTTTTTACTTTTTATTTCTTACCTTGAAAATCAGACCTTTTTCAAAATGTGAGAATTGGTCCAATTTTGAGATTGACTACAAGGTGAGAGCTTGGGCAATTTTCATTGGGCGGTTCTCACCTCCAATGAGAACCTTCAGTCTGGTTTTCATAGCGGTTCTCATTGGTCAATTCTCACTAAAAATCAAAGGGAAAACTAACGCCGATTTCAACTAACATATGAGAATTGCCCAACATTGATACTGACTTTTGGATCAACATATTTAAATCTTGACCAACAATAATTATCAACTAACCATGTTAATAATGTGAGTTGTGTATTGAAATCTTATTGAACTAAATTGCTTGCCAATTGTATGCTAAATGCCCCTATACTAGTGTCGATTCTAGATCAACACTTCATTGTGCAATTAATAGTGAAGATACATTCCCCTTTCCCTTGTTTGGGTTTATATGACACCCTTTTAGGTGGACCCTCAAGTAGGAAGATTTGTCTAATTCTAGATCAACACTTCATTGTGCAATTAATAGTGAAGATACATTCCCCTTTCCCTTGTTTGGGTTTATATGACACACCCTTTTAGGTGGACCCTCAAGTAGGAAGATTTGTCTAATTAGGGCACAAGTTTGAACTATTGTGAGGTGGCCTTCGTGGTGAATTGGGTTGTGAGTGTAAGTGTTGGACCATGTTTGACTTTTAGTTTGGTAGCACTCATGAGTTGCATAGGTGCTGGTGAATGAAAGTTTGAGGAGAGGGGCTTGAGGAAATGCCTTTGCCTATTAAGTCCTTGAACTAGACACAAGTTTGGGATTAGGTTGAAAAATGAGAGATGGTAATCTTGAGCAACAAAGCCTTGTACCACTTGGGAAATACAGCGGTTGAGTCCTATCCATCTAGAGGTTGGGGTTAACATTAGGTTATGAAATGAGTTTGAGTGTTAGAACTCATTTAATGTGTGGTTTGCCATGTGTAGTTAATTTAAGTGTTTAACAAGGAGTGAGATCAAAAGTGAGGACCCTAAAGCAAAAATTTTGAGTTTTTGGAAAACCCTTTAAAACATTTTAAGGTAGTTTTACAAGCAAATGACCTTAGAACAACCAACATTAAACATAGCACTGATGGTGGAGCCTAAAGCAAAGAGGAAGTACAAGATTAAAAAGAAGAAAGAAAAAGATGTAGCCTTCGAGGAATTGGCCACCATAAGCAAAATCATGGTGGAGGGAGATTTGCTTGAAGATGAAGCTTAGAGTTTAAAAGAGTTGGAGAAGGAAGCCGCAATGACTCCTTCCCACAAGAATAAGAAAAAGAAGGGGAAGAATGGGGCTAAGCCAAACAAAGCTTCGGCCCAAAAGAAGATTTTTTCCCTTATTGCCTAAAGGAAGGGAGGAATTGAAGGAAGCAAAGGTTCACTAATAAAGAAACCTCCCATGACTCCCAAGAAAAACAAGGGAATGGAAAAAATTCCTAACCCAAGCATGGAGGCACTAGCAATGTGGACTTGCACTCTTTTGGAGAGTCCAATAATGAGAGTGACTCTTTGTTGAATTTGCTTAATGAACCAAAGGAGCAAATAGGCCACAGAACGTTCAAAAATGGACAAATTTTTTGAAGCACAAGAGGAGGAAGTAAACCAAAGTGGGATGAAGAAGCCATCCAAGGAATTTTTGGCCTTCCTTGACACCTTCTAAACCTTCATGTTGCAACATAACAAAGCCATGTTGCAATATAATGAAGTTGCAAAAATTATGGGCCAATATGCATGAGGTTTGGGTGTTATAGGCATTGTTCCAAGTGGGGCTCTTGCCAAGGTTGCCATGAAAGCAAAGATGCCTAATTCCTTTGCAAGGAAGGAGGTGAAGACGAAAAGAATGCAACCATGGTTGCACGAAATGGAAGTATCTTGAAATTCAACACCTCAAATCAGATAAGGAGTGAATTCAATTCATTCAAACCTTTTTAAGGAACATGCATGGGATTATTGGATGTGTCAACAATAGGAGACACCCAACCTACTTGAAGTCTTCATGACATGGGAAGAATTCAAGTTGTAGTTAAACAAAAGGTTCATGCTGCACCATTTGGTGTTCAAGGATGGGATGGAGTTCTTGGAGCTCACCCAAGGACATGGAATGGGCTTTTTGGGCAACTATGTGTAAGACTTTAGCTAAATGTTAACTATGGTCAAACATATATTCAGCAAACTAAGTTGCCTTATGAGGCCCGAATTTTATTTGTTGATAAAAAGGATGGCAAGTTGAAGATGTGCATTTATTATTGTGTCTTGAACAAAATAACCATAAAAAAATAAAAAATCCTTTACTTCACATTGATGATCTATTGGATCAATTCAATGGGGCCATGTATTTTAATCAAATTAATATCAAATCAAGGTATTATCAAATTGACATTGCAAACAAGGACATTGAAGAAACAACTATGAAAACCAAGTATGGTTCATATGAGTTCCTAATGATCAATTTGGGTTATGTAATGCCTTGTCAATGTTCATAACCATGATGAACTCATCTTCTATGAAAAGTTGGATGTGTTCATGATCATTTATATTGATGACATCTTGGTGTATTCCAAGATTATAAAAGTGCACATGGAACATTTGGAATGTGTTCTAAGTAAGTTTCAACAAAATAAACTTTTTGCCAATAGGGCGAAATGTGAGTTTGCCCAATAAAATTGGATTTCTTAGGGCATATTTAATTAAAGGAAGGGGTGACGCCCAACCTCAAAAAGTTACAGGCCATAAGAGACTGGAAAAGGCTAGTCACGATCAAAGGAATTAAATCCATTTTAAGCTCAGCCAACTTCTATTGGAAGTTTATAAAAGGATTTTTGTAGGTGGCGAAACCACTTTCGAACCATCTCAAAAATGAATTATCTTTTGAATGGAAAGAATAACAACAAAGGGCATTTGAGGACTTGAAAGATAAAGCTTTTATCCACCCTTGTGTTCAAGTTCCCTCACTTCACCAAACTGTTTGAAGTTCACATAGATGCAAGTGACTTCGCTATCAAAGGGGTCCTCATGTAGGAGGGATACCCAATTAGTTTTGAAAGCAAAAAACTTTATGGAACACAACTACGATGGCCAATTCACAAGGAATTGTATGTTGTTTAAAAACATGGCAACATTATTTGGTTACACATAAATCTAAAGTCTTCATGGACAATGTTTCTTTGAAATATTTTGAAACCTAACCAAGAGCTTCATGGAAATAGTTGAGTTGGCACAATACCTTGACATTTCTCCATAGTAGTGACATACGAAATACGCATATTTTTCGAAGGTGCTCAAAAAGAAGTATTTTAAAATTTGAAAATGTGAATACGTGAAATACGTGAATACGATGAGCAAAACGCTGAGCAAGCTGAGCTTAAGTTGTGCCCAAACCCAAAGACAACGATGATAAAGTATTTTCAAATATTTTCAAGTATTTTTTAAAAAGCCCAAAAAAACGTATAATACGCGTATGTTTGAATCGAATTGAGAGTATGTCACTACTATGCATTTCTCGATGTGGAATTCATTTGCAAACTAGGTCGAAACAATGTAATTCTTGCTGCGTTGAGTAGGAAGGAGGAATTTCAAGTGGAAAAACCCCCGACCAAAATTCAAGCATTAAAGGGCATCTTCAAAGGGGAAAATAACTTCAAGTGGAAAAGAAGAAAGGCTTATGTGTAAGACCCCTTTGCACACAAATATTTCAAAAAGTTTTGAAAGTGGAAAAAGGTGAAAGGCATCACCTTAAAGGAAGGATTGCCATTTAATGGAGGTAGTCCTAGATTTATGTGCTAGTAGGGGAAATTGCACATGAAGATCATGTAAGAAGAACATGATGTGCCCATGGTGGGACATTGTGGGGAGCAAACCACAAAAGTGGCCATAATGAAATCATTCAACTCGCTTGAGATGAAAGGAGACAAAACATTTTCTACACACGTGTGAAATGCTAGAACACAAAATCCATTTACAAAAAAAAATATGGACTACACAAGCTTTTCTTGATCCCAAGTGAGCCATGGGAGATTATCTCCATGGACTTCATGACACAACCCCTAAATGGAATAGAATGGATGCCATTTTAGTAGTAGTTGATCAGTTTTCCAAGTTGGTGAACATGGTTTCAACAAAGACAATCACAAGGTGAATGCATGGATAGATGGATTGTCACACTTGTAATTTTTCTAGATTACATACAAATGTAAAATTTAAAGCCATATTCAAAATTAACATTAATAATTTTTTAATTATTCATGTTGTCATATACTTCAATGGGAATCATCATAATGTTTTTGGATAAATTTTAAAAAGATTATGGATTTGTACTGGACTTTTGAAATGACAACAATATGTTTGTCACACAAAAAAATGTCAAAGTAGTGTGAAAATAAAAATTAACAATTAAACATCATCAAATGAAGAATTTATTATTGAAATGCATTGAAACTTTCCTATAATATATATAATTTTGAAAAGTTTTAAATGACTTGATTGTTATAAATTTTTATCCTTGAAAGTCCATGCACATTAATAATAATATTTTTTGCATGAATTTTTTATCATTAACATGTTTAGGGATATTTAATGTCGCATGTTGGTTTATTAATATTTATGATTAAAAGCATAGGGGATATTTATAGGATTTATTGTTTGATATTATAAAAAAATCGCTATTGTTAGATTATGGACTTTCAAATGTCACTATTGAACCACCTAACCATGCTTTCACCTCACAACAACTTTCATTTGGCAATTTTTTTTTGACATGTGGGTTAGGCACCATGAAATGCATCAATTCATTGTAAGTGATAAAAATGTCAACTTTGTGACAAGTTTTTAAAAACATTTGTTTCAAATGGGGGGATGACATTATTTTTCATACAACATTTCATTCACTGATGGCCAAAAATGTCAATGGGATGTTGAATCAATAGTTCAAAAATTATGTGAACATCGAATAAAAGGATTAAGGCGAATATCTAGGTCTAGTGGCATTTTGTTACAGCTCCACAACACATTCAATAACAAAGATGTTTTTGTTCAAATTAGCATGAGGGAAAGAAGTTAGGAAGCCAATGGACTTAGCCATTCCCATGGGACAAAGGCATCATTCCAAGGAAGTTGTGAAAATGGTCAAAGAATGTGAAAAATTATACACCTGAACTAAGAAGTTCTTGGAGCAAGTTCAAAATCGATATGAAAAACATGCCAATTCGAAGGCATGTGGAGTTTGAAATTGGGCAACATGTGTGGTTGAACATCCAAATTTTTTAAATGCCCAATGGATTGGCCCCACATTTCCTTGCCAAATACATGGGGCTTTACAAAATTTTGCATTTAAACCACACCCTAGGATGTATACTTTAAAGTTGTTGACTAATTGTGTGGCACATTTGACCTTTCATGTTTCAAAATTAAAGTTGTTTTTGCGTGATGAACAAAGACCATACCAAAAGCAAAAGGTGTGATCGGAAGTGCATGCCATTGAATATAGGCTAGTTGCCGAAATCAAAAGCATAGTTCATGTAAAGCAATCATGCCTTAGAGTCAAAGAGTATTCGGTAAAGTGTAAGGGTTGCCACCATAAGGAAATAATGTGGATGAAGCATACTCACTTGGACCACCTCTTGGAGATGGTGAACAAGTTTGAACAAGAGAAGGGTCATAAATTTGGAGTGAAAAGAATTCAAAGGGTGCAAGCAATATGTTTTGTACATACTTGCTACCTTGTTTTCTACTTAAAAGCACAATTTTTCTTTTTTTACAAACTTCTAACCTTCCTTTAACATTTCAAAACAAATGGACATCTCTAGCCTCCTTCTAGCTTTTAAAAGCAATTTGTGTCATATTATTTGAACTTGAAAAAGTACCCCAAAAAAGTCCCCAACAATTTCATCATTTTTCAGGGGTTGGGGATTTGAATTTTGAAAACAAACTCCATTAACGAAAAACATATATTCGAATGTTCACCACATCAATATTGAGGTGTATGAAAAAAACCTGAATACTTGCAAAAACATTTCACCGACTTGCAAGTACTTGAACTTTATTTTTCAAATTGCCACAAATTTTAGGTCCAATTCAAGTGCTTGCAATTAGTGTAAAACAACATGATTATAACAATTTAACTTTTGAAGTTCATGGAAACAAGAATTTAAAAAATGTACTAAAAGAAATGTTATTATCTTCATAAAATCATCTACTTGTTAGTCTTTTTATATAGACACCCCAATATTTTGTTGCTTACATTGTTTTGTGTATGTTTTACCATGTTTTCACCCCAAAAAGAAAAGAAAAACCCACCTACAAATGGTGTGAGTGTTGATGAAATCATCAACCCCCTCTAAAGTGGGGGAGAGTGCCCACAAAATAACAAAAGGAGTTAACCTCATTAATCTTGGGGGGGCGGGGGGGTTAAGGGTTTTCACGAGCATGGTTGGCGACGAAAATGCTAATGTTTGTGGTGGAAGAAGTGGATGACAAGGCAAGGAGGTGGTAACCAATGGACTTGGAGTTGGACTCGAATTAAAAAACTCTAATGCTTGGTCAAGTGAGATCGAAATGGTGGTGCATATGAATAAAGTGGGACATCCCTGAGTGGAGGAGTCAAACTTCTTGTGCATGAACTTATGAATCATGTCCCCCTTGGATAAAAGGGATTTGAACATTAAAGATTGGTTCAACACTATATGTTAATATGTTTGTAACCTTTGTTCGGTGTGGTGATTAAAATCTCCAAGTTAAATTCGAATTCGACTCCAAGGAAAATAGAGATGACCACGAGGGGGAATTTGGGGATGACACCAAAAGTGAATGTATTAGGTGAAAACAAAAAACACATTTAATAATACTTCCTTCGTTAAGAACACAAAAACACAACACAAATGGTTTCCTTTGATTAGGAAATAACTAATCCCACCATGGGATCAAAATGAGAGAGGCGACAAAAGTGCTTAAGAGCGATTGCCCTTGAGTAATATCAACAAGAATGTTGACATTTCTAAAATGGGGGGAAATGACATGCCTTTCTAGGGAGATCTTCAAGTGGGAATATTTGCTTAGTTAGGGACTAAGACTAAACCATTGTGGGCTGACCCCTATGGTGGATTGGGTTGCATGTTTAAGTGTTGGACCGGGTCTGATTTGGTAGCATTCATGAGCTGCATAGGTGTTAACAAATGAGGGTTTGAAGAAGGGGACTTGATGAAATGTACTCAGTGCTTTAAGTCTTTGACACAAGTATGTGTATAAGAAAGAGATGGAACATAATAATCCTAGGTGACAAGGTTTCGTACCATTTCTATCCACGATGGGTGGAGTCCCACCTGTCTAGAGGTTGAGGTTAATCCTAGGTTACGAAACAAGTTTAAATGTTGAAACTCATTTAGTGCACGTCTTGCCATGTGAAGGTAGTTTAGGTGTTTATCAAGGAGTGAGATTGGACATGAAGGTGCAAGGGCACCAAGGCAAATCTGGGTGTGAGAGTATACTTGGAACTAGTAGTAAACATTATCTTCAATACTTTATCACAATGTTGAACATTTCAACCGTCTTCTACTTTGTGCAAATTTGTTTGACCCTAAGCTTCTGTGCGCA
>Ga0116226_10006230_pt1 | contig 10709 bp, 12 predicted proteins | sample S1TSphfallax_FD_89692 | JGI IMG/M metagenome (GOLD analysis project Ga0116226, IMG submission 89692) | Host-associated microbial communities from peat moss isolated from Minnesota, USA - S1T2_Fa - Sphagnum fallax MG | ecosystem: Host-associated > Plants > Peat moss > Unclassified | place: USA...
CTCCCCGCCCTGTGCACCCTATGTTCACGTCGTGGAGCCAGTACGTCTCTGCTAAGATATTGATTTTAGTATATTCCACGATCAAGATTGTCGGCGATTTTGCTCACTCTGCATTCAGGTCACCCTACCGGCAAGCTTGCGTTCCCTACGATATGAAGCTAGGCGGCCGGCCGGAACCAGGGTCTTTTCGAAGCCACAGGAGGGTAAGAGGCATGGCCATGGCACTGGAAGCTTGTTACGATCCCGCACCACATGCGACGGCGGCGCGGCCGCGGCTTTTGGGCGCAGGACCCGTGCACTAATGCCGGGAGAAAGACATATGCGGCATCAGGATACCCTTCTGTCGCTCAAGGAAACCGCTACAGATCGGCGTTTCGCAATGCCGTTTCGGAAGACCTTCGACTATGAAGGTGATTTCCTGAACGAGGAACATCAGCGCCTCGGCAGCAGGCTGCATGATACCGGCATGATCGATATCGGCGTGGAGGGCTGGCTGCTACCCGCGGACGCTTATAAGCTTTATGAGATGGCCTATTTTTCGCCCGGCGATCTACGGGAACTGGGCTCCTATCGAGGCCTGTCTGCTACGGTCATGAACCAGGCCTGCACGACGAATGGTCGCAATCAGGTTATCGTGTCCATCGATCTCGATACATCCGCCATTGAAATCGCATGCCGGCAGTTGCGTACGCAGGAAGGTGGCGACCGCGCCCACTTCTTTGCGGTGGACGCAGAAACCTCCGTCCGGGATTTGGCGGCCTGCAAGAGACAATTCGGTTTCGCCTTTGTCGACCACTCCCATCGCTACGAACACGTGATCGGCGTATGCCAGCAATTGCATCGGGTGGTCGAGATTGGCGGCTTTGCCCTGTTCCACGATTTCAATGATCCGCGCAACAGTGCCGAATCGGCCCCCGACTATGGTGTCTATCAAGGTGTCATGGATGGCCTGCGCCCCGACCGCTGGGAATTCTGGGGCATATATGGCTGCACCGGTCTCTTTCGGCGAATCGGCATGTGCTGAGGTGGATCGTTTCAGGCAGCAGCGTGGTTTCGAAATCCAGACGCGCCGAGTTCCCGCAGGCGGGCCCTGGAGTCGCATGGTGTATTGGCAAACCTGTGGACGAGGCCGGATTTGCCGTCTAAGCGTCTCCCACGTTTCAGTCGGCAAGCCCTCGTGGGCGGGAGTGGCATCAACACGTGTTGGAAAATCAGCGCATTACGGTTGTTCTGCCGGCCTACAACGCGGCGCGCACGCTACGCCAGACATGCGCAGAGATTCCAAAGGATCTGGTCGATGACATCATTTTGACCGACGATGCAAGCCACGACGAAACGGTGGCGATCGCCCGGAACCTAGGACTTCACACCATTAGGCATGACCGAAATCGCGGCTATGGTGGCAACCAGAAGACTTGCTATGCAGCAGCCCTCGAGCGGGGTGCCGACATCGTCATCATGTTGCATCCCGATTATCAATATACCCCGCGCCTCATACCCGCCATGGCCGCGATGTTGATATCGGGCCACTACGACGCGATTCTGGCATCGCGCATTCTTGGCAGAGGTGCCATCGAAGGCGGCATGCCGGTCTACAAATACATTGCCAATCGGGGTCTCACGTTTACGCAGAACCTGCTCATGCAGGCGAAGCTCTCGGAATATCACACCGGCTACAGGGCCTGGACCCGTGCCGTATTGCAAAAGCTGCCGCTCGAGCGTTGCTCCGACGATTTTGTATTCGACAATCAGATGCTCGCCCAGGCTCTGCATTTCGGTTTTCGGCTCGGCGAGATCTCTTGCCCTACCAAGTATTTTGCCGAGGCCTCGTCGATCAATCTGCGGCGCAGCGTGGTCTACGGCCTGGGCGTCCTGAGAACATCTGCGGACTATCGGCTGCACCACCTCGGCCTGCGAAGGAGTCCGCTCTTTGAAGCCACACCCTGAACGGGCGCGCAGGTTTTCGGAGGTGTGGCTGCAATGGCGTAACCTTGTCGTCGGCGCCGTTCTGCTCTCCGTCATTCTTTTCGGTCTGGTCTGGGCAAGGTTTTGGCCGTCGCAGATCGGCGTGGTTTCGGCCTGGCTCATGCACACGGAACAAAGCCTGGGCAAGGCGGGCTGGCTGATGGCTGCTCTTTTCCAAACCCTGATCGCCCTGTGTGGAATCCTGCCTGCCTCCGTAGGCGCCGTAACGTCAGGGCTCATTTATGGCACAAAACTGGGATTCCTTATCTGCGCCCCCGCCACACTGGTTGGCGCCATCGCGGCCTTCCTGTTCAGCCGCTCGCTTTTCCGGGCTTCGATTTCTCGCATCCTGCAGGGCCGGCCGCGCTTGATGCTGTTGGACGAAGCGGTCGCGCGCGACGGCTGGCGGCTTGTTTGCCTGTTGCGGATCTCGCCGATAATGCCGTTTGCCGTCACCAGCTATGCTCTGGGCCTCACCTCGCTCAAGCTGCTGCCCTATCTCGTCGGCACTTTGGCATCCCTGCCCGCCCTTCTCCTCTACGTCGTCATGGGGGATCTGACCAGGGTGGGGATGGCCTCCGTGTCGGCCGGCAACGCCGCGCCCATGCAATGGGTCCTCCTGGCAGTGGCGCTTCTTGCAACAGTGCTGCTGGCGCTGCGCCTAGGCAACATGGTGCGCAATGTGCTGAAAGTTGCTGCTTTCCCCGCCGAGCGGAAGTAACCGTTGAAACTGGCGGGCCGGCGGCCGCAGGCGAGCAGACTGGCCGCGATGACTGTCCTCAGTCTGTCGGCCTACGCCTTGGCGATAAGTGTGCGCATGCCGCAAATCATCGTCAAAGGACGCTTCTGGGCCGAAGAGGGCGCGATTTTCTTCCGCCATGCGTGGGACGAGCCCGCTTGGCACGCCGCGTGGGAGCCCTACGGCGGCTATCTCAATCTGGTCGCGAACTGTGCCGCAATCCTGGCCCGATGGTGCATGCCGCTGAACCTGGCACCTTACGCAACCATTTCGCTAGGCCTGTTCTTCCAGCTGCTCCCACCCTTCTTGCTTATCAGCGCGCGGGATCGGTGGCTGGGGCCCTGGCCGGTACGCCTGACCGCCCTGCTGCTCGTGCTCCTCATGCCGGGTTCCGAGGAAGTGTGGCTGCAGACATTGCACTGCCAGTTCGAGCTCGCGTTATGTTGCGGAATCATCCTGTCGCTCGAAACGGCGCGCGGAACACCAGCAGCGATCGCTTTGTGTGTGCTTGTCCTGGCGCCGCTGTGCGGGCCGGCCGCCATAGCTCTATGCCCCCTCTTCGTCGCACGTGTCGTGCTGGAGCGCACATGGGCCAGGTTGCTTCAATGCTCTGCGATCACTGCGGGCTCGGTGGTGCAGATCCTGTTCTTTCTATCTTCGCCGCCAGGCCGCGCCTATGCGCTCCACCCTTTCATCAACCTTTCCGTCATTACACTCAAACATTTCGCCATACCTTTCCTCGGCATCCACGGCGCGGAGGCAGTCAACGCGTCTATCCGGGCAACTTTCGCCGCTGGCCATATTCCAATCATCCCCACCTTGCTTCCACCTTTGATCCTCATTCCGCTCGCAATCATGCTATTGCGCAGCGGATTGCGGCATCCGGGCGTCTGGTTTTTCGCAAGTTTCGCCTTCACCGCCGGCATTTGCTATTTTGGTGCAATTGGCGGCGGCCTCGCCATGCTGGACGTATTTGGGAATGAAAGATACGTGGTCGTGCCGCAACTCCTGCTGGAGCTCTCAGTGCTTTCGTTGGCCGCAACAAGCCGCTTCCGTGTTGCGCTGGTAGGGCGCGCCGCACTTGTCTGGCTGCTTGTGGTGGGCCTCACAAACTACTGGGAGGTCAACCCCAATGTCGCCAACGGCCCCGCATGGCGTCCTGAAGTCAGCGCCTGGAAGGCCAACCCGAACCACACACTGCAGATTTGGCCTAATGGCTGGACAACCCAGCTCAACACGCATCAGTGAGGCTTATCCAACACACCCCACGGACGCAACATGCACGCCTCTTACTGGATGATCCTGATCGCCGCTGTGCTTCCCTACATCACCGTGGGCGGCGCCAAGAGCAGCAAGGCTTACGACAATACCAGCCCCCGCATCTATCTCGCGGCTCTGCAAGGCTGGCGCGCGCGCGCCGACTGGGCGCACCGGAACCACTTCGAAGCATTCCCGGCCTTCGCCGCCGCCGTCATCGTTGCTCAACTGAAAGCTGCGCCACAGAACAGGATAGATGTGCTCGCGAGTCTTTTTATCGCCATCCGTATTGCCTACACGGCGGCCTATCTTGGCAATGCCGCGTCACTCCGCTCTACACTCTGGATCGCCGGTTTCGCCTGCACTGCCGCGCTGTTCGTCGTATGACGTGTATCCGTCAGCCGCTGCAGCGCAATGGCCAAGACGTAAGGCAGGGGAGCAGTACCTGCTCCCCCCCACACCCCGGCATTTCCTGAGCAGCTGCTATTTTGTTGGGCGCGGTAGCAGAAGATACAGGGTGCCGGGTTGATGCATGTGGCCGGCCTCCTGCTCGGCCAGGGCACCAAAGCCGAAAAATATGTCGGCCCGGGCAGGCCCTATGATGTCGGTCCCGAAATCCTGAGCCAGTGCCAGGTGCTGCCACCCCGCGCCCGTCAGCGGATCCTTGGTGTCCAGAAACACGGGTGCTGCCAAAGGCAGATAATGCGGATCCACCGCCACGCTGCGCTCCGCCGCCAAATCCACGCCCAACGCCCCCGGCGGGCCCAGCGACGAATCCGTTTTCTGCAACAACCGAAAGAAGACGTAATCCTCGTTCCGATCCATCACCGCCTTGGCCTCGGCCGGATGCGCCGCCAGCCACGCCTTGATGGTCTGCATGCTCACATCGGCAGGCGCCAATGCGTTCGCGGCTACCAGCACACCGCCGATCGGCGTATATGTGCGGCCATTCTTTCCGTCATACCCGACGCGAATTACGCTGCCATCAGGCAGCCTCACCCGCCCCGATCCCTGCACCTGCAGAAAGAATAGATCCGCCGCACGGCGGAGCCACAGCAATGGCCGAGCCGCCGATCCTATTGCACCGGCTTCAATCTCAGCGCGCGTCCAATACGGCACCAGCTTGCCGCCTGACAGCCGCCCGACCTCGTGTGGCGCTCCCGGATCGTGAGCAGGCGCCGGCATCTGCACTAGACCCGCCGGGCGCGCCAGCAATGGCACCGTAAATCCCTGTCCCTGGCTCAGGGCCCCCTCAACCTCCGGCTCATAATACCCGGTAAACAACCCTGCGGCCTGCACCCGGTATGGCTGGAAGCGCGACTCATAGAAACTGCGGATGCCCGCAAGATCATTCGCGGTCAGCTGCAACGCAGCCGCACACGTCGCGGCCCATTGGCCCGCCTTGCCGCCATACTGGGCTGAAAGTCCCTTGCCACCCAAAGCCGCATCCGGCGGCAGCAAGGCCAGCCTGTGGCATTCGGCGCGGATCCCGGAAATACTCGCCTCCAGCCGATCCGCGCGCCAACCCGGGATCTGGTCAAATCGCACACTTTCGAGCACCAATGGCTCGGGTAGTGCCGGGATTTTGACGCAGCCGCACAACAACGCTGCCGCAACAACGGCCAGACTTAACCCTGAACGCATGAACTTACGCGCTACGAGCGGCTGCCAGGCGCCATGTCAGATCGGGCTGCCCCAAACGGCGCTCGAACGTCCAGACATCGGCGATTTCAGTCACCGCATCGGTGCCCGCCACCGGTTGGCCCGCCTTGTCGAGGGTCAGATTCACCTGGCGCGAAACAAATCTCACCACGATGGAGGCCACCGACCCGGAGAGGCTAGCGTCCGTGATCGTCACCTCCTCGATCTCGCGTATCTCCGTCCGTTGTGTTTCGCTGGCAGCCTGGCGAGCAGCGATCACCCGCTCAAAGGCCCCGTATGTCTCATCTGCCAGCAGCGGCCGCAGCCTTGCCCTATCGCCCGCCGCAAAAGCGGCCACAATCATCCGGAATGCATGCTCCGCGCCGGCCAGGAACTGGGCCGGATCGAACTTGCGGTCGGCAGCACCCATCGCAGCCAGCGTTCGCCCAACTGGCCCGGCCGGATCGGGGAGTGCGCGCGCACTCGCCGCAGGCGGCTCCGCATGGCCATCGATCACCGTGGCGCCAGGCTTGGCCGCCGGCCGCGCCGAAGCCGCAGGTGCTCCCTCAAAACCGGTGCGCTTGCCCAGGATGCTCCGCAAACGAAGCACCAGAAACGCCGCGATCATCGCAAACAGCACCAGATCGATCGGGAAACCGCCCGTCGCTTGCACCTGCCACACTCCTTTACGTTGCCCTGCGACATAGGCGCTGCCGCATCCATCGGCAACGCCTTCCGAACCAGCTTCCGCCTTGCGCGCAAGATCGCCAATTTGGCGCCGCACCCGATTGCCCTCCGGCCGTTTCGGCACTAGCTGCCGCTGCATGATCCTGCTCCGTCACGGCCAAAGCGAATTCAACCTGCATTTCACGGCCACCAAGCGCGACCCTGGGATTGCCGACCCCAGGCTCACTCCATTGGGGCAAGCGCAAGCAGAAGCCGCCCGCATAGCGCTCCAAACAGAGGGTGTGAGGCGTATCATCGCCTCGCCCTACACCCGCGCCTTGCAAACTGCCGCGCCCCTCGCCGGCGCCCTCAACCTCAAGGTTGAAGTCCATCCGGGCATTCGCGAGCGCTTTCACTTCACCTGCGACATCGGCTCCCCCCGCACAGCACTTACTGCCGCCTGGCCCGAGCACGATTTCGCCCATCTCCCCGAAACCTGGTGGCCCGCCGAGACCGAGACAGCCGAAAGCGTTGACGAACGTGCGGCTGATTTTCGCGCCGAAATGCGCAACTCCGATCTCTGGCAACACACGGTGGTTGTCAGTCATTGGGCCTTCATCCTCGCGCTGACCGGGCAGAGCCTCGATAACGGCGCCTGGATCCGCTTCGATCCGCACGCACCGGCAGGCCAAAACACCGCTCACGGATAAGCGAGCCCGCGGGCAACACGCGCGCCCAAACTCCCGTCCCTCCTCTTTGCGCCGCCCCTGACCCGTGCTACCGCGCCGCCAAGTCAGGAGAACGCCTATGTCAGAGTCCACCGAGCTAAACCCACAAGCCGGCCAGCCGGTGCCGCCTTTGGTCGTCAATGTTCAGTACATCAAGGATCTTTCCTTCGAAGTGCCGAACGCCCCCGAGATTTACGCGACGCTGCGCAGCCAGCCCCAGGTGGCCATCAACCTCGATGTGCAGGCCCGCGCGCTACAGGATGGCCAGAACGTCTACGAGGTGGTTCTGGCCGTGAAAGCCGAAGCCCGCGAACCGGTGCAGAATGGCGGCGAAGGCCGCCCAGTTTTTATCGCCGAGCTGCAATATGCCGGCGTCTTTACGCTGAACGGAGTTCCCGCGGAATCGGTCGAGCCGCTCCTGCTCATCGAATGCCCCCGCCTGCTCTTCCCTTTCGCCCGCGCCGTCCTCTCCGACGTCACGCGTGAAGGCGGTTTTCCGCCCGTACTTCTGCAGCCAATTGATTTTGTTGGCCTTTGGCAGAGCAGGCGCCAAGCTGCGGGCCCAGCTAACTAGCCACTCGCCCGGATCTTGAAAGTAAGAATGTTCTTTTCTGAAGAAAAGAACCAAAAGACTTTTATTTCTGGCTGCTTCCCAACTTTCCGGCCATGGCCTGGATCGATCCGCGGGCACCGAAAGCAAAAGTCTTTTGGTTCTTTTCTTCAGAAAAGAACATGCTTTCTTCTACATCCACAAAACTTGGTCGATCGTATCCGCCCCGGCGGCAATCATGGCCAGGCGGTCGAAACCCAACGCGATCCCGCTGGCCCGCGGCATCCCATGCGCCAGCGCCGCCAGAAAATCCTCATCCAGGTCCCACGCTTCACCATACAGCGCGTGCCGTCGCGCCCGATCCGCGTTGAACCGCGCCCGCTGCTCCTCAGCGTCGGTCAGTTCCTCGAAGGCGTTCGCCAGTTCAATGCCGCACACAAAAAGCTCGAACCGCAGCGCAACCCTGGGATCGGCGGGATCGCGCACCGCCAGGGCCGCCTGCGCCGCAGGCCAATGCGTCAGGAACGTCGGATGGTCCCGGCCAATCCGTGGCTCTACCCGCTCCAGCAACAGGCGGAAGAATAGGTCCTCCCACGTCTCTGCAGCCCGCAACTGCGCCCCCGCCGACTTGGCCAGTGCACCCGCGTCGCCTGCGGTCGCCAGCAAATCCGCCCCGGCATACCGGGCGAAAGCCTCTGCAACCGGCAGCCGTTCGAACACGGAAAGATCAGTGGACACGCCCCCGCGCGTCACCACCGGCGGCAGCACGGCCCGTAAATACTGTTCTGTCTCGCCCATCAGCGCGTCAAACCCTGCACCGGGGTGGTACCACTCCAGCATAGTGAACTCGGGCGCATGCAGCGCGCTGCCCTCGCCATTCCGCCACACCCGCGCCATCTGAAAAATCGGCCCGGCCCCCGCCACAAGTAGCCGCTTCATCGCGAATTCCGGGCTGGTATGCAGCCAAAGCCTCTCCCCCACCCCGTCCGGAGAGCGTCTTTCTGTACCAAAGGCCTGCAGGTGCACCTCTTCGCCCGGCGCCGGCACGGCATACCGCGTCTCGACTTCACTATACCCGCGCTGGAGGAAGAACGCGCGCGTCGCCTGGGTCAGCAGCGCCCGCCGGCGCAGAAACGGCTGCCGGTCGGCGAGTGAGTGCGGATGCCAGCGAGGGCGCATCGGAAAAGCCGCCATTGCTCAATTGATCCGCCCGGTGATACGCCGCCGCCCCTGATCTGACGACCCACCCAAGAAGCCCCGACATCCATGCCCGACGGAACCTTGCGCACGCCCGCCGACCTCATCGCCGCCGGCCTTCTCCCGGCTGAGCAGCAGGAAGCGGCTGCCCGCGTCGCCGCCCGCTACGCCATTGCCGTTCCCAAAACCTTCGCGTCCCTGATCCAAACCACCACCGATCCCATCGGCCTACAGGTTCTCCCCCACGAAGCCGAACTGGAAGTGGCACCCCACGAGCAATCCGATCCGATCGGCGACGACGCCTTCTCCCCCGTTCCCGGCATCGTCCACCGCTATCCGGACCGTGCCTTGCTCAAGCCGCTTCTGGTCTGCCCGGTCTACTGCCGCTTCTGTTTCCGCCGCGAACATGTGGGCCCCGGCGGTGGCCTTCTCTCCGATGCCGAGCTGGCGAACGCGCTCGCCTATCTGCGAGAGAGGCCGGCAATCCGCGAAGTCATCCTCACCGGCGGCGACCCGCTGCTGCTCTCGCCCCGCCGCCTTGGCGCACTTCTCGCGTCCCTCGAGGCCATCCCGCACATCGAAATCCTGCGCATTCACAGTCGCGTCCCGGTCGCCGACCCCGCATTGATCACCGAAGATCTCGCCGCCGTGCTCGCCACGGAGAAGCCGCTCTGGCTCGTCGTGCACGCCAACCACGCACGCGAGTTTACTCCCGCGGCGCGCGCTGCGCTCCGCGTGATCCAGTCCACCGGCGTGCCTGTCCTCGGCCAGTCCGTTCTTCTCCGCGGCGTCAACGACAGCGAACTGGCACTGGAAAACCTGTTCCGCGCGATGCTGCGCGCCCGGGTAAAACCTTACTATCTCCATCAGTTGGACCCAGCGCCCGGCACCGCCCGCTTCCATGTGCCGATCGAGGAGGGGCGCCGCCTGCTGCGTGGCCTGCGCGGCCGCGTCACCGGGCTCGCCTGGCCAACCTACGTGCTGGATATTGCGGGCGGCCACGGAAAGGTGCCGGTTGGACCCGATTATCTAAGCCCCGATGGCACCATCACGGATCCCTGGGGTGCACCGCACAAGCTTGCTGAGCCGCCCCCCAGCCGTTAGAAGCCGCGGCTTAGCCAAAAATCTCCCGAGAGTTTGTCAGCCCATGAAACAGCAGGCCAATCTTATCCGCGCCGGCCAGGTGATCGAGCACGACGGCCGCCGCTGGACTGTGCTGAAGCAGCAGATCATCACCCCGGGTAAGGGCGGCGCCTTCATCCAGGTGGAGATGCGCGACCTGAAAACCGGCAACAAGACCAACGAGCGCTGGCGCACCGCCGATACCGTCGAGCGCCTGATGACCGACAACAAGGATTTCACCTACTCCTACACCGAGGGCGACAACATCGTCCTGATGGACCCTGAAACCTTCGAGCAGACCATCATCCCGCTGGTTCTGCTGGGTGAACAGGCGCCCTTCCTGCAGGATAATATGACGATCGACGTCGATCTTGTCGAAGGCGAGCCGGTCGGCGCCCATCTGCCGCCGCAGGTCACGCTGGAGATCATCGAGGCCGACCCGGTCGTCAAAGGCCAGACCGCCAGTTCCAGCTACAAGCCCGCCAAGCTCTCCAACGGCGTCAAGACAATGGTGCCCCCGTTTGTTGAAGCCGGCGAGCGCGTCGTCGTCCGCACGGAGGACGGCTCCTACGTCGAGCGTGCAAAAGGCTAGTTACTCATATCCCCGGAGGTGCCGCGTCCGCCGTAGGGTGGGCTGCTCGCAGCCCACCACTTTCCTCACGTGGAATGCTCGTAAGATGCCCGACTCACAGTACGACCTGCTTCCAGCGCGTGGTTTGACGTCATGACTGAAAGCAGTGCGCCGTCCGACGACCTGACGCTCATCGAAGAAGCGCGGGTGGATATTCAGGCAGGACGGACAGTATCGTTCAGGGCCGTAAAAAGGTGGGTCAGAAGCGAGGGC
>Ga0116226_10006231_pt1 | contig 10707 bp, 12 predicted proteins | sample S1TSphfallax_FD_89692 | JGI IMG/M metagenome (GOLD analysis project Ga0116226, IMG submission 89692) | Host-associated microbial communities from peat moss isolated from Minnesota, USA - S1T2_Fa - Sphagnum fallax MG | ecosystem: Host-associated > Plants > Peat moss > Unclassified | place: USA...
CAGTGGCGGCAACCGCTGCCGCAACACGTTCCGCGCTTGCGGTGATACTGCTCGGTGAGCACGAGCAGGCCGCCTTCCAGATAATAATCGCCGTCGTCGAGCATACGGAAAGACGGTTCCAGCTCGCGGCCTGCGGATGCCTCTTCCTGCAGGTTCGGGTCGTTAGCGCTTGGCGGTTGCCGTCTTCTTGCGCGCGGCGGTCCGTTTGCGTTTGTTCGCCGCCGTCTGCGGATGGACGCCGACGTCGCTTGCCGACGTTTCCTCGAGCTCGATAGCGTAGTGCTTGGCGGCTTTCTTGATATTCGCAAACGCGAGATCTCGGTCGGCTTTGCTGACGTCCTCGACCTGATCGAGACGTGCGATCGCGTTGCGTACGTGGCGTGCGTCGGTCAGCGGTTCCTTGCGCTGTTTCGGAAAGGCGTAGACGCTGTCGGGCAAATCGCTCTGGGCCGTGAGCCGGCCGGATTTCTCGTGCGGTTTCCAGGTGGCTTTCATGGCTGCGATCCTACCCGTTGCGGCCCGCCGTTACGCTGATGCGCGATCCGTCGCGCCCAGAAAAAAGCCCGGGCGAATCCGACCGGGCTTTGCATTGCGTTGCGTGTGCGGGCGTTAGTGCCGGCCGCCGCCGTGACTACCGCCGCCGCCGCGCGCGGCGCTCGCCGTCCCGTGGCCGCCGTAATAGCCCCCTGCGGACCGCGGTGCGACGTAGTCGTGACCGTTGAATCGGCCGCCGTTGTAGACGCCGCGAACGGCTCCACCGTAGACGCGTGCGCCGCCGTAGTAGTGATAGCCGCCACCGAAGTAGCCGCCGTGCCACCAGCCAACGTTCCCGAAGTAGAAGCCGAGCCCGATCGTGGGACCGTAATAGGTCCAGGGATGTCCGTAATAGTACGGGACGCCGCCGTAGTAGGTGTACGGCGTGTCGACTTCGTTGGCCGCGAAGAACGAGCCGGCGTTGTAGCCGAGGATGCTCACGACCATGCCGGGTTCGAGCGTCAAGCCCGTCGGGTTGATGATCGTGCCTTGATGCAGACGAACGCTATCGATATAGCCTTTTTCGTCCTTGACCTGTAGGGAGAATTGCCCGTCGAAGCTCGTGATCCGTCCGCGAACTTGCGCGTCTTGCGGCGCCGGTCGCGCATAGGACGGCGGTGCATCCTGAGCGCTTGCGGCGAGCGGTCCGGCGAGACAGAGTGCCGCGGATAGCGCGGCGAGGAATTTATACATACGCCTATTCTACCCCGGACGCGCGCGGATGGGTGCGCTGAAACGGTACCGCGAGGTTAGAATGTGGAGAGAATCCGGTCCGTTCCTTGACCGGCTCGCGCTCAGAAAACTACCATGCTCTGTTGCTGTGAGTGGGCTGTGAGCGGGTGACCGGATCCGATGTGCAACGCGGTGATGAGCGAGAGACTGATCACCGCCATGATAACGGCGAGCAGCATGCCGACGGCGAGCGGCCGCAGACCCATCCGCGCGATCTTTGCGAGATCGACGTTGAGCCCGACTGCGGCAAGCACGATGACGATCAAGAATCCGGCCAGCGCCGTCATTGCGTGCGCCGCTGCGGGCGGGATGAGGCCCGCGCTATTGAGCAGCGCGAGTGCGCCGAAGCCCAGCACGAACCACGGCACGATCGCGAGCACGCGGCGCGGCGAAAGGCGCTGCGCCACCCCGCCTGCGGCGGGCACGCGCGACGCGGCAATCCACCCGGTCAGGATCGCCAGCGGAACGAGCAGCAGCGTGCGCGTCAGTTTCACGATCGTTGCGGTCGCGCCCGCGGTCGGATCGTAGACGAAGCCGGTCGCGACCACGACCGACGTATCGTTCACCGCGGTGCCGGCCCAGCTTCCGAAGGCGACCGAACTCAAGTGCAGGGCGTGTCCGAGCGGCGGATAGACGAGCAACGCGATCACGTTGAACGTGAAGATCGTGGTGACCGCGTAGGCGATCTCTTCATCCGCGGCGCCGATGAGCGGCCCGATCGCAAGGATCGCGGTGCCGCCGCAAATCGCCGTGCCCGCGCCGATGAGCGTACCGATCGCGCCGGTCAACCGCGCGGCGCGCGCGAGCAGTAACCCCAGACCCATCGCGATGCAAACGCACACGAGAACGAGTCCGACCGTCGCGCCGCCCAATCCGGCGATCGCCGCGACGGTCAACCCGGCCCCGAGCAACACGATCGCGGCGCGTAAGACTTTGTTGAGGACGAACTTCACGCCCGGTCGCACGGCCGGCGGAAGTCTGCACACGTTCGCGATCGCAATGCCGCCGAGCAACGCCAGCAGCACATCCGGAATCGCACCGGTGAAGCGCGCCAAGAAGTGCGCGGCGATGCCGATGGCAAGGGCGAGAAGCAGCCCCGGCGCCCACGGCACGCGATCGATGCGGTCGGTCGGTCGGGGCGGTGCGTGGACGAGTCCGGGGTTCATTGCCGAGCAGCATAGCGCCGGCACGGACATAAGTCAAAGTAGAGTATATTTGCTTATGTAATAGAAGAACTTATGACCGTGTTGACCTTCGCGCAACTCAACGTTTTCCGGCGGGTCGCCGAGCACGCAAGTTTTTCTCGCGCCGCAGCTGCGCTGGGCGTCACGCAGCCGGCGGTCTCGCAGCAGATTCACGCGCTCGAGACGTACTTCGGGTTCCGGTTGGTGGAGGTCGTTCGCGGCCGGGTGCGGCTCACCGACGGCGGCCGATTTCTGGCCGCGCGCAGCGACGAGGTTCTGGCGGGCGTCGCCGCGCTCGAGCGCGACATGCGTGAGTTTTCGGGTGCCGCCGCGGGGACGCTCGCGATCGGGGCGACAGTTACGATCGGCACGCACGGCCTCGCCCCGCTGCTGCTGCGCTTCGGACGCGAGCATCCGGCCGTCGACGTGCGCGTCACGATCGGCAACACAGACACGATCGTCGCCGCGGTGCGTGCGGGGTCGCTCGCCCTCGCGCTCATCGAAGGTCTCGCCGCCGGCGACGATCTCGAATCGATTCCGTATCAGAGAGACGAACTCGTCTTGGTGGTGCCGGGCGACGACCAGCGCTTCGCCCGGCGGCGGCCGATCCGCGCGGCGCGGCTCGACGGCGAGCAGTTCATCATGCGCGAACCGGGCTCGGGGACGCGCGCGCAGGTTGAAGCCGCGCTCCAGCGCGCCGGCGTGACGCCGAAGCGGGTGCTCGAGTTGCCCTCCGGCGAGGCCATCGCGCGCGCGGTCGAGTCGGGGCTCGGCGTCGCGATCATCTCCCGGATGGTGGTCGAGCGCGACGCCGCGCAGGGGCGCCTACGGATCATCCCGGTCGTCGACCTCGACCTCGAGCGGACGTTCTTGTTCATCCGGGCGCGCGCGTACACGCCGTCGCCGAGCGCGAGCGCCTTCGCCCGCATCGTGCTTGGTACGTTGGATTCTGGATCCAAAAACCTTGACGCCCCCGACCGCGGGACGTAGGCTTACCCTATGGCTGCCTCAGGCGACGGACCGGCCGCGCTCGGTCTCACGACGCAGGTGGAGCGTCCCAAATCGCTCCGCGACCAGGTTTATGAGCGGCTGCGGGGAGCAATCACCTCCGGTGAAATGGCGCCCGGCGCGCCGGTGATCGAAGCGGAGATCGCGGCGCGGCTGGGCCTCAGCCGCACGCCCGTCCGCGAGGCGCTGCGGCGGCTCGAATCGGAGGGGATGCTCGAACCGCGCGGCGGCCGCGGCACCGTCGTGCGCGAGATCCTGCGCGAAGAGGTCGACTGCGTCTTCGAGATTCGCGAAGCGCTCGAGTCGCTGGCGGCACGGCGCGCCTCGCGCCACATGACGTCGCGCGATTACGCCGAGCTCGACCGCATCGTCGAGCGGATGCGCGCGCACGTCGACGATACCGAGGAGATGGAGCGGCTCGACACCACCTTCCACGATCGCATCCTCGCCCATGCTGACGGCGTGCGGCTCAAACGGATGCTGGGCGATCTGCGCGCCGAGATTCTCCCCTGGCGCGCGATCGCGCTCGGGGTCGCCGAACGCCGCCGCGGCACCGTCGAGGAACACGCGGCGATGCTTGCAGCGATGAAACTGCGCGACGAGCCGGCGATCGCCGCGGCGACGTCGCGGCATATCGCCAACACGCACGCCGCGGTCGTCGGCCACGGGGACGCGGCTTAGCCCGCGGCGACCGGCTCTTTCGCGACGGGGTGATCGGCCATCAGTTCGAGGGCCTTCACCATCGCCGAATGATCCCAGCCCGCGCCGCCGTGCGCGGTGCAGGCGTTGAAGAGTTCTTGGGCGTTCGCCGTATTGGGCAGCGAGACGCCGAGTTCGCGTGCCCCTTGCAGCGCGAGGTTGAGATCTTTCTGATGCAGTGCGATACGAAAGCCCGGGTTGAACGTGCGCTCGATCATGCGCTGGCCGTGCACTTCGAGGATGCGCGACGAAGCGAAGCCGCCCATCAGCGCGGAACGCACCTTGGCCGGATCCGCACCCGCTTTCGAGGCGAACACGAGCGCCTCGGAGACGGCTTCGATCGTGAGCGCAACGATGATCTGGTTTGCGACCTTGGCCGTTTGCCCGTCGCCGTTGCCGCCGATGAGCGTGATGTTTTTCCCCATCGCCTGCAAGAGCGGCAAAATGCGCTCGTAGTGCTCCTCGGGACCGCCGACCATGATGGTCAGCGTCGCCGCTTTCGCGCCGACTTCGCCGCCCGAGACCGGCGCGTCGAAGTAGATCGCGCCGAGTGCCTCGATCTTTTCCGCGAAGCGTTTCGTCTCGGTCGGCGAGATCGAGCTCATGTCGATCACGATCTTGCCGGCGGAGAGACCCGACGCGACGCCGTTCTCACCGAAGAGCACCGTCGCGACGTCGGGCGTGTCGGGCAGCATCGTGATGATGACATCCGCCATGCGCGCGACCTCGGCGCTCGAGCTGCATTTTACGCCGCCCGCGGCGAGCAAGTCGTCCGGAACGGCGCTGCGTGTGTGCAAGAAGAGCGTGTGTCCCGCTTTTTGCAGCTGCCCCGCCATCGGGGAACCCATGATTCCAAGACCGATGAAGCCGACGTTCATAGTTCGTTTTTCCTACGCGTGCGCGAGTTGACGGTAATCGGAGAGCCAACCGAGGCCCGCATCCGTTCCGGCGTGCGGGATGTATTCGCATCCGATCCAGCCGTCGTACCCGGCGCGTTCGAAGACGGTGAAGAGAAACGGATAGTTGATCTCACCGGTTCCCGGTTCATGCCGGCCCGGGTTGTCGGCCAGCTGCAGGTGGCCGATACGCGCGATGTTCTGCTCGATCGTCGCGGCGAGTTCGCCTTCCATCCGCTGCATGTGATAGATGTCGTATTGGAAGCGCAGGTTCGGCGAGCCGACCTCGTCGATGATCGCGAACGCTTGCGCGGAGCTCGAGAGGAAAAAGCCCGGGATATCGCGCGTGTTGATCGCCTCGATGACCAGACGAATCCCCGCCTCGCCCAGGGCGTCGGCCGCATAGCGCAGGTTATCGACGAACGTCGCGTGCAGGAGCGCGGGCTCCGTCCCGAGCGGTGCCTTGCCCGCGAGCGCGTTGATCTGCGTGCAGCCGAGCGCCTTCGCATACGCGATCGCTTTGGGGATGCCGGCGCGAAATTCATCGACCCGATCGGGGAGTGCGGTGATGCCGCGTTCGCCCGCCGCCCAATCGCCGGCCGGCAGATTGAAGAGCACCTGCGTGAGTCCGGCCGCCTGCAAGCGGTTCGCGACTTCGGCCTCGGGATAGGCGTACGGGAAAAGAAACTCGACGCCCGCAAAGCCCGCTTCCTTGGCCGCGGCGAAGCGGTCGAGAAAGTCGAGCTCGGTATAGAGCATCGTGAGGTTGGCGGCAAACTGCAGCATCAGGCGTTCGCGAGTTCGCGGGCGGGCAGATCGATCACGGGTTCGAACTCCTTGATCTTGTCGATCTCGGCACCCATCGCGATGTTCGTGACGCGCTCGGTGATGATTTCGACGAGGACGGGGACGCTGGTATCGGCGGCTTCTTTGCGCGCCCAGGCGATGGCCTGCGCGATCTTGTCCGGCTCGAACACGCGGATCGCGCGGCAGCCGAAGGCCTCGGCCGCCTTCACGTGGTCGACGCCGTACTCGCCGAGTTCGGGTGCGTTGATGTTCTCGAAGCTGAGCGAGACTTCGTAGTTCATGTCGTAGTTCAACTCCGCTTGCCGGATGAGCCCGAGATACGCGTTGTTGAGCACGATCATCACGAACGGCACCTTGTACTGCGCGGCGACCGCGAGTTCTTCGATCAGGAACTGCAGCGAGTAGTCGCCGATGATGCCGACGACTTCGCGCGCCGGGTTCGCAAGCTTGGCGCCGGTGCAGGCCGAGACTTCCCAGCCCAGCGGACCCGCCTGGCCGCAGATCAGGTAGCGGCGCGGCTTGTTGATGCGCTGGAATTGGCCCGAGGCGATTTGGTAGAGGCCGATCGCGGTGACGAACTGCGTGTCGTCGTCGAAGGCGGTGTTGATCTCTTGGAACACGCGCTGCGGCTTGATCGGCACCGTATCGAAGTCGGTCTTGCGCAGCATCGTGCGCTTGCGTTCCGCCGCCTGCGCGGTCCACTCGCTGCGATCGGGGATCTCGCCGCGTTCTTTGCGCGCGCGCGCTTCCGCGACGAGCGCGGCGAGTGCGAGACCGGCGTCCGCGACGATGCCGAGTTCGGGGCTGAAGACGCGCCCGATCTGGGTCGGCTCGATGTCGATGTGCACGAAGGTCCGGCCCTTGGTGTAGACGTCGACGCTGCCGGTTTGGCGGTTCGCCCAGCGGTTGCCGATGCCGAGCACGAAGTCGCTCGCGAGGAAGGTCGCGTTCCCGTAGCGCGTCTGCGTTTGCAAGCCCATCATGCCGGCGTTGAGCGGATGATCGTCGGGGATCGTGCCCCAGCCCATCAGCGTCGGGATCACCGGGGTGTTCGTGAGTTCCGCGAGCGCGACGAGATCGTCCGACGCCTCGGCATTGATGACCCCGCCGCCGGCGATGATGATCGGCCGTTCCGCCGCAAGCAACAGATCCAGCGCCCGCGCGATCGCCTTGCGCGATGGCGCGGGCTTCTCGACCGCCAGCGGCTCGTCGGCCTCGGGATCGTAGTTGATGATCTCTTTCTGCACGTCGATCGGCAGATCGATGTGGACGGGGCCCGGCCGACCCGAGCGCATCAGCTGAAACGCTTTGCGGAAGACGTACGGCACTTGCGCGCCCTCCATCACCGTGACCGACCACTTCGTAACCGGTGCGGTGATGGCGGCGATGTCGACCGCTTGGAAATCTTCTTTGTGGAGTTTCGCGCGCGGTGCTTGGCCGGTGATGCAGAGGATCGGCACGCTATCGGCGATCGCCGAATACAGGCCGGTGACCATGTTCGTTCCGGCCGGTCCGGAGGTGCCCAGGTTGACGCCGATCTTCCCGGGATGGGCGCGGCTGTAGCCCTCGGCGGCGTGCGTGCCGCCCTCCTCGTGGCGCACCAGCACGTGGCGGATCGTGCTCCCGCGCAGCGCATCGTACAGCGGCAAAATCGCCGCCCCCGGGACACCGAACACGAGGTCCACGCCTTCGCTCTTGAGGACGTGAACGGCGGCTTCCATCGCGGTCATCTTGGGCATCGGCGCGGCTCCTCGGCTGGAAAGCGTATACAGAATACGGGATACCGTATCCTAAAAAGAGCGTACCAGTCGATGCCGGCCTCCGTCAAGCGACGGCGCCGCCGAGAGGGGAGGTCGCGAGGGAGAAGAAGGCGCGTGCGGACCGCTGCTGCTCGCGATCTGACGGGGTACCAAAGCGAATGCTCTTCCGCGCTACGAAGCGTCTGAATATCCGTGATGTGCGTATCGCTTTGGCCTCCGCCGGCGCGATGGCAGCGCTGCTGGCGCTGCACGCAGGTGACCCGCTCGCCGTTCGGGCGGTGGCCATGATGGCCGGGGCGCTCATCGCGACCCTCGTCTATGAGCCGCTGGCACGGGTTACCGACCCCTCGCCCACGGTTCTGCGCGTAGCGGATTTCGCGCTGGTCGGCCAAATCGCGGCGATGTTTGGCATGCTGTGGCGCGGCGATTCGCTCGCGGCGACGGCAACCGCGGACTTTTTCGTGTTCGGGATCGTCTTCGCGTTGCTCGTGGTTCGGGACTGGGTTCGCGGGCTCATCAACGATCCGGCCTAGCCGTCCGCGTTCACCATACTCGCGTGGCGGCGGGCTTCGCGGGGCGCGCTCGGCGGCGAGTTTCCGTCGCGACGATGCGCGGGAGCTGAGTACGGTCATAATCAAGGAGCATCTTATCCTGAAGAAACGGGAAAGTTGCCCGAGGAGAATCGCTCGTATGAACCGCCGCACGCTGCTCGCCGGAGCCGCTGCTCTCTCGCTCGCGCCCGCCGTCGCGCGCGCGCAGACGCTCGTCCCGCTCGACGTTGCATATGCGGGCTCGATGGGCTCGATGATGGAGGGGCCGATCAAAGCCGGCGCCGCGCAGACGCTGGGCATCGCGATGCACGGGCGCGCGCAAGGCTCGGACGCGCTCGCCAATCTGATCGTCGGCGGGAGCATCACGCCGGATGTCTTCATCCCGGTGACGCCCGGCCCGATGATGACGGTCCTCACGGGTGGCAAAGCGTCCGTTGCCGTGCCGATCGCGCGCACGGAGATGGTGATCGCGTACAGCCCGAAAAGCAAATACGCGCAAGCCTTTGCCGATGCCGGGAAGCCCGGCGCGATGCCGTGGTGGCAGATCCTGATGCAGAGCGATATCCGCTTCGGCCGCACGGATCCCGCGACGGACCCGCAGGGGCGCAACATCATCTTCACGTTGCAACTCGCGCAGACGTACTATAAACAACCGGGACTCGCTGCCAAGATCCTCGGCGACACCATCAATTCGGCGCAGATCTTCAGCGAGCCGACGGTCGAAGCGCGCCTACAGAGCGGCGAACTCGACGCGGCATCGGCGTACAAGATCCAGCCCGGGCCCTTCGACTTGCCCTACGTCTCGCTGCCGCCGGAGATCAACCTCGGCAACGAGTCGATGCACGCGCTCTACGCGCACACCTCGCTCGAGCTCGGCGCGAAAACCTATCGCCCGCAATCGCTGGTCTATTACGCCGCCGTCCTCGACGGCGCCGCGCAGAAAGAAAAGGCCGCCGCGTTCGTGGCCTGGCTCGGCGACGGCGCGCAGCCCATCTTCAAGAAGTTCTTTTACGATCCGCCGACGGGCGCGGCGGCGCTGCATGCGTAGCGTCGGGCGCACAAGAGAACGCCGGCCCGGAGGCTAATCGCAGGGCGATGCTCCTGTGGCGCGCGGCGACCGTGCTCTTTGCAATCGTGTTGCTCTATCCGCTGGCCGGTTTGCTCGTGCCGGTCGGTGCCTGGCGCTGGGGCGGTTCGGCCACGCTCGATGCCGTGCGCGTTTCGCTCGTATTGACCGCGATCGCGATGATCGTCGTGGTTGCGGTCGGGACACCGATGGCGCTCTTCGTCGCGCGCGCGACGGCGCGCGAACGGCTCGCCTGGCAAGCGATTTTGCTCGTCTCGGTGCTGGTGCCGCCGCTCGCGCTCGGAATCCTCATCACGCTCGCGTTCGGCCCGCATGCGCTCGGCGCGTATCTCGATCGAGTCGGACTCAAAATGACGAACACGCCGTTCGCCTTCGTCGTAACGCAAGTGTACGTCAGCATCGGCTATTATATTCTCGGTGCGATTGCGGCGCTCGATGCGGTGCCGACGGGTCTCGCCGTGCAAGCCGGTTTGCTCGGTGCGGATCGCTGGAGCACGTTCTGGCGCGTGACGTTTCCGCTCGCGAGGCTCGGCTTCACGGTCGCCTTGAGTTTGGCGTGGGTGCGCGCGCTCACCGAGTTCGGCGCGGTCGTCGTGACCGCGTATTATCCGGCCGGGATGCCGGTCGCGATTTGGACCGGTCTCGAAAATTTCGGCTTGCCGGCGGTGATGCCGCTGCTGGTCGTCTTCTTGCTCACCGCGCTACCGCTGCCGTGGCTCGCGCACGTGTTCGCGCAGCGGCGGATCGCGCGTGCTTGACGCGCGCGTCGTGAAAGCGCGCGCGCCCTTCACGGTCGACGTGTTGTTGCGCGTCGCGCGCGGCGCGTCGTGCGGGCTCTTCGGCGCCTCGGGCGCCGGCAAGAGTACGATCCTTGCGTGTATCGCGGGCGCCGAAACGCCGGACGGCGGCACGATCGAACTCGACGGACGCCGGCTCTACCCGCCCGCGATCCCCTTGCACGAACGGTCGCTGGGCTATCTCACGCAAGACGCGGCGCTCTTTCCGCATCTGCGCGTCGGCGAGAACATTCGCTTCGGCCTTCCGCCGCCGCAGCGCCGCCTGCGCTCGGTTTGGATCGACGAACTCGTCGAGCGGCTCGAGCTCGGAGCGCTCTGGAACGCATCGGTGCGCGCGATCTCCGGCGGACAGGCACGCCGCGTCGCGCTCGCGCGGATGCTCGCGCCGAGGCCACCGCTGGTTCTCCTCGACGAGCCGTTTACGGGCCTCGACCGGCACCTCGTGCGCGAGCTGCTCGCGGCGATCGTCGCGTGGCAACGCGAACTCGGGTTCACGCTGGTCGTCGTCGATCACGACGCGGATATCCTTGCCCGGCTCGCGCCGCGCGTCGTTGCGATCGAAGCCGGCCGCACGGTACAAGACGGCGCGTGGGACGATATCCGCACGCATCCGGCAACGCCGCTGCTCGAGCGATTGCTGGCCCCGCTCTAG
>Ga0116226_10006232_pt1 | contig 10706 bp, 6 predicted proteins | sample S1TSphfallax_FD_89692 | JGI IMG/M metagenome (GOLD analysis project Ga0116226, IMG submission 89692) | Host-associated microbial communities from peat moss isolated from Minnesota, USA - S1T2_Fa - Sphagnum fallax MG | ecosystem: Host-associated > Plants > Peat moss > Unclassified | place: USA...
AACTCAGATGTAAATGCCATATAGTTTGTGCAAAGTTCAACTCTCACATTTACAGTTATTGTGCCTTTCTACTTAGTGTCAAAAGAAATATAAAGGATAAATAAGGAGTTGATTGTTCTGTTTAATTTTAAGTTTGTTAGTTTTTTTGTGATGGAACTAGGAGACATGTTATGTGTAACATTATTTTTGCATTTTTTGTTCTTAGTTCAGATAATGAAATGTTCAAGTTAGAAAGAAAAAAAAATCATTTTATAACATGAAGTGAACACATTTGATTTTTTGTTGTTCATTTTTTTGTTTAAATAAAAGTTGGTTTAAAAAAAAAAATTGATTCAAACAATCACAATCTTATTTTTAATGATGGTGTGAAAGTATAAGAGCTTTTAGTTTATGGGTGCAATGAATAAAAATATTCAAGTTCAACACCCATGTTGTTTTGTGGATTTGCAATATCATTCATTATTCTTGTTCATAAAGATATTATGTTATTAGGTTGTTGATTTTTATGCAACTAAAATGAATTATTGATTATCAATTTTGATAGTGTAGGTCCCAAGACAAGCAAGTTCAATAAACTTTTACGTTAAGACAACAAAAGTGAAGATAAGTTTACATATACATGTGAGGAAATTTAAAATTAAATGTATTTCAATTTTGCTTATGACACCTTATTTGGAATTTAAATGGTATTTTTGTAAATGCATAGTTTATAATTGAATTATTATATAATTCTGACATGTGTTGTTGCATTTCAATGATAAGTCAATGATGAAAGTATATGTATGTTGTTTGTTAATTACATTATAGTTGTAGATTGTATGTACATTGCTTGTTAGTTGCATTATAGTTGTAAAATATTTTAATTTAGATTTAGAATATGAACATTAAATTATTTTTCACATTGTATTAAGGTTATTTTTAAATTGCAAATGTGCAAACACCATTCCATATTTGGTAGCTATCAAAATATAGTCAACTTTTGAATAGACAAGGTGGACCTTTTAACATTATATTTAACAATAGATATTAGATAGGATATTTGACAACAATAGTTTTAACATGTTTTATTTCAGCCCTAAAGATATAAATAAAGTATGTTTCATTGGAAAAGACCATGGATCATCACAAATGTTCATATGAGTATTGTATTTTCCAACATTGAATATTAATACACATAATTAGATTATTGGAGTAAGATGTTTGTCATTATATATGCAATGAACTTATGTAATTTGACTCACAATGCAAAATTATCATTGGCAATTATAGTAGATGCAAAAGAATAACATTCACAAATGGACATTAGTTCTTACATAGTACCATTGGCAAAATGCATTACTTGCAAGATAATAATTTGGTGGTGCATTAGTTGCAAGTTAGTTGCAACAAACATCAATAGATTTCATTCATTGATGAATGAATGAAAAGCCATGCAACCATTCCCTTCATGTACAAGCATTTTTGCAAGAAATTAACATGGACGTTGCAAAGTAGTAACACATAATTGCACATATTTTTCATAATACATGTTCAAATACATGGTCTTGGTGTGTTTGGTTTGGATTCAACTTTGGTTCAAATATATGGTCTTTGTTTATAATTGCAAAACAATAATCAACTTGTCCAATAACATTAACATCATAAAACTATCCTGAGTTGCAAGTGATTGCTATAACTATAAAATAGTGGCAAGATTAGTTGTAAAACCTTTAATTTTCTCATATTGATTAATAGTATTTTTCCTAGTGTGCTTTTGAAGATGCTCAAATTTGGACAATTTTACCTTGCAACACCATGGGTTTTATTGTACAAAATTTGTGGGATGGATTATGTAAGGTTGGAATCTTTGTGGAAACACGTGATGATGTCCCAACATGTGGAGTTGGATGATGTTACGCAAGTATTTTATGAGCACACAAACTTTAGTTCCAAGTTGAGAGAGATTGGTAGAACACAACTTATTCAAAAGTTGAAGGAAAGTTGAAGTCATCTCTAAAATTTAAGCAATACAATTTTGCAAGCACATCTAAACAACCCACATTCATCCATATACACATTATAGATTTTTTTCCAAACAATTCCAAGTTTTTCAACACAATGATTTTGTTATTGTAAAATATAATTTTTATAAATAAAAGTTCGTTTTTGCATAAGCTTGCATGCATGAATTTGTAAACAAATATTTTTTTGTAATTATATCAAAAGGCCATGTGGACAATTTCCATTTGTGGTGTGTCAAAATTTGGATTTTATGTCTTGGGTGCTAGACCACTAAAATAGGTGAGCATGAGGGGCGGGAGTGAAGGTGAAGGTTGTGACCCCCATCTAATTAATATGAATCACATTATAACCAAACAATGTGATAATTTTTGTTCACAAAATGGTTAACAAAAGTTGAAAGTTCTTAAACTAATGTTTGGCTATTGAGATGGTCATCAATATTATCACTAAAAAAAACATATGCCCCAATTTTCAAGAATATGTCACTTTTGTGATGGTTATTTTAGTTGCATACAACTTTTACGGGAAATTTGACATATTGGAGTACCTAGGCTAGTTTGACAATAAGGTGCTTATTTTTAAAAACTTGTCAATTATGTTCATTAGCAATAATTCCAATGATGATGTTAACATCAAAGCTAAGATAGGGTAGACATGTTTATATTTTGTTTTAATTGGAATGGAAAGGTGTCTTGTTGAATATGTGTATTTTTTAAATTGTTGTTTTTTCAACACCATGGTCATGGATAATGGAGGTGATGGGCATATTTTCAATACCTTGTGCACCACTTTGCATCCCATTTCTCTTCACTTTAATTGGACATAATTTCAATTGAATTTAGTTAAATTTGAATTTTATTTAGTTTATATAATTTTTTAAATGTTGTTTTTTTATCTATGTTGTTCATACCTACTTAGTTTGAACTTAACTAATTAATACCCACCCACTAAAATGGACATGAGAAAAAACACATGTTATGTGTCTTTTCATGTCCATGGTGTCTATATTACAACTTTTTTGAATTGTGTTAGTGTTGAATTGAAACAATAGTAATTCAATATGATCATGAAATTTGAAATATCAATTTGTTATGGTAATGTAAACATCAATTCAATGGGAAATTGAAACAAATCAATATGGTGATGAAAGAAAATGGACCAACAACAAAAAAATTGAGTATCAACTTGATCAAACATTTGAAATTATCATGTGCATGTATTTTTTCCTTCTTTTAATTGTAACATTTGTAGGAACCATGCATCCCAACTAGTGTATTTAAATCCAATTCAAATTAGGAATTTGAGTTCAATTCAACTCAAGTTGTATGCAATGTCATTCAAGATTTTCATTCACATGGAACTTAATTTCGACATAATCAACTTGTTTATTTCATCATTTCATGTCATTATAATGCATAGTAACATGGAGCCCAAGTAATATTATTTTCCAATTCAACAATATACTAAATAATGAAGTTATTATGCTTGAGAGCTTCATTCAAAATTTTGGCAAAACAAACTTTTTTTTTTAAAGAATTTGTGTCAATAAGATTTTAATTAATGCTTAATGAGCCTAAGCATTAGGGTATTGTGCTATTTCAATTTCGAAAATCAAAACATGCCATTGAAATTTCATATAATCATCACAAAAATAATGACTTGGGTACCATATGTGTAGAAAAACTCATGAACCCAATAGTGATCACACCTTTCTTTTTGTAGTATGAAAAGTATGCCTTCATGGGTATGCATCCACAAGCTGTCTTAGGCATTATTATCAATTTGTTAGTGTGTATTCAATGTGTTTTGAGAACCTGCATTGGCTCAAAGGTTTTGAGATGGTGCAATTGAACGTATGATATGAACATCCATTCCATGAAATTAGGACAACCCACAAAAGGATTTGGTATTACTTTGAAACAACAATTCATTCAAGCACCTATAACAAGATTCAAGGTCGTTGGGTTGTTGTGCTTTGCTTGTGTGTGACTTTTGTTAGGTGGCTAAAGGTTTATGGACAATGATATGTGAAGGCACTTATGTGATGGCATGACACACCACACCGCCTATCAAAGCCCTTTATACTACTCCATACTTCATACCTAATCACTCAATCTCAAACATGTCAAGATTGCAAACAAACTTACACTTAACCTTGAAACTTGAAACATTTGATTTCATGTTTTTCGCAAAAGGGGAATTTATAAAAACATATTGCAAACAAAACTCTACAATAACATTTGGAAAGTAAATGTTGTGTCTAGTCTTCAATATCACTATTCATAACATGGTTAATTATAAGTTTATCCCTATATTGTAAAGCTTTGGCAACTTAGACACACTAATTATGTTATTCATAAAAATGTTAAATTTTGTGAAAAGAACTTGAGAATCTTTTGGAATATTCAGGCACATTTTCTTTTCAACATGGAATCTTCAAATTTATTAAATTATTAATTACATTTGTGTTGAACCTACCCCTATATTACAGTGCACTATATACCAAACCAACACTCGACATAGGTGGGCTTCCATTGGATGATGTGTTGGTGATTTTGGGTTTGTGCTTATGTTATATGTTGCCTTCCAAGTTTTAACCTTTACATGTCAAAATGACCAAATTGGTACCTTGCCTCATTCCTTCTCCTACTTATAATTTATGACTCCCAAAATTGACACCTTATAAAGGTCATGCCATACCTTTTTGCCAATTTTTCATTATTGCCAACTTCTTACTTGTTACTTAAGGGTCTTTTATTGGGCCCACACCTTTGGTTTTTCCTTCACCTGATGACCCATCCTCTTATTTTTTTAAGCTTATTTAGCATTCTTTAAAATAAATAATAATAAATATTTTTTATTTTTTTATTTTTGTGATTTCTTTTGATTTGTTGTTTGATCTATCGTGCTAATTGCAATGGCATGTAATTGGGCTACCACCAGGTTTTAGCCTCTTTGCTTTGTATTTTTTTCTCCTTTGATGATGTGACGAGTTTTTGGCCTTTTTGTTTTTGGTTCTTTTCCAAGGAAAAATACTAATGATGCCTTGGTAAACTCCATTAAACAATGCACCCAAAAAAAAAAGGAAAAACAAAAGAGAGGACCCAAGTCCAAGCCACAAAGGCAAAACCCAAACAAGGTCACTAATGGGGAAAGAAACAAATTATGTTCTAAAACACCCGCTAGTCAAAAAATATATATAAAAAAAGGAAATGAAGGAAACTAAAAGAATAGCAAGCTTAAAAGAACCTTCACCTACAACAATAACATGTTTCAAAATAAAAATGGTATGTGTTATTTGCAAAGTTATAACACCCTTTGCCTATAAAAGGTATGCAAAACTGTTGAAAGAGGGTCATTGGTGTTTTTTACTAATAACATTATGTGAAAACATTGATGAAAAAAAAGATTCATTAATTGGTGTAATCAACAAAAAATCTCTATGACAAGGGGAAGAAACACATCTATTGAATGTTAATTGTGATAAAAAAAAATCTAGCTTGAATTGGCATTGTTACATTCATCTTTGCAAAATGAAACAACATTCACTATACGAAAATGTGTCCTACTTCATTTTGGGTTTCATTAGATTTTGAATGAATTTGGACTTTTTACCATGGTGAAACTGGTCAACCTCCCAATGAATGGGGACCAATTGTTACAGATAGTGAATTAATCCACCATTACCTAATGAAACAAGGTTATTGTCAAGTGAAATACAAATTTACCAAGCCATTTCATTTGATAGTTAATTAACTAGGCAACATGGAAATCAATTAAATTTAAATTATTTAATATTTAATATTATTGATAATTTCATCATTTTCAGCCTATGAATTATTGACACATATCATTATTTATGTTCGGTTAAAAACCTAGCCTAAATAGATAAGCTATGTAATCAACCTTAGTAAGCACCTACTCTAAAGAACTACAAAGGAAAATATTTAATCAACTTACCATTGTTGACCACAAACACACCATTTGTGAAGTTTAATCTTTTAACCTTTAGGATGTAAGCAAACACCATTACCATCAAGCCACCACACTTGTTGTGATAATGTGTTACATTGCACTATATTTATCAAATACTTCATTTTTATCATTACAAAAAACATAAAATTTGAAAATTCATATCTTATTAAAATTTTGTCCAAATGAAATCATTAAAGTTTAATTTTTAATTTTTAAAAATAATGTACATAATGTTTTTTTTTTTTTAAAATGTAAAAGTATTTGAACAAATGATTTTTTGAACATCATTATTCAATAACATTTCAATGATTAAATTTTTGGAAAAAATAATGTTTAATAAATGGATAATATTTTTGCTAATATAATAATATTACCTATGTTAGGTTACTTTAAGATATTCCAAGGAAATTTTTATTGTTATAAATTATTTCACCTTGCAATAATAACTCATAATATAATAGCCACCAATAACGATTAATAAAATAACCACTAATAGCCACCAATATAAAATTAATCATTGCCACTAATTGTTATAATATAATAATCAACAATAGTCATTAATATAATAGCCATCGATAGCCACTAATATAATAACCATTAATAATCACCAATATCCACCAATAGCCATTAATATAATAATCATTAATAACCACCAATAAAATAACTATTAATAACCAATAATAACCATTAATAGAATAACCATTAATAACCACCAATAGAATAGCTACCAATAGCCATTAATAAAATAATCGTTAATAACCACCAATAGAAAAACAACCAATGCCACCAATAAAATAACCACTAATAATCACCAATAAAATATATAAGCAACAATAAAATAGGTAATAATAACCACCAATAGAATAACCACAAATAGCTTATGGTAATATAACTTATAATAACTAATAATAAATTAAGATGAAATAGTTTAGAATAACCAAAAAAACCTTATAATAGTTGCAAATAACCTATAATAGCCAAAAATAATTTAGAATAATTGAAAGTAATTTAAAGTGAAATAATTTAAAATAGCCCAAAATTTTGAAAATAACCATAAATAGTTGTAAATAATATTCTATGTTATATTGTCATAGGCTATTAGTAATTATTTTATGGTAAATTATTTCAAATTATTTTTCATAGTTTATTATTAGTTATTATATGTAATTTTACTTTAGGTCATTGTATTTTATTTTAAATTATTTCAAATTGTTATACTTAAGATAAAATAATTTATAATAACATAAAGTTAAATGACCTTGAATAATTAAAAATATAACTTGAAATAACATGTATTAATTTCAAATAAAATAACCTAAGGTATAGCCTAAAGGTAGTTGAATAATTTAGTTTAAAGTAACTTAAAGTAAAAACCCTATAAAATGTTAGCTATGATACTTTAAAATAGAATAACATATAATAATTTATAAACTCTTATAATAAATCAAAGTATAAGTAAAAATAATTAAAATAACTTAAAATATTATAAAATATATCATATAGTAGCATAATGTATTTAAAACAACAACATAAAAATAAACCTTTTTACCATAGTAAATTATAATAATGAATTAAGTCAGTTAGTAGTGAAACACGATGTTTACATGGTGATATTATAGTGGAATTATTTTAACCAAGGTGAAGCCATTAAAATGTAATGAATTTATTTCACTTTGAAGGTCCCATAATGATTTAAGTTAATGAACTACACCTCATTTTTGTATTAATGTATTTTGCAACATTACGTTGAGTTCAATACTCATACCACATTACATTGGAAAAGTTATTTGGTGTGGGATCTTTTAGTGGTTTTATCGATCACCTAGCTCGTCATCAGGCCATTTTCTTGCTTCTTTCAGGTGGGTTTGGCCTCCTTTTCATAATTTAGATTATTACCTTCACATTTTTGGGATGTTGGGCATTGATCATTGGACTGCATTTTGTTAGGTGTCAAATTAGCCTGGCTTAACAACGTTAAGATGGGCCACTCTCCCCTTGCCCCTTGGAAGACATTTGAAAGGGGTGTCACAATAGGAATTCAAACCCTTCTTTCGCACCCTCTTTCTTTCTATGGATATAGTTTGAGCCTTTTTCTACCTTGTCTAACCCAAATAACAATCCCTTTCATACTCACAATACTAACCTCTTACCCTTGTTGTATTCAACTTAACGTTAATCCAATGAATCACAGTTAATTAGGACTTGCACTTCTTTTTTCCTTTCTGAAAATTATTAGACAACAATCCTTCTTCTACTCACTACACTAACCTTTTATTATTGTTGTATCTAACCTAATCCTAATCTAATAAATCCTAATTTACTACTAGTAAATCATAATTTACTAGGACTTGTACTTCTTAATCTTTATATGTCCTTCTAAGCAAATTTTTTTTTTCTTGCCTTGTGTAAGCTAAACAACGACTACATTTCCTAATCCTACATTATCATTTTCTCTTGTTATAACTAACCACAACCCTAAAACCAACAATTCATATTCATAACCAAAACTTCACACATACAACCTAGCACAATTGGAATAATATTTTTCAAAACAAAACTTCACACATCAAAAAGAAAAGAAAGTTACATGGGTTTGTTTAGTCCTTAATGTGGATCTCCTTTTCACCAAGCTCCTACCTTGCTTGAAATAACATTATCTTGTCTACTAACAACTTTTCATCTCTATCCTACCTTTATTCACAACCTTGCTAACAACATGAATCCTCCCCACTCCTTGAGACTAAACTTCTTTCTATCCTTCTTTCCCTTATTCTAGGGGGGTAAACCTTTATTTTCTTGACAAGCAAGCCCCTTTTTTTACCTCTTAATCCTCCTTTTTTACCAAGCCCCAACTCAAGATCCATGTACCTCTCCCACCTTTGCCTTTGAGTAGAATGCCCACCAAACCGCCTTGAGCAACTACTAGCACCACCATTAGTGTTTCCACCTCCAAGTCCTCTTGTTACTAGATTAGACGTGCTTGGTGAACCCACCCTCTCATGATGTAACAACCTTCTTATGTGTGTTTACCTCCTCAAAACATACCTAGTCTCCAAAGCTCTCACATTTTTCATCATCATTTTTCACTCCTCTCCCATTACCTCGCACCCCACTCATCACTCAGAAGAATGAAGGTGGTCAACAAGTTGTAAGGAAAAAAAAAACTACTATCTTAACCTACCTTAATATCTAGCATCTTCTTAAAAACCTTAGTTGCCATATCCACAAACCTTTATCCAGGAAGCTTACTTGGCCCAAGCCAAGACAAGATAACCCTATCTTAACCTAACTTAGTGATCTTATCCTCCCCCTACTTTATCATGTCCATGTTACCCATCGCCAACAATCCATCATGAATAAGATCCTCCTTCTACACTATTTCATGAACCTTCTATTAAAAACCCCAAAACTTTATTAATTGGCCTACCTAGGCTTAACTTGAATTAAGTTAGGTTAATTAATGCCCAACAATTTCCAACAAGATCACCTTATTCTTTTGGATGTTATAGCACATGTTGAAATTGGTATTTTCCCATTTTAGATGGTATTATGAGATACATTGGCCATGTTACCCCAGGTTGCGAGCACATTTCTACTCATGTGCAAGTCCAAGGGCAAACATTTTATTATTAGCTTGTTATACCACACCTGCATTTCATCTATCCTTAGCCCACTTCCTTACAACATTAGATACCCGTCTTGGCTTGCTACATCCTATGGTTGCCCATCTTTCATGATGTCAATGTGGTCATACCATTGATGATCTAGGTACCCATTTGCTTTGGTGCCATTGTGAGAGTGAACATATAATAGCCCAAAATACATTTCGAAATATTATTGCAACTATTATTTTGGAGAGTGGAGAACATGTTTAGAAGGTCTTTCACAGTTTCCTTTGCCACACCCAACGATGAGTGGATATCTTTATCATCAGAAAAGGTTTTCAAACCTTGTTGGACATCATCATTGTTGACCCGACTTGCACAAATATGGTGCAACAAACATTGACAATGACAACACATGCAATGATGATGGTTGCTTAGGAGAAGACACAATCATATAATGAACAAACACTGGGTGATGATTTCATTCCCCTTGTTACTAAGACATATGGATGTTTTCATTCTCATTTTGATTCATTTTTTATCGCTTATGCACAAACCACTATTACACACCATCAACGATCTTCTTTAATCCTTTCAATGCTTGTTTCATACTATCAATAACACGTGTCCATAGCTTTGCAACATGTGCAAGCCATAATGATTTTTCAACATGTTGTTACACTTGGACAAGGTTCCTCATGTCTTCCACACATCATACCTAATGCACCTCCATCACTAGCTAATTTGTGGCAAAGGATAGTTCTTTCATCTTAGGTCTTCTTTGTTATTGATATTGCCATTTCCTAGCCATGAATCTTCTTTGAATACAGTCTTTACCTGATTTTTGTTAATTGTTTGCTTTTGTTTTTTCTTTGGGTTGTGTCTACTGGTGTTCCCATTTGTCTTGTACTTTTGCTGGATGGGTTCCCATCCTTGATTTTTATTTACAGGGTTTTCCTTCTTCCAAGATGGCCCTGAGCCCTATGCACTAAGCTAGCACTCAAAGCAGAGAGATCCAGGGCTTGGGTTTTAGCCTTTAGAATTGGCAGAATCTAGGCACTCAGGGAGAAAGGGATCTAGGGTTTGGGGTTTTAGGGCAGAGGCTAAGCACGGAGGGAGAAAGGG
>Ga0116226_10006233_pt1 | contig 10706 bp, 8 predicted proteins | sample S1TSphfallax_FD_89692 | JGI IMG/M metagenome (GOLD analysis project Ga0116226, IMG submission 89692) | Host-associated microbial communities from peat moss isolated from Minnesota, USA - S1T2_Fa - Sphagnum fallax MG | ecosystem: Host-associated > Plants > Peat moss > Unclassified | place: USA...
CGAGACGGCCGCGTCCACTTCTTCGTCCGCCCCCCCGGCGGCGGCGCCTTCTGGAGCCCCGGCCACCCGCCCCACCTGGCGCCGACGGTGGCGCTGTTCCTGGCGGAGGTGGCGGGCTGTTTGAGCGGGGGACGCTTGCGGCGGAGCGCGGAGCGGGATGCGACACGGGGGCCGGATCGGCCTGTGCCGTCGAGTAAGAATGCTTATCGGTGAGGGGCGCACGTCGCCGGTTGACGGACTGACTGTCTGCGACCCGCGTAGAGGAAGGTGCAGCTCATTTTTTGATGCAGTCACGGCTTGGCTGTGAGACCGTAAGGCTGAGCCTTCCGATAGGCTTGCCTGGAGCGATAGAGCCGTTTTGGCCGCAAGCAGTTCCCCCACCGCCGTGAAGCGAACCTCCCGTCGCGCCTCGTTGGCGCAGGCATTTCTGATTCTGCTCGCCTTGGGCGCCTTCGGCATCGGCTTGAACACGGCGTTGGTCTCGTTCCGCGACCAGGCCATCAGCGTCGCGGCCTTGTCCGGAAAACTCTACGCTGATGTCCAGCTCGGGAGCTTCGCGCGCAATCCCGTCTTGATTCGAAGCCATGCGGTGATGGGATCCACCTTCGTCGTCATTGCGGCCCTGCAGTTCTGGCGCGGCTTTCGCACGCGTTATCTGCAGGCGCATAGACTCTTGGGCTATGCGGGTTTGGCCCTCTTAAGCCTGCTGCCGATCACGGGTGTGGCCGCCTCGATCGTCTATCCTTTTTCGGGCGTGCCGGGCGTGATTCCGAATCTGTTCTGGGCGGCGATCATCCTTTTCAGCGTTGGCAAGGCGTGGCGCGCGATCAGAAGGCGCGACGTCATCGATCATGAGGCCTGGGTCACGCGGGCCACGGCCATGACCGTGGGGATCACCCTATCGCGCATCTACGAGCCGATCCTGGTGCAGATCCTCCATATGGAGGCCCGCACCGCCGTCGCCTTGGTGTTCTGGCTGGGTCAGGGCGAGGGCTTGCTCGCGGCCGAGATATGGCTACGGCGGCCGGGCTCGCCCTTCGCTCGCCGCCTGGCGAAGTCGATGGCGCGCTGATGGCGCGACGACCGCTGGCCTTGACGATGGCCGTGGGGCGGGGGTTGCGGCTCCGCATCGTGGAGCGCCCTGGAGTCTCGCTGCCGCCGGCCGCCCTCGCCGCTCTGCTGGCCGACCTGCGCCAAATCGCCGGCGCAGTGCTGCCTGAGGGCGAGTTGGATTATGGCGTGCTGTCGGGCGCGCCTGATCGGCTGGCGAACTCCGTGGTCACCGTGGTCTACGACGCTCGCTCGAAGACGCCGGTCGCCTTTAACGCCTTGGCGCTTATGGACGTCGATCTGGGCGGGCAAGCCCTTGAGATTTTGCATCTCGGGCTGGTCATGGTCGATCCCAATCACCGGGGCAAAGGCCTGTCGGACCTGCTCTACGGTCTGACGTGTGTGCTGTTGTTCCTGCGCCGCCAGTGTCGGACCCTTTACCTGTCCAATGTGACGCAGGTCCCGTCGGTGTTCGGTATGGTGGCCGAGACCTTCGATCAGGTCTTCCCCCGACCCGGACTTGAGGCCAACCCCGGTTTCGCCCACCGAAGCTTGGCCCGTCAGATATTGGCCCGCCACCGCCATGTCTTCGGCGTGGGCTCGGACGCCGTGTTCGATGAGAACCGCTCAGTGATCCAAAACGCTTACACCGGCGGCTCTGACGACCTAAAGAAGACCTTTAGCGCGGCCCCCAAGCATCGAAAGGGCGCCTATAACGACATGTGTGCGCGTGAACTCGACTATGAGCGGGGCGACGACTTCTTGCAGATCGGCCAGATCAATATGGCGGCGGCGGCTCGCTACATCTCCAAGCTGGCGCGCCCGCATAGCACGCCGTGGTTGGCGGCTCACCTCGTGCTTCTCGCCGCCCAATCGACGATCCTTCCGGTCATCCACTGGTTCGCAGACGACCAGCCATGGGGTTCGCTCCGGCCTTGGAGACACGTACGCCCATGACGTTCGACTATGCCACTTTCATCACTCGCAACCTCGGGTTCGTAAGCTCGGCCGAGCAAATGCGACTGCGCGAGGGCGCGGTGTTCGTGGCCGGCGTGGGCGGTATGGGCGGCGCCTGCGTTCAGTCCCTGGTGCGCGCGGGCCTGGGCCGGCTGGCCATCGCGGATATCGACCGCTTCGACGTCTCCAACCTGAACCGCCAGGTGTTCGCAAATCTGGACACCGTCGGGGGTGAGAAGGTCGCGATCACCGCCGCCGCTCTGAAGCGGATCAACCCTGAACTCCAGCTCGAAACATTAGACGGCGCGTGGACGACCCTCCTCCCCGACATCGCCCAACGCTACCCGGTGATCGTGAACGGTTGCGACGACGTCGCTGCTACGGTTCATCTCTATCGCACCGCCCGCGAGGCGGGCGCGACCGTGGTGGACGCCTACGCCTCGCCACTGCCCTCCGTCACAGTCGTTCGGCCCCGCGCGCCACGCCCTGAGGAGCGCCTGAACTACCCCACGCGCGGCAAGCCTTGGCATAGCCTGACCGAGACCGAGACGCGGCAGGCTTTCATTAAGGAACTCGAATATGTGCTGACCCACTCGTCAGCCGCCTCTCATATCGATCTGGAGGTTGCGGCTGAGGTGGCTGCGGGACGCCGCTCGCGCATGTCTTTCGCTCCCATGGTCATCACGACGGGAAATCTGATGGCCTACGAGGCGCTCCAGCTTGTCATGGGGCGGCGCTCGCGAACCGATCACCGAGGCTGGTTCCTGAACCCCTACGCCCCCCGGATCGAGCGCCCACTGCCCGCGCCTATTGGGGCGGTGAAGGGATTGCTCGTGCGCCGCTTCATGGCGCAGATGATCGGCGGCTGATGCTGGACCGGTACACAGCCCAGGGCCTGCTCGACGGCATGGCCGCCTTGGCTTTGGGCGCATCCGTCACCCGGCTTGCGCGCCAGGGATCGGCGTCGCCGCTGCGCGCCCGGCTGGGCTTCGCTATCGGCGGCCTGTGCCTGTTTTTCGTGACTCGCTCGATATTTGAGATTGTGAACTGGTCGGCGCTGCGCGTGGCGGTGCTACTGATCGTTTGCAGTCTGCCTCTGGCCGCCCTCATCCTGGCGGAGGGCGTGCTGCGCCGCCATGCCCCGGCGCTCATCAAGGCGCTGGTCGCGATTGGCGGGGGGGTCATGGCCGTCGCGATCGCAGTGTCCAAGGGGGCTGAGCCAGCCTCCAGCGTCGGGCTCGGCGGTTACGTGCTTGCGAGCCTGGGCGCGGCGACGGGGCTCCTGCTTCTGCGCGACCGCAAATCCTTATCGCCGCAAGAGAATCTGAGCGTCGACACCTTGCTCGTGGTCGCCGTTTTGCTCGGCCTACTGACGGTCAGCGATTTCCTTCCCCCGGCGCCCATCGGCCTGAGCGGCGTGGGGGCGGCGGTCCTCGCCTACGTCTTGGAGGAGGCGAGCCCCAACTCCCGTTCGGACAGTGCGCGCGTGGCCGGCGAATTGGGGGTTATGGTCTTCCTCGCGGCGATCGTCGCCTTGGCGCTCGCCGGCCCCTTGGCGATCGCCCAGCCAGCGCCGACGTTTCGCCTGGCCGCCTTGCTGTTGGCGCTGTTGCTCGCGGCCGGCACGGTCATGGGCGCGCTCCGCCAGCGGGGCGGCCGAACCCTGCTCGACTTCAACGCCGCCATGGCGCGGGCCGACACCGCCAGCCTGGAAGGCTTTATGCAGACCATGGGCGATCAACCGCTCCTGTCCGGCCTGCGCCTGGTCGAAGGATCGGCGTTGGCGGATTATGACGCCGAGCACCTCGCCGCAGCCATGGCCGCTCGCCCTATTTGGACCCGGGATGGGGTTGCGAGGGGTGACGCCACGGTCCCGACATCGGGTAAAGAGGCGTTGGCCGATCTGATGGCTCGTATGGAGGCCACGCACGCGATGATGATCTCTTCTGCGCCGCTGCGGATCGCGCTGCTGACCCTGCCAGACCTCAGCTTGGCTGGAGAGATGGAGATTGACCTAGCGCTATTTCGCAAACTCGCAGCCATCGCGGCTGGAAACCGCCTATCATGATGAGCCCAGACATCTTAGCCGCCCTGGTGGCCGAGGCCAATCTCGCGCCGAGCGTTCATAACACCCAGCCCACCCGCTGGAGGCTGGAGACCGATGGCTCGGTGTGGGTGCTTGAGGAGACCGCTCGCCGTCTGACCGTCGGCGATCCGATGGGGCGCGACGCCGACGTCAGCCACGGCGCCGCGATCGAGGGCTTTAGTTTGGCCGCGTCCAGTCGCGGATGGACGGTGAGCGTCGAGAGGCTGGACCTCCCGGCGGCGGGCGGATTGCGCCCTGTGGCTCGCCTGACCCTGGGTCCTGATGGCGAGGTAGATCCCTTGCGCGCTTACGTCGATCAGCGCCGCAGTTTCCGCGGCGCCTTCGTTGCGGAGGACGTTCCCGAGATGGCGTCCCTAGAGACCGCCGGCGACGTGCGCCTCGCGACGACGGCCGAGGAGATCGGGCGGCTGGCGGGGTTGAACGATCGCGCCAGCCTTGGCACATTTCGAAACAGCGCTTTCCGCGGGGAACTATTGTCCTGGATGCGCCTGTCTCGTGGCGACCCGCATTGGGCCCGCGACGGTCTGAACGCCGACGCGCTGGCGATGTCGGGCCTAGAGGCCGCCGGGGCGGGATGGGTTCTGAAACCAGGCTGGTTCGAAACCCTTGACCGTCTTGGGCTCGCTGCGCCGCTCGTTGCCGAAGCTAAGGTTGTGCGCACGGCGCGCGCCATCGCCCTGTTTCATCGGCCAGAAGGCGAGCCGCCTCTGGAGACCGGGCGGCGCTTCTATCGGCTATGGCTGGAATTCACGCGCATCGGCCTGTCTGCAGCGCCCATGTCTGTCTTGGCGGACGATCCGCAAATCCGAACCCTCGTCGCCGGCGCGTTCGGCCTCGCATCGGATCGCCGCTTGATCACGGCGTTTAGGTTGGGCGTCGTTCCTGGTCGATCGCCAGTCGGAGCCCGGCTACCGGTGGATGAGCTGATCGCGTGACCACCGCACCGACAAGGCCCGGGCTGTAAATTATCCCTTCGCCCGGTAACCAAGCGCCCAAGCGGCGAAATCGACCGCCTCGTCATGGACGATTCCCCCACGCCGTGAAGCTCCGCTTCGATCTGATTCAGCCTCTTCGCTACCTTCGACGCAAGGATCGGCGCCTCACATCCCCGCCGTCCCGACCGCCTCGGGCGAATAGCGATCGCCCTCGATGGCGATGTCAGCGAGCGCCGTTCGGATGTCGGCGAGGTCGGCGGGTGTGAGCACGAGGTCGGCGGCGGCGATGTTTTCTTCGAAGCGGCTGAGCTTGGTGGTGCCGGGGATGGGTGTGATCCAGGGCTTTTGCGCGAGGATCCAGGCCAGCGCCACCTGGGCCGGGGTGGCGTGCTTATCGGCGGCGATGCGTTTCAGGAGGTCGACCAGGGCCTGGTTCTTCTCCAGGGCGGCGGGCGAAAAGCGCGGCTGGCTTTTGCGGAAATCGTGGTCGCTGAACGCGGTGTCCTTGCTCATGGCGCCGGTCAGAAAGCCCCGGCCGAGGGGGCTGAAGGCGACGAAACCGATGCCGAGCTCTTCGCAGGTGGCGAAGATGCCGTCGGTCTCCGGTCCGCGCGTCCACAACGAATATTCGCTCTGCACGGCCGTCACGGGCTGCACGGCGTGGGCGCGACGCAGCGTCTGTGCGCCGCATTCCGACAGGCCGAAGTGTTTGACCTTGCCTTCAGCGATCAGGTCCTTGACGACGCCGGCCACCTCTTCGATCGGCACGCTGGGATCGACGCGGTGCTGATAGAAGAGATCGATCTGCTCCACGCCGAGCCGCTTCAGGGAGGCGTCGCACACGGCGCGGATATGATCGGGTTGGCTGTTTACGCCGGCGATTTTGCCGTCTTTGATATGGAAGCCGAACTTGGTGGCGATCACGACCTGATCGCGCACGGGCTTCAGCGCTTGGCCGACGATCTCCTCATTGGTGTAGGGGCCATAGACCTCGGCGGTATCGAAGAAGGTCTCGCCGCGCTCGACCGCCTGGCGGATCAGGGCGACGCCGTCGTCGCGGCTTAGGCCGTCGCCGTACATGTAGTTCAGCCCCATGCAGCCAAAGCCGATGGCGCAGACCTCAAGACCACTTGAGCCCAAGGTACGGGTTTTCATAGACGCTCTCCTGGCGCGGGGGTGACAGCCGGCCGCGACGCTGATGTAGGCGCCCGATGCGCGCGGGGTTAGCCGCGGCGCCCTCCTGATCTAGGCGCGTGCGCCTAGGGGCTTCAGCGCTTCGGGCTTGCCGCCGCGGCCAAGGCCCGAACTCGGCTTGGCCCCGCCGACCAGCGGACCGCGGAACAGCAGGCGCGCCGCCCACCAGCCGGGAACCAGCGGGATCAGGTACTGCAGGATATTGAGCCAAGGGCTGTTCTCGCAGGCGGCCTGGATCAGGGCGCCCAAAAGCCGCACGACGAGCGCCGCCGCCGCGGCCACGGCGATCTGGCGGCCATAGCCCATGCGGCTGAAGGCGCCGCCGATCACGGCCAGGATCGCGAACATGACGAAGGTCGGCACATAGAGCGGCGACGACAGTCGGGCATGGGCTTCCGCCAACATCTTGCGCCGGAGCGACTTCTTGATCTCGACCGCCGGATCTGGATACAGCAGCTCGTGCATGTATAGGTCGTTTGGTTTATAGGTGAGGGAATCGGTCGTGTTGGTGTAGGGTGTGAGGTCGAGCGTATATTCTTCGAACTTCAGATAATCGAGCGCGCCGTTGTTGGCGAAAGCTTCACGCGAGCCGTCGCGCATCACCAGGACCGGCAGTCCGTTCCGATGGGTGATGACGCCCGTGCGCGAGTCGAAGGTATAGGAGCCGCCGTCGGGCTGGGGCTGATAGACGAACAGGTTCTTGAGCTGGCCGCCCGCGGCGACCTGCTGGGCGTAGACGGTCAGGCCCTTGGCGTTATCGGTGAACTCGCCCTCGCGCACCAGGGTGCCGGCCAGATCGTTGCGGGCGCGATACAGCTCCTGCTGGGCGGCGCGATTGCAGACCGGCGCCAGCCACAGGTTCACCGCCAGCATGGCGATAACGAAGAAGGCCGAAACGCGCATGATCGGGCTCGTCACCTGCCAGCGGCTCATGCCCGAGGCGAAGCACACCACGATCTCCTGCTCGGTGTGCAGCTTGTTCAGCACGAAGAGGGTGGCCACCAAGGAGCTGATCGGCGCTACGAACGAGAACAGGTTGGGGATCGAATAGACCACCAGCTGGATGAACATCAGCGGGCTCTGGCGCTCGCTGACCACGATGTTGAGGAACCTCAGGCTGGCGCTCAGCACCGTCACGCCGCAAAGCGCCGCCGCCGCCACGATGGTGGGGCCGAGAAGCTGGCGGAACAGATACTTCTGAATAGCGGGCATGGGGGCGGGCGAACGCAAACATCCTGAACAACGCTAAGGCGCCTACACCGAAATGGCGTTCATTCCTATGGTCAAAGGCGCCGAGCCGCCAGAGTGAGGCGCCAGAGTCATAGGTTTGGCGGGATGCGGGGGTCTGGCGGGATGCGGGCGGAAAACCGCTTCGCACTTTTCCTCATCCCGCCAGAGCCTCGCCGATATCGCCCTCGAACGGTCGCCCCAGGATGTGGTGATTGTGCCAAAGCGCGTAGAACAGCAGGCTCCAGGCCGGCTGATGGCGCTGGGCAGCCTGGTCGAACACGCCCCGGACCGCGGCGGCGGGGATCAGCGCGGCGACGCCGGGCTGGGCCGCCACCAGCTCGCCCAGCGTGTCGGCCCGCGCCGCCATCCAGGCGCCGACGGGCGGGTTGAAGCCCTTCTTGCGTGCGAACGGCCGGGCGGCGGGATTGGCGCGGGCGAGCCACTCCCGCAGCAGCACCTTGCCGTATTTCAGGCTGGCCTTGAGGTGATGGGGCAGGCTCAGCGCAAAGGCGGCCACCTCGCGGTCCAAAAACGGCGTGCGGCCCTCTACGCTATTGGCCATCAGGCAGCGGTCCAGTTTCAAAAGGAGGCTGTTGGGCAGGCGCTCGCAGCAGTCGATGGCCTGGAGCGTGGCCAGCGGCGTCTTCCACCGGGCGCGTTGTTCGGCGGCGAGGCTGGCGAAGCCTGCAGACCAGCCGGGGAACAGATCGGCGAGGCCGGGCGCCTCGTCCAGGGCGCCGCGCCGCTCCTCGTCGCCGAGGTTAAGTCCAGCCCAAGGAAGCCTGGCGCGCCGATAACGGGCGTAGCCGCCGAACAGCTCGTCGGCGCCCTCGCCGCACAGCGTCACCTTCAACCCGTCGGCGCGGGCGGCCTGGCCCAGCATGAAGGTGGGCAGGATGGCGGCGTCGGTGGTCGGATCGTCCAGGGCGGCGGCGATCCGGGGCGCCAGGCGCCAGAAATCCTGCGGCGTCATCTCGATCCGGCGGCACTGGGCGCCGCTGCCAGCTGCGATCTCCAGCGCTGATCCGCTCTCGTCGCCCGGAAGCTGGCCGCTATAGCCGAGCGTCAGGGCCTGAACCCGGGGCCCGACCAGGCGCTGCATCAGGGTCAAGAGGATCGAGCTGTCGATCCCGCCGGAAAAGAACAGGCCGTAGGGCACGTCGGTGCGCAGGTGAACCTCGACGCTCTCCGTCATCACCTTGTCGAACGCCTTGAGCGCCGTCTCCATGCTCATCCGGCGCGGCGGGATCTGGGGCAGCATGGGGATGGAACGCCGGCTCGTTATCCTGCCATCGACCACCGTCAGGGTCTCGCCCGGCGCGACCCGCATGACGCCGTGGAAGATGGTCTGCGTCCCCGTCACATGTTTGAGCTGCAACAGCTCCTGGGCGGCGCCCGCCCGCACGGTCGGAACCGCCAGACCGGCTTGGAACAGCGCGGAGGCTTCGGAAGCGAAGGCGAGATAGTCGGGGGTCTCGACATAGTAGAGCGGCTTGATGCCGAACTGGTCGCGCGAGATCGTGAGCGTCCGGTGCGCCGGATCGTAGAGCGCCACGCCATACATGCCCCGCAGGGTCTTGGCGTAGTCGTCGCCCAACTGCTCGAACAGGTGCACGATCGGTTCGCAGTCGGACAGGCTCTTGAAGTTGGCGTCGCCGCCCATCTCCGCCCGCAGCTCCGGTGCATTGTAGATTTCGCCATTGGCGACCAGCACCGCGCCCGCGGGCCCGAACATGGGCTGCTGTCCGTTGGCGACATCGACGATGGCGAGCCGGGTCTCGACCAGACCCGTGGCGTCCTGGGTATGGACGCCGCTGGAATCGGGCCCCCGCAGACGCAGCGCCGCGCGCAGCCGCTCCAGCGCAGCCGGGTCGGGTTTTGTCCCGCCCCGCATCATGATGCCCGCAATGCCGCACATGGGCGACGTTCGTGTCGAGGGTCGCGGCTGAAAGCAAGACCCAATTCGCACGGCGCCGATGGCTTCGCGTGCTCGTTGCACAGTGTACGTGCGCGACCGTCTTGCGTTTATGCTAGGACACAGCGTTTCCGTCCAGACGGGTGGGCGACGATATGAGGTTTGTTTGAACACGATCGAACCGCTGGCGCTCCACGGCGCCCAGGTCGCCCAGGACCCCACCGCGACGCCCGACGCGCCGGCTTCGGACCGCCCGACGCCTTGGCGCGGCGCGATCGTGGTCGGCGTCGCCGCCCTGATCACGCCGGTGGGGTATCTGGGCAATGAGGGCATATCGCCCCTGGTGGCGTTAGGCGGCCTCCTCACCCTGGGGTCTTTGTTTCGCCGGCGGTGGCCGCCGCTGGGAGCCGCGATCCTGCTGGCCTTGGCGGTCTGGGCGGCGGCGAGTTTCCTGCACAGCCCGGTTGAGGCGGATCAGCTGAAGCATCTGCACGGCTACAATAGGCTGCAAGCCCTGGTCGCGCCCAAGCTGCTGCTCCAATGTCTGCTCTACGGCGCCTTCGTCGCCAGCGCGCTCGCCCTGTCGCCGACCTGGCGGCGGCGCGCCCTTTGGGTGCTGGCGATCTCCGTCGCGATCACCGCCGGCGTCCTGTTCATCGAGGGGATCGAGGGCGCGATGCTCTATGAACAGCTCAGCGAACTGGTTCACCAGAAATGGCCGCCGGACCTGGCGATGCGCAACGCGGCGCGGGGCTGCTATGGCGCGGCGGTTCTGTTCTGGCCGGCGGCGGCGATCCTCTGGCGACGCGGCCTTGGCCCCGCCGCGGCGATCGTCGCCTTGGCGATCGCGATCAGCACCTTGATGCTGGGCGTGGACGCGCCGGCGGCGGCTATGGTCTTGGCGTTGGGCGCCTTCCTGATCGTGCGCCAGTTCGGACGTCTGGGCGTCTGGATTTGCCTGGTCCTGACGACAATCTATTTCGCCTTTGCGCCGCTGGTTTTCCTGCAGTTCGGCGGGATTGGCGCCAGCCTGCCGACCGACGTCGGCAAGATGTCCTGGCATGTGCGGCTGGACGTTTGGCGTTTCACCTCGACCCAGGTCGTCGGCCATCCCTTCATCGGCTGGGGGCTGGATTCGAGCCGCGCCTGGCCGGGCCATATCCCCATGCACCCCCACGACGCCGCGCTGCAGCTGTGGCTGGAGACTGGCGCAGTCGGCGTCGCCCTGGCGGCGCTGTTCTGGGCGTGGCTATTCGTTCAGATCGACTTGGTGGTCGCCGAAGATCGTCCCGCCGCCGCCGTCATGGCGGCCTGCGCC
>Ga0116226_10006234_pt1 | contig 10706 bp, 5 predicted proteins | sample S1TSphfallax_FD_89692 | JGI IMG/M metagenome (GOLD analysis project Ga0116226, IMG submission 89692) | Host-associated microbial communities from peat moss isolated from Minnesota, USA - S1T2_Fa - Sphagnum fallax MG | ecosystem: Host-associated > Plants > Peat moss > Unclassified | place: USA...
ATCGGTGGCCTCCGCACCGCCGAAAAAACCGACCTCCACCTCACCGCAGGCCAACTTCAGGCCGCCGCCTCCGGCACCATCGACCTGCCCACCAAATCCGCCCAGCTCGACCTCACGGCCACCGCCCCCGCCATGTCCCCCCGCCCCGATCTGTCGTGGGGCGGCATCAGCCTCACCGCCCACCCGCACGGCCCCTTCACCACGCCCAACGTTGCCGCCCACGCCGTCCTGCAAAACCTGAAGGCCGGCGGCGCCGTCGTCGCCACCCTCACCGCCGACGCCTCCGGCAACCGAGGATTCGTCGACGCCCACACCGTTCTCCTGGGCCTTCTCATCCCCGGCGCTAAACCCGATCTGTTCGCCGGCGCCGCCCTCGATCTCACCGCCCACGCCGACCTCGACAAAGCAAGCATCCCGATCCGTTTCGCGCTGAACCACCCCATCGTACAGGCCGAAGGAACCGCCACCGCCGGCGGCACCATTTCTGCTGCCATTCACACCAAAATCCCCGATCTCGCCCCGCTGGCCGCCCTCGGCCACGTCACCTTGCACGGCAGCACGGAAGCAACCGCCTCTCTCTCCACCGCCGGCGACACCACGAACATAAAACTGGACGGCACGGCCGACTTCACCGGCGGCCAGGCGCCCGTTCCCACGCTGCTCGGCCCCACCACCTACGGCGCCACCGCCAGCCTGGTCGGCCAGAACATCACCATCACGCGCGCGGTGATCGACGGCAAAGCCGCCCACATCTCCGTCACCGGCACCGACACCACCAAAGGCCTAGATCTGGCCTACACACTCGCGCTGACCGACCTGAAAGCGCTCGCGGCGCAAGCCAGGGGCGCGCTTCAGGCCTCCGGAAAAATCCAGGGCCCGCAGACCGGCCTGGCCGTCACCGCCGACATCAAAGGCGATGTGGGTACCGCCGACATTCCCAAAGGTCCCATCTCCGTCTCGCTCGATGCGCAAAACCTGCCATCCGCCCCCAACGGCACGGTCACTGCCCAAGGCCGTTTCGATGGTGCCCCGATCACGCTTAATGCGACCCTGGAAGAACAGGCCGACGGCGGTTTTCATGCCGTGCTGAAACGCGCCGCCTGGAAAAGCCTGACTGCCGAAGGCAACATCACCCTCGCCCAAGGCGCCACCTTCCCCACCGGCACCGTATCTGCCCGCATGCAGCGCCTGGCCGACCTTACCCCGCTGCTGCACCAGGCCATCGAAGGCGCCGTCACCGCGAAAATCGCAACCACCGCCGCCAGGCCGGATGCAAAAATCGACGTCCAGGCCACCAACATCACCGCCCACGGCAGCGCCATTGCGCATCTCTCCCTCACCGGCAACATCCGCGATCCCGCCGGCAAGAAACCCGATCTCGCCCTCATCCTCGCCGCCGACGGCATCGACGCGGCACACCTCACCGGCGCCGCCCGCGTCAGCCTCTCCGGCCCGCCCGACGCCCTGCTGATCCGCGCCACCACCAGCGCGCAGGCTGAAGGCGCCCCTGCCACCCTGGCCACCCAGGCTTTGCTCGATGTGCCGGGCAACCGCGTCACCCTGCAAACCCTTGCCGCCGATTACAAAGGCGAAACCGTCCGTCTCGCCGCCCCGGCCCGCATCACCTACGGCGCCGCCACCGCTATCGACCGCCTGCGCATCGCAATCGGCGCCGCCACGCTCGACATGTCGGGAACAATCACCCCCAAACTCGACCTCACCGCCAGCTTACGCAACCTCACCCCCGATCTCGCCAAGCCTTTTGATCCCGCCTTGAACGCCGCCGGCCTGCTGACGGCCGACGCCCACCTCACCGGCACCACCTCCGCCCCAAACGGCAACATCCGTGTCATGGCCACCAACCTCCGCCTCCGCACCGGCCCGGCCGCGTCGCTTCCCCCCGCCAGCCTATCTGCCGCCGCCACCCTGAACGGCAGCACGGCCCGCATCGACGCCCGCGCCAGTGCCGGCCCCAAACTGCATCTGGCCGCCACCGGAACCGCCCCTCTCAACCAGGGCACGCCGATCGGCCTCCAGGCCACCGGCGGCATCGATCTGTCCCTCCTCAACCCCATGCTCAACGCAGGCGGCCGCCGCGCCGAGGGTATGCTTGCGCTGAACGCCGCGGTCACCGGCACCACCGCTGCCCCCCGCATCGACGGCGCCGTCACTTTGGCAAACGGTGAGGTGCAGGATTTCGTGCAGGGCCTGCACATCCAAAATATCGCCGCCCGCATCACCGCCGCGGGAAGCACCGTGACCATCCAGACGTTCACGGCCAAAGCCGGCCCCGGCACGCTGGCCCTCGCCGGCAGTATCGGCGTGCTTTCCCCCGGCATCCCGGTAAACCTGCATGTCACCGCGAAAAACGCCCGCCCGCTCGCCAGCGACCTGCTCACCGCCGACCTCGACGCCAACATCACCATCACCGGCCAGGCCGCCGCCGACATGCGCGCCGCCGGCAAGATTTTTGTGAGCAAGGCCGACATCAACATCCCCAACGGCCTGCCTTCCAGCGTCGCCGTTCTGAACGTTCGTTACCCCGGCTACAAACCTCCGCCGCCCGCCCCGCCCGCGCCGCCCTCCGCCGTGCAACTCGATCTGCTCATCGACGCTCCCGGCAACATCTTTGTCCGCGGCCACGGCGTCGATTCCGAACTCGGCGGCACGCTCACCATCGCCGGCACCGCCGCCGCCCCGCAGATTTCCGGCGGATTCGACATGCGTCGCGGCAGCATCAGCGTCGCCGGCACCACGCTCACTTTCTCCAAGGGCGAAGTCGGCTTCGACGGCGCCGGCGTCACCAACAAGATCGACCCCACCCTCAATTTCGTGGCCGACAGCAACTCCGGCAGTGTCACCGCCACGCTCACCGTCGGCGGCTATGCCGACGCGCCCAAAATCACCCTCTCCAGCGTGCCCGATCTCCCGCAGGATGAAGTGCTGGCTCACCTCCTGTTCGGCGAAAGCGTCAAAGACTTGTCCACCGTGCAGATCGCCGAAATTGCCGCAGCCCTCGCCGAACTCTCCGGCGCCACCGGCAGCGGCGGCGACCCCCTGGCGGCCGTTCGCAAGGGGCTTGGCCTGGATCGTCTTTCGGTAGGCGGCGGCACCGGTTCCACCACCGGTGCCACGGTGGAAGCCGGCCGCTATGTTGCACGCGGGGTTTACGTCGGCGCAAAACAGAACACGGGGGGCGGCACGGCCGCCCAGGTACAGGTCAATCTGACAAAGCGCCTGAAACTGACATCCCAACTGGCCACCGGCGGCGGCAGCGTGCAGGGCGCCACGCCCGACAATGATCCCGGCTCTACCATCGGCCTTTCCTACGGCTTCGATTATTAGTACCAGCCTGCATCGAGTTTGACCGTGGCGAGCCCATTCTTTTCCCTCCCCCTTGTGGGGAGGCGGCATCAACCGCGCCCGCCGCCAAATCTACGAAACCATCTCAATCCTCCGCCACACCCTCAACCACCAACCCTCCCAGAACCCCCACCACCCTTATGACAGCCGCATCCCGTAGGGTGGGCTGCTCGCAGCCCACCAACGCCCATCCAACATCCAGCCATTTCGAAACGCCGCTTACCCAACCAAGGGACAGAAGAGTGGAACCATAGGTTCTACCGTGTAAAAAACATTCTCAGCAACCCGAGAGAAAAAAAGGTGCAACCACGCAGACACGAAGGAATGCACGAAGAAGAGTGCGCCGACCTACATGGGTTCGCCACCGTCATTATGGACGCGGGGCTGCCGGTGCATCGAGCGATTGGGCCGGGATTGCTAAACCTACCTAGGAATATTGTCTCACACGGTTCCAATACCTACCTCTCACGAGGACACCAAGTTGCGCGCAGACTGCCGGCTCGATCGTGAGACCGCAAATGGCGCCAACCCTCCGGCATTTTCGGCGCCCGATACCGAGTTGTACTCTGTCAGGCCGGCACTTTTGCGACTACCGCCACGGCCGCGCTGGAGGTTGCGATGCGATGGCGATGCTTTCCGGACTTGCATGCCGAACATCAACGATGTGCCTCGGTTCGAAAGGCAGTTCAATCCCGCTCCAGAATTCCTCATTCTCCTCAATGCAATCCGGGTCGTTGTCTAGTATTCCAAGGTAGCCTGCGGGAATGCGCTCTCGGACAATGACCCACATGCGCTCGACTGCGGGTTCAGCCGCGCCCTCGACGCCTATTGAGAAGACCAATTTGGCGAGATCACCCGGCTGAAGAATGCGTCGGACCTCCGAGTGCGGGATTTGGAACGTAGTTGGGTATTGAGAATGGAGTTCCTCGCCATCCTCCAGTTGCCAACCGTCGGTGTCTAGATTTGGTGTCCTCATGGGGACGATTCTTCCATCGAATCTCGGAACCTGTCCAGCGATTGGCTGGAAGCCTTGTTTGCAGCGGCAAAAGACAGCGGCGCGGCTTTATCTATGCCTCGATACCGGTCTTGCACGCGCCACCCCTTGTCCAGCGGTCTCCAGCGCAATCATTTTGCTCTCGATAGGACAAGCGGAGTCTTCTTTTTCGTAACTCCATCGTGCCTTCGCGCCTGCGTGGTCAAATTCTTAAGAAACGCCGGCGCCACGTCCATGCGGCGAGTGCACTTATTGTCGAGGCTGCCCATCCGCCCCAAACGGCCGCGAAAACGTAAAAACCTCCGCACAGGCCCCCCGCGCCCGCAAAACCTCCAGCCGCGCCTTCCCCTCCGCCACACGCGGCCGATGCCCCGCCGGCACCCACCACAAGCCCAGAAAACCCTCCAGCCGCTCGAACCACACCGCCCGCCGCCGCACCATGTCCCGGTGCAACGCATGGCCATACGTAAACTCCTGCAAGCTCGCGATGTCCCGCCAAACCGACATGTTCACCAGCACACGCGGATCGCCAAACACCTGCAGATCCGCCGGATCGGCCAGCGCATCGATCAGCCGCCACACAAACCCGGGCGCCCCGTCCGCCCCCTCGTTCACCCGGTCCAGCATCGCCACAAAATCCGCGTTCACCGGATCATCCACCGGCCGCCGGAACCGCGCCACATTGATATGCGCCAACTCAAACGCCGCCATCATTCCCCCCAACCGCAGCAACTCAGCCAACTCTGCTCCGTCCCCGCCGATCCATCGCCCCGCGTCGAGACCGCGCTCGCACCGACCTGCGCCGGGCCGCGCTGAATGTAAAGCAAGTCCTTCTTTTCTGAAGAAAAGAAGCAAAAGACTTTTATTCGTAGGCCGTTCCAATATCCGGGACTTGGCCGGCGAGAGCCGCGTGTGCCGTAGGATGGGCCGCTGTGCAGCCCATCACCTTGAGAAGTAGTGGAAGACGGACGCGCCTAACCCCACCGCCGCCGGGAAACATCCGCCAGGCTGCTGAAGAAATAAATCAGCCGCCCGGCTTCATTGAACACCGGGCTGATATGCAGAACATTCCAGAACGATGTCCCGTCTTTCCGGTAATTGATCAGTTCCGCGGTAACCTCGCGCCTGGCTTGCAGCGCCTGCCGGATCTGCATCACCACATCGCCGTCGGTCTCCGGCCCCTGCAGAAAACGGCAGTTACGGCCAATGATCTCCGACCGGTCGTAAAAGGTCAGGCGCTCGAACGCCTCATTGACAAAGATGATCGGCATATCCGCCCGGTTCGGATCAACCAGCACCATCGCCATGCGCGACAACTTCACCGCGGCAAAAAATACATCCCGGCCACCCAGCCCCTCATCATCAATCACATGCTGAAGCAGAACGTCGCTCTTGCGCAGCACCAGCCCCATGCTGCTGCCCCGGGAAGGGGTGGCCGGCGCAACCTCGATCTGCGGCAGATCCAGCGCCTTGCTGCCGGCAAGCAGAAAGCGTTCCGCGGCGGCGGCGTCCATCGCAGGGGCCGCCAGCCAGCCCTGCATCTTGTCGCAGCCCGAAGCCTGGATCACCCGCCATTGTTCCAGCGTCTCGCAGCCTTCGGCCACGGTCAGCAGATCCACTGTGCGCGCCAGCTCCACGATCCCCGCAAAAAACCGGTCGGCTTTCGCGTGGCCCAGGGGCCGCACGAAACTCTTGTCGATCTTCACCGCATCCGCCGGCAGTGATTGCAGGTAGCCAAGCGACGAATGCCCGATGCCGAAATCGTCGATCGCAATCTTCACGCCGAGCAGCCGCAGATCCTGCAACTCCCTGATCGCCGCCGGCTCGATCAGCGCGGTTTCGGTCACCTCAAGGCACAAGGCCGAAGGCGGTACGAAAACCCGCGTCAGCATCTGCGAAAGCCGCTCCGCGAACGTCTCGTCGGTCAGTTGCAGCGCCGAGATATTAACCGACATCGTAATCTCGGGAGCCATGCTGCGCCACGCGGCGAGCTGCAGGATGGCGCGCGAGAGAACCCACATGCCGAACCGCCCGATCAGCCCGGCTTCCTCGGCGCGCGGAATGAATTCGTCCGGCGAAACCCAGCCGCGCTCCGGATGGCGCCACCGCGCCAGCGCCTCGAAGCCACAAATGCGCCGGTCGGCCACGCAGATCAGCGGCTGATAGTGCACTTCAAGCTGCTTGCGGTCCACGGCATGGAACAAGTCCTGCTCCGTCTGCATGTCCTGTAACACGATGTCGTGCAGATGCGGCTGGAACATCACCGCCCTGCCGCCGCCGCGGCGTTTGGCCGCATACATCGCCGCATCCGCCTGCCGCATCATCCCGTCAAGCTGCGAGGTTTTCGCCCACGCCACGCCAACACTCACGCTGGCAAAATAGGTCCGGTCCTGCCAGGTGAGTTTTTGCTTGCTTTCCGCCACCAGCGCGTCCGCCAGTGTCTGCGCCTCATCGGGGCGGGCGCGCGGCCAGAACACCACGAATTCGTCGCCGCCGAACCGCCCGGCGATACTGCCCGCCGGCGCCAGATGCCGCAGCCGCATCGCCACTTCGATCAGGCACTGATCCCCCGCCGCATGGCCCAGCACATCATTGATCGATTTGAAGCGGTCCAGATCGATGAACAACAGCGCCGCCTCAGTATCCCCGTCCTCCAGCCGCCAGCGATCCAGCTCCGCCTGGATCGCGCGCCGGTTGGCAAGCCCGGTCAGCGGATCGCAGGCGGCAAGATCGGCAAGCTGCTTTTCCGCCTGCTGCAGCATGGCCCGCGCGATCGCCCGCCGAAGATCGGCCGCAACCTGCACGTCGGTCGCCGACCAGGCTTCGCTGCAGCCCCGCTGCATTTCGGTCCAGGCCGCAAAGGATGTGCGCGGCGAGAGCCGCAAGCCGTCCGCCGCCCGCGCCACCACCTTGGTCGGGTCGCCGGCCCAGATCACCGTCCGGGCAAGTTCCGGCCGGAACCAGGCGATCACGTCGCCCGGATGATCGATCATCGGCGCCACCAGAAGGCCGCTCGCCTCCGCCGCAAAGCCCTCCGCGATGCCGCCCGGTTTTCCTGCGTCGGCCAGCGCGGTAATCCCCGTGGGATCCGCTTGCAGCACGCGGTCCAGCATGGCCTCGCAGGCATCCGCAGGCGGCGTCTCGCCCAGCAGACGCGTGTGCCCATTGAACCGGATCAGCGCGCCGCCTGCGCCGGCCAGATCCAGGAGGGCCGAAGGCGCAAGGCACAGCCCTTCGGCAATGCTGCCGCTGCCGACGATGGAATCGCGCAGGGTCATGATTTGGCCGTAACGCCCCATCCGCCCCGACAGAGTCTCCAGTTCCGCCACCCGCATCAGCAGCACGGAGACAAACTGCCCGATCATATCGCACAGCGCCCGCATCTCGGGGCACATCACCCGCGGCGTCATGTGGTGGCAGCAGATCATCCCCCAGAGCAGGTCATCGACCACCAGCGAGACCGTAAAGCTGGCCCGCACGCCCATGTTGCCCATGTATTCGAGATGGACAGGGGAGATGCCCCGCAGCGCGCAGAAACTCATGTCGAGTTCGCTGTCATCCGCCGCAAGGATCCCAACCGGCCGGTACATCGCGTCCGGGATCGCGCGGATCCGCTGCATCATGTAAAGACGGCGTGCCTGCTGCGGAATGTCGGAGGCCGGGTAGCGCAGGTGAAGATAGGGCGTAAGCCCATCCGCCTTGTCCTCGGCCACAACCGATCCGTGTCCAGCCGCGTCGAACCGGTACACCATCGTCCGGTCGAAGCCGGTCATCTGACGGATCTGCCGCGCCAGCTCATCGCACAGCTGCGACACGGTTTGCGCGCGCCGCAGGCCTGTGACGATCGTCTGCGCCTTCGACACCGCAATCCCGGCCTCGTCGCGCAAAGGCGCGTCTTCAAGCTCCACAATGGTCCGCTCGGCGTGCAGGTGCACCAGCCCTTTGCGTCGCGGCCGGCTTGGCACCGGCAGCGAGAGCTTCAGCACATTGGAAGGCGGGTAGCTGGCATCTTCCAGCGCGGCCTGCATGGCGGCGAACGCGGCCGGCCCGACGAACGCCTCGAGATCCATCCCGATCACCGAAGCCGCGGGCACGCCCAGCGAGGTGGTCAGGTTTTCGCTCACATGGCTGATCCGGTGTGTGCCGGGCGCGGTTGCGATCAGCACGCCATGTGGCTGGATGGTGCCGGGCGCATGGATCGGTTCGCGGTCGCAGCTGGAAATCAGGTCCGGCTGCAAAGGCCTGGCCGCCGCAGGCCTGGGCATCAGGCCGGGCGCACGCTTCATCAAGCCCCGAGCCAGGTGCCGACCGCCTCGAACGTCGCCGTGGCGGCCGCCAGGATCGCGGCACGATTCCCCGGCTCCGCACCGCACAGGTTCACGGCATCGCAGCACGCCACCCAGCGCGCGGGCGGTTCCGGGTTCGACAGGAAGAACGAACCGCCGCCTTCCTCGCCGTCCCCGATGATCGAAGCGACATGCCGCGCCAGCAGCCGTCCGCCCAGCGCCGAGCCTTCCACCACCCAGGCGCAACCCAACGCGGCGGCTGGGGTTGCGAGACTGGGCAGCACGTCGTCCGCCGCCGCCGCGGCCGTGATGAGGGATTGCGGTGTGCCGAGCGCCACCAGATCGCGCCGCAGCCGCGCCGACCGCAACTCGCCCGGAGCTGCGTCATACCAGGCGAACCAGGAGGATCCCAGATGCGGCGCCAGCTTTCGCTCCACCGCTGCATGCAGCCCGAGCAGCCGCAGCAACAGGTTCGCATAGTCCCGCCGCGGCAGGTCGCCGCGCAGCAACTCCGCAAAAGCCTGGTTCTTGTGCAGGCCCTCATGTGCGGCGGCGGTCGCGCGGCGCAGCGCAGCACGCATGTCCTGCGGCGGCCGCGCCACACGGCTCGGCGGCGCTCGAACCGCATCCGGCGCTTCGTATGTTGTCGCGTTGGGCATATCCGGGTCATCGCGAAGGTTAGCGTCAAGCTGGGTCATGCCTTGGTGCTCCGGCCGGCCGGCGCGGGAGGTCGGGCGAGCACCTGCCGAAGCCGGTGTCTCGGTCGCCACGCTAAGCCTTTAATGATTTTGCGCAGCGCAATCCGGCGCCGCCACCCCGGATTTTTATGGGGGCCTTATGGGTGCCCTTGGCGCGCGGGGTGATGTTCTCGCAACGGTCACGCAGCTGTCATTGTCCCGTCGCAATCGGCGGCCTACTTCACGGGGATGCAACAGCCTCCCGCCTCCACGCGCCGCACCGCCGGCGACACGATTCGCCTTGCGCCGCGTGACGGGCAGGCGGCACCCTGGCCGCAGCAGCGGCAGGTTCTGCGGCATCTGCGCGCGGTGCGCCGCGTTCTCTGGATGGTGCTGTTCACCCCCGTCGCCTGCCTGATCCAGGCCGTGCTGCTGCCCGCTTCGCCCGCCGGCCGCGTGGCGTTCGGCTTGTTTTACTGGAAAACCATCGCACAGATGCTGGGCCTGCAGGTGCGGGTAATCGGCGCCCCGATCGCCCGCGCGCCCGGACGAAGACCGGTGATCTATGTGTGCAACCACTCCTCCTGGCTGGATATCCCCGCACTCGGCGGCCTGCTGCGCGCCTGCTTCGTCTCGAAGGACGATGTGGCGGGATGGCCGATCGTCGGCACCATCGCCCGCCTCGGCCGCACCGTTTTCGTCAGCCGCTCGCGCCAGGGCATCGGGCGGGAGCGTGACCAGATGCAGGAGCGTCTGGCCGCCGGCGACGATCTGATCCTGTTCCCCGAGGGCACCAGCAGCGACGGTTCGCGCGTGCTGCCGTTCCACTCGTCGTTCTTCGCCGCCGCCTATGGCGAGCCGCAGCCGCTGATCCAGCCGGTCTCTGTGGTGTATGACAGGCTTGCGAACCTTCCGGTGGGCCGCAGCAGCCGCGCGGTGTTCGCCTGGTATGGCGACATGGAGTTGGCTCCTCACGTGTGGCGCATTGCCCAGTGGCGCGGCAAGCGTGTGACATTGCTGTTCCACACGCCGCTGGACCCAGCCAACTATGCCTCCCGCAAGGCGCTCAGCCAGGCCGCCTGGCAGGTCGTAGCCGACGGCGCGGCCACGCTTCGCCAAAATAGGCCTGCTTCGCCTTTACCCGCGGGGAGCTTGGCCACTCCGTCTCGACCAGCGCTCGCCTAAGGGCACGTTCGAGAGGAATAAAAGTTTTTTGCTTCTTTTTTTCATAAAAGAAGTTCTTTCTTCCTTCCTTTTCTCAGAAATTTTAAAAGGTTACACTCCACCCATGGCGCGCATCGTGATGAAATTCGGCGGCACCTCCGTCGCCGACCTAGACCGTATCCGCAATGTCGCGGCGCGGGTGAAACGCGAAACAGACGCGGG
>Ga0116226_10006235_pt1 | contig 10705 bp, 7 predicted proteins | sample S1TSphfallax_FD_89692 | JGI IMG/M metagenome (GOLD analysis project Ga0116226, IMG submission 89692) | Host-associated microbial communities from peat moss isolated from Minnesota, USA - S1T2_Fa - Sphagnum fallax MG | ecosystem: Host-associated > Plants > Peat moss > Unclassified | place: USA...
CAGAAGACGTGGCCGCCATGGTCACCCTGCTCGCCAGTGACGAGGGCCGCTTCATCACCGGCCAGACCATCCTGGTGAATGGCGGCCGCTGGTTCGTGTAGAGGATGGTTGGTTTCGTTCAATCAAGCAAGGAAGACGTTCTTTTTTTGAAAAAAAACATGCCCCAGGCTTGAACTGCGGAACCAAAAAAAGTCTCCTCCTTTAGCTTTTGCGGGTGAAACCACGGTTGCCTGAATTAACAAAAGTTTTTTGGTTCTTTTTTCAAAAAAGAACTGCTTTCTTTGTACTTTCATCAAACCCCTTGTCAGAAAAACCCTATGTTCGCCATTGCTGCGTCACGGTCCGGGTAAACGTATACTCGTTCAGACCCTCCGTGCCGCCTTCGCGGCCATAGCCGCTATCCTTGATGCCGCCGAACGGCACGTCAGGAAATGACGAGGTATAGTGGTTGATCGACAGGCTGCCGCAATCAAGCTCGTCGGAAATCTGCGCGGCCACGCTTGCGGAATCGGTAAACGCATAGGCCGCCAGACCAAATTCCACCGCATTGGCGCGCGCGATCGCCTCATCCAGGCTGCTGATCCGCGTAATCAGGGCCAGCGGCCCAAACGGCTCTTCCAACATCGCGCGGGCATCGGCGGGAACACCGGCCAGCACCGTCATCGGATACAGGAACCCCTCATGACCGGCCCGCTTGCCGCCGCTCATCAGCCGCGCCCCGCGCGCCGCCGCGTCTGCGACATAGGTTTCAATCGCATCCAGCCGGCGCTGATTCGCCATCGGCCCCATCTGGATCGACGGGTCCAGGCCGCTGCCGATTTTCAACGCGCTGGCCCCCGCCGCAAATGCCTCAACAAAACCGTCATAGACCGCGTCATGCACAAAAAACCTGGTCGGCGACACGCAGACCTGCCCGGCATTGCGTGACTTGCCGGTCACCGCCAGCTGCCCGGCCGCACCCGGATCGGTGTCGCGCCAGATGATCACCGGCGAATTGCCGCCAAGCTCCATGATCGCCGGTTTCATATACTGCCCGCACAGCGCCGCCAGATGCTTGCCGACCGGCACCGAGCCCGTGAAAGTGACCAGCCGCACCACCGGGCTCGGAATCAGATAGGCGGAAATCTCGGCCGGTTTGCCGAAAACCAGATTAACCACGCCGTCCGGCACGCCGGCTTCGGCAAAAGCGCGCACCAGCGCCATCGGGCCGGACGGTGTTTCCTCAGCACCCTTCAAGATAATCGAGCAGCCAGCCGCCAGCGCCCCGGCCACCTTGCGGGTCGGCGAGGCAAGCGGATAATTCCACGGCGTGAAGGCAGCCACCACGCCCAGCGGATGGCGCGTCACCAGCTTGCGCAGCCCAGGCCCGGCAGGCACGATCCGCCCGTAAATGCGCCGCGCCTCAGTGGCATCCCAGCCAATCCGCTCCTGCGCGATCCGCACCTCGGTGCGGGCCTCGGTGATGGTCTTGCCCTGGTCCAGCACCAGCCCGAACGCGATCTCCTCCTCGCGCGCCTGCAAATTCGCCGCCGCCTGCAGCAAAATACGCTCGCGCGCCGCCGGCGTGAACCGCCGCCACGTCTCAAACCCGGCCGCCGCAGCGGTCAGCGCGGCATCAAGATCCGCCCGGCTGGCATGGGGCAGATGCCCAAGCACCGTGCCGTCGGCCGGATTGATCACCGCCTCGCCGGCATCGGAGGTGATCCATTTGCCGCCGATGAACATTTTGATCTCTGGATATTTCATTGCTGTTTCCATGCTCTGCCGCCATCGCGGTTGCGGTGTCGTGCAGCCATAGTCGCGGGCTGGGCGGGCGCGCAAGGCCAGCCCGGCCGGCGTTTTTTGGCGCACAAGCCCGGTACCGCGCCCCGGCAGCCCCAAAAGAAACCCGTATTATCAAGGGTTTTTGCAAAACCGCCGGCCTCGCCTGCGCCCGCCCCGCCGCCGCCATGAGCGATTGCCATCCCGCAATCAAATAAAATCGCCCCGTTTGGGATTGTCCACGCGCCGCAAAAACATCTACGAACCGGGGGGACAAATAATACCGCGGACGGATCACAGCCGGTTTGGAACTAGCTACATGAATTTCGAGTTCTCCGAAGACGTCACGGCAATGCGCGACGAGGTCAATCGCTTCCTCACCAACCGCCTCCCCACAGGGGCGGTGCGCCACCAGATTGAATCGGGCGCCATGCTCGATCGTGAACTATGGCAGGAGCTCGCCGCTATGGGCTGGCTGGGGGCCAGCATCCCAGAAGCCTATGGCGGCGCCGGTCTCGGCCATGAGACGCTCTGCATGATCGCTGAGGAACTCGGCCGCGCGCTGCCCTTTGTGCCCGTCTCCTCCTCGATTTTTTTGGCATCCCTGGCAATCCAGGACTACGGCAGCGACGCGCAGAAGCAGGCCTACCTGCCCGGACTTGCCGATGGCTCCCGCATCGGCGCCTTCGCACTGGCCGAGGGCAATGGCGATCCCGCGCCCGAATCCGCCGGCACATCCTTCGCAGCCGGCCGGCTGACTGGCAAAAAACATCCGGTTTTTGACGGCGCCGCGGCGGATTTCGCGGTGGTGGCGGCACGCAACGCGGATGGCGGGACGGGTCTCTATATCGCCGATCTTGCCGCCCCCGCTATCCTGCGAGAACCCCTCGCCACGTTCGATCTGGGCCGGCCGGCGGCCGTGATCACCTTCACCGGCGCCGCCGCTTCGCCATTACCGCTCGCCGGTGACTGGAGTGCGATTGCCCGCCTGCTCGACCAGGCGGCGATCCTGTTCGCCTTTGAGGCCGTCGGCGGCGCGCAGGCCGCTTTGGCGATGGCGCTGGACTACGCCAAATCACGCTACGCGTTCGGCCGTCCGATTGCGGCCCTGCAGGCCATTAAGCACAAGCTAGCGGATATCTACGTGGCGATCGAGCTGGCGCGCTCAAACGCCTATTTTGGCGCCTGGGCGCTGCAGGCAGACGGGCCAGAACGTCCCGCCGCCGCCGCCGCCGCCAGGCTTTCCGCCAATGACGCCTTCTTCGAGGCCGCCAAAGAGAACATCCAGGTGCATGGCGGCATGGGCTTCACCTGGGAATCGGATTGTCACCTCTACTACCGGCGCGCCAAGCAGCTTGCCGGTAATCTCGGCAGCGCGCGCTACTGGCGCAACCGGCTAATCGGCCGGCTGCTCGCCCAGAATGAAACAGAGGCCGCATAAATGGATTTCAGCGACACACCAGACGAAGCCGCGTTCCGCGCCGAAGCCAGGGCGTTTCTTAGTGCCAATGCGGTCCGCAAATCGGCGCAGAGCCGCACCTATCGCAGCCGCGCCTTCACCCCCGAAGATGTCGCGCTCTCGAAAGCCTGGCAGGCCACCAAGGCCGCCGCCGGCTTTGCCGGGTTCCACTGGCCCAAAAAATATGGCGGCCGCGACGGCACCCAGATGCAAGCCATCATCTTCGCCCAGGAAGAGGAAAACTATCTGGTTCCCCCAGGCATTTTCAACCAAGGCGTCGGCATGGCGCTACCCACCATCATGAGCTGTGGCACGCCGGCGCAGGCCAACCGCTATGCCCGCCCCGCCTTGTTTGGCGAGGAAGTTTGGTGCCAGCTCTTCTCCGAACCGGCGGCCGGATCGGACCTCGCCGGGCTGCGCACGCGTGCCACCAGGGAGGGCGATGATTGGCTGGTGAACGGCCAGAAAGTCTGGACCTCGAACGCGCATTTTTCGCAATTCGCAATGCTGATCGCCCGCAGCAACCCGGACGTGCCAAAACATCAGGGCCTGACCTTCTTCATTCTCGACATGGCAACGCCAGGCGTGGAGGTGCGGCGGATCAAGCAAATCTCCGGCACGTCGAATTTCTGCGAAGTTTTTTTAACCGATGTGCGCATCCCGGATTCCCAGCGTCTCGGCGCCATTGGCGATGGCTGGAAGGTCGCCATGACCATGCTGGCCAATGAGCGCCACACTGTCGGCCAGGCCGAAGGCCCAGATTTCGACGATATTTTCCGCCTCGCCAAACAGCTCACGCTGGACGGCCAGCCAGCCGTCAACGATTCCGCCGTGCGCGAAAAACTCGCGACGTGGTATTGCCAGTCGCAAGGCCTGAAATACATCCGGCTGCGCATGCAAACTGCCCTGTCGCGCGGCAAGACGCCGGGCCCGGAAGCCTCCATCGCCAAGCTCGTCAGTGCCAGTAAATTGCAGGACATCGCCGCCTTCGGCGTCGACCTGCTTGGCCAGGCGGGCGCTGTGATGGACCCGGAAACCGCGCCTTACGATGCCTGGTTTCAACACGCTTTGCTCTACGCGCCAGGCAAGCGCATCGCCGGCGGCACGGATGAAATCCTGCGCAACATCATCGCCGAACGGGTGCTCAAAATGCCGCCGGAATTGCGCCTGGATAAGGACATACCCTTCAACAAAATCCCCGCCGGGCTGCGCTAATGCCGGTCAGCATCAGAAGCCGGCCCCAGGGTCAAACCGTCTTGCTGCCGGTGTTCAATCCAGCCCCGCTGGCTGCCATCGGCGGTCTGGGACCTCGCTATGCCCAGGCCTGACCGCCGCCCCGCCTACACGTATGACGCCCTCAAGCGCCTGATCGATCCACGATCCATCGCGGTGGTCGGCCTGTCGCGGAGCGAGCAGTCCTTTGGCGCGCGCACCGCGAAAAATCTGGAATCTTTCAACGGCAGGGTGTTTGGTGTCAACCCGAAGGCGGATTCACTCTACGGCATCCCCTGTTTCAGCGCGATCAGCAGCCTGCCCGAAACCGTCGACTGCGCCGTGCTGGCGGTACCGGCCGAGGCGGTGGAAGCGCTGGTGGAAGACTGCGCCGCCGCCGGCATTGGCGGCTGCATCATCTACGCCTCCGGCTTTGCCGAAACCGGCCGGCCGGAGCGTGTGGCCCTGCAAGCGCGCCTCACCGCGATTGCCCGCGGCTCGTCGCTGCGCATTGTCGGGCCAAACTGCATCGGGCTCATCAACAATGTGTCGAAAGCCGGCATGAGTTTTTCATCCAGCTACGCCATCCGGCTGCCGCGCACCGGCAGCATCGGTATCGCCTCGCAATCGGGCGGGCTCGGCCAGGCCATCGCCCAGGTCGCCGAGCGCGGCGGCGCCTATAGCCATTACATGGCAGCGGGCAATAGCTGCGATGTCGATGTCTGCGACTATGTCAGCTATCTCGCCGGCGACCCCTCCTGCCGCGTCATCACCTGCATCGCCGAAGGCTTGGGCGATGGTGAACGCCTGCTGGAAGCCGCTGAACGCGCGCTGGCCGCCGATAAGCCGGTCGTGATGTACAAGATCGCCACCGGCGCCGCCGCCGCCAAGGCCGCCATGTCGCATACCGGCACCCTGGCCGGCGCGCATGCGGCGTTCGATGCCGCCTATCGCCGCCTCGGCATCATCAGGGTCGATAATATCGAGGATGTTTACGAAACCGCCAGTTTCCTCGCCAAAGCCGGCAGCCCGCGCGCTGAGGGTGCGGCGGTGGTGGCGGCCTCCGGCGGCGCCTGCATCATCGCGATGGACAAGGCCGAAGCGTTTGGCGTCAGCCTGCCCCCGCCTTCGCCGGCGGCGCAAGCGGTGCTGGATGCGAATGTCCCGGATTTCGGCGCGCCCAATAATCCCTGCGATATCACCGCCCAGGTTGCCACCAACCCCGCCTCCTATGCGGCCTGCGCCGAGGCGCTGCTGGCGGACCCGGCATATGGCGCGCTGGTCGTCATGGCACCCAGCATCAACCCGGCGGTCACGCCCCGCAACATCGAAATGTTCTCCGCCCTCGCCGCCCGCGCCGGCAAGCCGGTCTGCTTGTCCTGGATTTCCGAGTGGAAAGATGGTCCCGGCGCGGCGCAATGCGAAGCCGATCCTCACATCGCCAAGTTCCGTTCGACGGAAGCGGTATTCCGCGTCCTTGCGGCATGGCATGAACGCGCCCGCATCGCGGCTGGCCCCAAACCGCGGGCGCGGGGTGCCAGCACCAGTGCAAAAGCGGCGGTGGCGCGGGAACTCCTGGCAGCCGCCGGCCCGGCCCTTACTGAACGTGAAGCGAAACAAATCCTCGCCGTGTACGGCGTGCCGGTGGTGGCCGATACGGTCGTGCAGACCGCCACGCAGGCCATGCAAGCCGCCGCTTCCTGCGGCTATCCGGTGGTACTGAAACTCGAATCTGCCGATATTCCGCACAAAACCGAAGCCGGCGTGGTGCGCCTTGGCCTTGGCGATAGCGCTGCGGTGGCAAGCGCCTTTGCCAGCATCATGGCCGCCGCCGGCCGGCTTTCCCCTGCCCCCCATATCGCCGGCGTGCTGGTGCAGCCGATGATCGAAGCCGGTGTCGAAATCGTCATCGGCAGCCAGTTCGATCCCACCTTCGGTCCGATGGTGGTGGCCGGGATGGGCGGCATCCTGGTCGAATTGCTGCAGGATTCCACCGCCGAGCTGGCCCCGGTCGATCTGCGCCAGGCCCGCGCCATGCTGGCCCGGCTGCGCGGCCACAAACTGCTCACCGGCTTCCGCGGCACCCCGCCAGTGCCGCTCGAAAGCCTCGCCGGCATCATCACCGCGATCTCCGAACTCGCCGCCGATCTTGCCGATGAGATCGCCGAAATCGACATCAACCCGGTCATCTGCACCGCCCAGCGCATCATCGCGGTCGACGGCCTGATCATCCGGCGCACGCCAATAACGGGAGACATGACATGGCCAAATGGCTAAAAACGCAGGATTTCATCACCTTCGAGGTCCAGGACAAAGTCGCCACCATCACCATGAACCGCCCGGAAAAGCGCAACGCGCTATCGCCCGAGCTGATCAAGGAAATCCACGACGCCATGCTGGAAGCCGACGATCTCGTCGAGGTCCACGCCGTCGTGCTGGCCGGCGCCGGGCCGGATTTCTGCGCCGGCTATGATCTCGGTTACGGCTACAACCCCGATAACCAGCAGGACGATACCGGCAAATACCGCACCCGCATGGGCAGCATGGATGATGATATCTGGACCATGACCCGCAAGATGCACCAGATGCTGATCATCCCGGACATCCATAAACCCGTGATCGGCAAGCTGCAGGGCCGTGCTTTGGCCGGCGGGGCGGAAATGGTGCTGGCCTGTGACATGATCATCATGGCCGATGACGCGCAGATCGGCCATCCCGGCGTGCGCGGGCTGGGCAGCCCCCCGATCAATTTCTGGTTCTACCATGTCGGCCCGCAATGGGCCAAACGCCTGCTACTGACCGGCGACCGCCTCACCGGCAAGGACGCCGCCCGCCTCGGCCTCGTGCTCGATAGCGTGCCCGCCGCCGAACTCGACGGCGAGGTTTACAAACTCGCCAGGCGCATCGCTTTGATCGACCCTGAAATCGCCGCCACCCAAAAGCGCATCGTCAACATGGCGATGGAGCTGGCCGGCGCCCGCACCCTGCAGAAACTCGCCACCGACATGGATGCGCGCGCCCACCTCTCCAAAGGCCCCGGCCGCCGCGCCTGGCGCGACAACGTCGCCGCGCATGGCGTGCGCAAGGCGATCCGGCTGCGGGACGCGGCTTATGAGGGCGATACCGTCAGAATCCGGGCTTTTGAGGATTAAGCCCGGTTAACCCACCCAGCCTGCAAGCCGCCGCGCAATCCGCTCAACCACCTCCCGTGCCGCCGGCACGTCGCGCGTCATCTGCAGGACCCCATGGGTCAGCGCCGGCCATACCTCAAGTGTCACCGCCACGCCCGCCGCTTGCATCCGTTCGGCCATCAGCCGGCTGTCATCGGCCAATACGTCGCACGCCCCGGTGCCGAGGTAACAAGGCGGCAGACCGCCCAACGCCGCATATAAAGGCGCCGCCAGCGCTGGCGGTGCGCCGGCATGAGGCCCGAGATAACGCGCCCAGTACCAGTCCATGCGGGATGCGGTCAGCCCGTAGGCGCCGTCCCCATAGCGGGCGGCGCTGGCGGTACGCAAATTCGGCGCGAAGCAGCCATAAAGCAGCGCCGCCCCCACCGGCAGCTGCCGCCCGGCATCGCGCTCGGTCAGCATCAGCCCAAGCGCCAGCGTCGCCCCGGCGCTATCCCCCGCCACCGCGATCCGGTCGCCGATCGCGTATGCGGGCCCATGTTCACGCAGCCATCGCCACCCCGCCAAGCAATCCTCCAGCGCAGCGGGAAACACGTGCTCAGGGGCCAGCCGGTAATCGATGCCAAACACCGTAACCCCGCTTGCCGCCGCCAGCACGCGCAGCATCCGGTCATGCGTATCCACATCGCACGCAAACCAGCCGCCGCCATGCACATAATAAACCGCTCCGCGCCCGGCCGGCCCGGCGGGCTGATACAAGCGCGCCCGCAAGGGACCGCCCGGGCCTTCGATGTAAAATGTTTCCACCTTGGCCAGCGCGGGCTGCCCGTCATTCAGAACGGCGGCCATCCGGTTAACCAGAAGCCGCGCCTCTTGCGGCGCCAGCTTGGTGACATCAAGCCCCGGTGCCACCTCCGCCTGCAGCGCACGCGCCAAAAAAATATCCGGATCAATATCGGCTGGCTGAGTCATGAAAAATCCATTCTGTTCGCCTTACGCTCATAAAACAACCGCGCCCGCAGGGGCAGCGTTTAAAATCATTTGGCAGCCGCATGGTTTCTCATCAACGGCGAAGGAAAACACATGCGCGCCGAAAACATTTCCCTGCTATGAACGGCCTTTATCACAACTAACAAGGCGGGCATGTGAGCATTCTTGCAGGACTCCGGATTACCGAATGCGCCGCTTTCATCGCCGGCCCCTTCGCCACGATGTCGCTTGCATCCCTCGGCGCCGAGGTGATCAGAATCGATCCGCTGGAAGGCGGCCTTGATTACCGGCGCTGGCCGGTCACCGCAACGGGACGCAGCCTCTACTGGGCGGGGCTGAACAAAGGCAAAAAATCGGTCAGCATCGATCTGCGCGCGCCGGCCGGGCGCGAGCTGGCGCAGGCCATCATCACCGCACCGGGCGCGGATGCCGGCCTCTTCATCAGCAATTTCCCCGCCACCGGCTGGCTTGATTTTGCAACGCTGCAGCGCCTGCGCGGTGATCTCATCATGGCCAGCATCCTTGGCAACCGCGACGGTTCCACCGCGCTCGATTACACCGTCAACTGCGCCACCGGGTTTCCGCTCGCCACCGGCACGCCAGGCGGTGACACGCCGACCAATCACGTGCTGCCAGCCTGGGACCTGCTATGCGGTATGACCGCGGCAACCGGCCTGCTGGCAGCCGAGCGGCATCGACGCCGCCACGGCGCCGGACAATTATTGAAAATAGCGCTGTCCGACGTTGCCTTCGCGGTGGTGGGCGATCTCGGCTTGGTCGCCGAAGTGCAGATCAATGGCGATGAGCGCAAACGCCACGGCAACCATATTTTCGGCGCCTTCGGGCATGATTTTGAAACCCAGGATGGCCGGCGCGTGATGGTCGCGGCGGTCAGCCTGGGGCAGTGGAAAACCCTCTGCAAGGCCACCGGCATCAGCGCCGCGGTGGCGGCGCTGGAGCAGGCGGAAGGGCTTGACATGTCCCGCGAAGGCGACCGGTTCGCGGCCCGTGACGCGCTGGCGCGGCTGCTGGCGCCATGGTTCGCAGAGCGCAGCCTGGCCCAGGCGGCGGACCGGCTGGATACGGAGAAAGCCTGCTGGGGCCTCTACCAATCATTTTCGCAACTGGTCCATGATGATCCACGCTGCGGGCCGGCCAGCGGCTTGTTCACCCCGATTCATCACCCAGGCATCGGCACCACCCTCACGCCGCGCAGCCCGATCGATTTCACCGCCTGTGAAACGCTGCCGCCGGGCGTGGGGCCGCTCTTAGGTCAGCATACCGACGAAGTTCTGCTCGAGGTACTCAAATTATCGAGCGGCGCGGTCGCCGCCTTGCACGACCAAGGCATCGTGGCGGGCGCACGGGAATAATTTTTAACGAGGAAGCAGTTCTTTTTTTGAAAAAAAGCATGCCCCAGGCGTGAACTGGGGAACCAAAAAACGTCTGCTCTTTTAGCCAGCGCCGTTGCAACCACCTTTGCCCAAATTAACAAAAGTTTTTTGGTTCTTTTTTTCAAAAAAGAACTGCTTCCTTTCGACTTAAATCAAACCACTCAAGCCCTAGGCCAAACAATTCTTGGTTGTTCATGCACGCTCAAAAATCGCGGCCAGGCCTTGCCCGCCGCCGATGCACATCGTCTCTAGCCCGTAACGGGCGCCCCGGCGCGCCATCTCCCGCAGCAGCGTGGCGAGAATGCGCCCGCCGGTCGCCCCTACCGGGTGCCCCAGCGAAATCCCCGAACCATGCACATTCAGCCGCGCGAAATCAGAGGGCGCGAAGCCCCAGGCCGTTGTGCAGGCCAACACCTGGGCGGCAAATGCCTCATTAACCTCCAGAAGATCCAGCTCGGCCATACGCAGCCCGGCCCGGTCCAGGGCTTTGGCGGCCGCCGGCACCGGCCCGAACCCCATGGTCTTCGGCGGCACGCCCGCCACCGCCCATGATTTCAGCCGTGCCAATGGCCGCAGCCCATGCGCGTCAGCCAATTCCGCCGTGGTCACCAGGCAAGCTGACGCGCCATCATTCTGCCCGCTGGCATTGCCGGCTGTCACCGTGGCCTCGGGGTCGTCCCGCAGCATCACCGGCTTGAGTGCGGCCAGGCTGGCCAGCGTGGTTTCCGGGCGCGGATGCTCGTCGCGGTCGATCACGG
>Ga0116226_10006236_pt1 | contig 10705 bp, 5 predicted proteins | sample S1TSphfallax_FD_89692 | JGI IMG/M metagenome (GOLD analysis project Ga0116226, IMG submission 89692) | Host-associated microbial communities from peat moss isolated from Minnesota, USA - S1T2_Fa - Sphagnum fallax MG | ecosystem: Host-associated > Plants > Peat moss > Unclassified | place: USA...
CTGGGCCCCAAACTTCTCCTGAGCCATTAACTTTTAATGACAGGCTAAATAATAGCCTTGTGGCGGCCGACATAGCTGCACAAGAAACGGGGCACAAATCTTTCACAGACAATCTTACAGATATAGTTCAGAAAGGAATTCCTCTTACTGGAGCTGCAGTAGTAAATTCCTTCTACAACACAGCAGCTGAAGTAGGCAATTTCTTTGGAGCTGACATTCACAAGGCTACTATTGAGGATGAGTTCGGGCCAGACAGTGATACTACAGCCTACTACAAACAACATGCTGGAGCTATTGAAGGTGCAGCTTTAGCTGCTGGTTCCCTGCTTCCAGGATTGGGAGCTATCAAAGTTCTTAAGCTTGCTCAAGCTGGAACTTTCGGCGATACTATGCAAGCTGTCACAGGTCTTTTTTCTGGAATAAAAGATGAAGCTATAAAACAAGCAGCTGGAGATCTTGTAGGCAATGCTACTGGAGAGTCACTTTTCGGGCTGCAGTCTTTGAATAAAACTAAAGCTATTCTTGCAGGTGCAGCTGACCAAGCATTGCAAGGAGCTGTTTATGAAACTGCTACACTAGCTACTATGCACGCCTCTCCTATCACAGATAACAATACTCTTTCTGATGATGTTTCTGATGTGCTTACTGCAGCTAAAGGATTTGCAGTTGTCGGCGGCCTGATAGATGGAGTGACCAGCTTCGCTAGTATCAAAGATGCAAGCAGGCAAGCAGATTTTGCCACTAAAGCACAAGAAGCTTTTGGAGCTCTTGGTAAAGGAAATTTGACGGGCGGAGATCGAATACTAAAGCTCTATGAAACTCTTGATGCAATCCCGAAGCCTACTTCAAGACTTGGCCAGCTGAAGTATAACGCTACAGCAAACACTACTGATAGGCTAATTCAGCAGGAACTTATCAAACTAACTCCTGGCGGAAATGATGAAGATCTTGCTCAAGCATTTCGTAAGTTTATAGAAGACGGGCGCGCAGATGGAAGTATCACTTCAGACACTCTTATCAACAATCTAGCACAACTTTCTAAGCTTGGTCGTCACACTGATGTAGAAGTTACATCTACGCCTGCAAATGTTTTTTACTTGCCGGATAAAATAAATCCAAGTCTCATAGAAAATATTGAATTTGAAAATTTAGCTTCTAGGGGACAATTTCCAACAGAATTTCAACAGTCTGCGCCAGTAGTTAAGAAAAATTGGGATGCAGGTGGATTTCTAGGTAGATCTGACAATGCTTATGTTTTTAAGCATGTAGGAGAACCTGGATTTGGAGGTCAGCTGGCCCAAAGAGATTATGGAACTACATTAGGAACTATAGATCTGAAAGGAGGTATAAAAGCTAATATTGTTAAAATAGGCAATAGATCTGTAAATATAGTAGCAGAAGGAAAAGATATAAGAGGACCAGAACCTGCTTATGATCCTAATAAACCGTGGTTAAAAAATTCTTGGGATAAAGCTGCTAATGAACAATATATAATAGGGACTGCAAAAAAAGATGCAACTTCTGGCTCTCTTGAACATCTTGTAGTTGCTCCTTCTTTTAGAAATCAAGGTTTGGGGCAAAAACTTATTAAACTAGCTCAAGATAATTTAGGTGCAAATCCATTTACTTCTGCTGACTACTCAGAACAAGGAGCAGCAGCTGTAAATAAATTTGCCAAAACTACAGGACAAGGAACTCAAAACAACTATATTGGCGGTCGTGCATACCAACTTGCGTCTCCGACAACTACTCCTATCATAGCTCGCTACAGTGACCAAGGTATTCTCAAAGCTATAACTCCTGGTCAGCCAGATACAGTATTCCAAAAGTATACTGGAGCAACAGACGCTTACAAGAAAAATGCAGACATCTACATTGATCAGACAGGAAAAATTCACATCAATCCTGACTCTACTGCTTTTCAAGAAACAGAGCGGCCAGGAGAAGCTAGAATTCTTACTAAAACAGAACGAGAAGAATACGTCAAAACTGGCAACCTACCTGCAGATGCTAAACCACTCAACTCAAGTGATCTAATCTTGGATCGTCTTGGAGGAAAACTTTATGGAGAGCCACCACTTCCTGTTGTCGGTGATCTTGGTCAGCCTAAACTTACTCCTGGTGCTGATGGCTTACGTGTGGGCGACACTTTGTTTCTTCAGAAATCCGGTGGCGAATTTAATCCTGCTTCTCCTATTGATGCTAATGCCCGTTATGTTTGGGCAGCTTTGCGTGGAATTAAAAACGGAGATAGTATCCATCCTACAGACTTACCTATGATGGAACAAGCTTACAGAGAGCTGGCAGCAGGACATAATGCTATTCGAGGAAATAATATCGCTACCTTCTCAGATGGCTCTGCTATTCCTACAGATGCTACTGGTATGTTGCAAAAAATTGCAGATGTCAAACAAGCACGGTATGCAGACTTGCTGGCAGCTGGAAAAAACGCTGACGAAATTGGCCAGTATCTTAATGCACCAACCAAAGGGTTGACTAAGAACTTTAATACTACTGATCCAAGTGAGCTAATGTTTGCGCCCGCCGATAATGCTAACATTCGGCATTTCAGACTAGCTTATGATATCGGGACTACAAAAGATGGTGAAGGAAATCTGCTTCGTGGAATGCAGATGACAAACTACAGAGTTAAGCTGGCTACAGATCTTAACTCTGACACTCATGCAAACTATCTTGCTTCTATCCTCCAAGATCCAGCTAAAGCTACAGCTTACTTTCGTGCGACGAAGTTTACTAAATCTTCTGGGGATGCAGATATTCTAGGAGCTGGCTCCAGTTTTTTCTCTAACGCTAACAGCAATTTCGGAACTTTTGCACAACAAGCAGAGAGGATTGGCAGGGCAGTCAATGAACTCAGCACGCTGAGAAAGTCTGTAGTCAGCGATACGCTTGCATCTGCTGCTAACAAAGTCAGACTTAGTCCTGTGCTTTCAAATGAATATGGCAACTTTGTTGCAGTCCGTCATACTACTGGCGAAAATTATGTGTTACTTTCGGACGCAGATGCAGCTGCAAATAAGCTGCCCCCGAATACAGCAGTCCTTGAGGGCGCCGTAACTAAAGACCCAAAAACGGGCCAAGCAATAATCAACTCCAACTATCTTCCTCCTGGATTTCAAAGCGGAGGAACTACTCCAACTGGTCCTGGTAGGCAACTACTTTCTTATTATACTCTTTCTCCAGAAATAGCTGATCTGGAAAGAGCTTCTCAGACTCTTAACAATGCAAGAAACAGTCTACGAGCAGATTGGTGGAAATCAGTAGGAACTCCTAAGCAAGTTTACAATCCAGATGTTCTTTATGCTCCTCCTATTGATACTACTAAGTATCCATTCTTCGCATATGTAAAGCCTAAAGAAGGCTCTGCTTTTGCTGATAGTGGAGCTTCAGTTATTACTGGAAGTTCAGCTGCAGATCTTCAGAACAAGATTTCACTTCTTGGCCCCAACTTTGATGCATTTACTAAATCTGACATAGCAGCTTTTAAGAAAGCTCAAGGAGAGTTCGAATTCAACCGCAACTTTATGAGCAACAAAGTTGCTACAGAGCAGGCTAGAAAAGGTATTCTCAACAACGTTGTTCCTGAAACTCGTGGAACTAATCTTATAAACAACCTTACAGAGTGGCACTATAGGATGGAGGATCAGCTTCTCAGAGATCATGTGGAGCTGCATAATGCAGCAACTTTTGACCAGCTGAAAGCTATGGGAGATAGATTTGATCTCACTGGAACCAGTAAATTCGGGGCCATAACACCTTTCACTCAGACTACTGCAACTAATCCTTATACCAGCTACATCAAGACTGCTATTGGACTTTCTTCTAAAGACAACTATCCTCTTTGGTCTTTGGCTCAAGAAAAACTTGAGTCTTTTGCAGACTCTGCTTTCAACGCAGTAAGAGATGCTTTTGGAGCAACACGCCGTGGACTTATTCCAGTTGAAGAAGCAGCTAAAGTTTCCCAGCGTTTTGGTCTTGGCAATCCTTACGGAACCAGTATTGAAGAGATGTCTAAGTCTTACTACGGAGGACTTGCTAACCAGCTACCTAATCCTAAGATACTTAGTAAATTCATTGCTACAGCTAATAGTGCTTTGGGTGCATCAGTCATCAGGCTCGATACTTTTCAGCAGCTCATACATGCTGTAACACTGCCTATAATGACTTCTCTTGAATACGGTTCTGCTACTAGAGATTTGCAGAAGCTGCTTACCGTATCAGTTCCTGGAACAGCAGATGTAGCTGGAGCTGCTCTACAAGTTCCTGGATTTTCTCGTGTTCTATTTCGAGCAGTTAGGAACTATTTTGGGCCAAGAAGTGAGGAGCTGCAAAATCTCTACAGCACTTCTGGACTTACTAGAGATGAGCTTCAAATCCATCGTCAGATGATTAACCAACTTTCCATGCCGCTGGGAAAGCTTTCTGAGAGCGGCTGGGCAGAAAAGATAGATAAAGGTGCGCAGTATGCTGAGAAACTAACTGGTTCAAAGTTCACAAATAAATTCATTCACTTTATAGCTGCAGATGTCGGAAGGCAACTTGGTGAAGCTCAAGGTCTTGCTGGTCAACCTCTACTTGATACTATTGGAACTTTCACACAACGAGTTCTTGGAAATTTTGCTGCTGGTCAACGTGCTGGAGTTTTCTCAGGTCCTGTTGGTCAAGCACTTGGTCTTTTCCAGAGTTATCAATGGAATTTAATGCAGCAGCTTTTTCGCCACATAGGAGAAGGTGATGTCAAAAGTCTTGCTATGGGTGCAGGCTTGCAAAGCACTTTTTTTGGTCTTTCTAGTTTACCAGGATTCCAAGCTCTCAATACTCTTATTCAACAGCATCATGGTAATTCAACTGGTCAAGATCTCTATTCAACTGCTAACTCTTTGGTTGGACACGATGCAGCAGAATACCTTCTCTATGGATCTCTCTCAGGACTCTTGGGAACCAGCCTCTATTCAAGAGGAGATTTGAATCCCAGACGAGCTACTATCTTGCCCGTCAGTCCTATGAATTTTCCAAGTGTTGCGGCAGGCGTGAAAGTATACCAAAATTTGGCGCAACTCGCTAGCAACATTTCTTCAGGAGGAGATGTTCCAACTTCTCTTATGCTAGCAGCAGAACACAACGGACTTTCACGTCCTCTCAGTGGACTAGCTGAACTCGTTCAGGGATACAGCACATCTCCTAATGGAGATTTGATAGCTACCACTGGCACAGCTGGGCTGTCAGAGCTGGCTGGGATAAGTAATATGAGCCGTATTTTTGGTGCAAGACCGCTGGAAGAAGCTGTATATACAGATGCTCTTTACAGAAGTAATGCACTAAAAGTGCTAGATAATTCTCGCTTACAAGAGCTAGGACAAGCTGCTAAAACAGCTCTTTATTCTAATGCTCTTGTGGCGCCACAAGTTGCTCAAAACTTTATGGCAGAGTATGTTGCAGCTGGTGGAGTGCAGCAAAACTTTAATAACTGGTGGCTACAGCAATCTAAAGATGCAAAAACTGCGGCTGCTAATAGAGTATTTGAGAGTTTCAAATCTCCGCGCAGCCGCAGCTTGCAGTTACAAATGGGTGGACAAGAGTTGCCAGATGTTAGGCAGAAGGCCGACGCGGCGGTTTCGGACCCGGAAACAACGGAGTGACTGGAGAGAGTGGAACATTTGCTTGATTACTAATCATCTGCTTGTAAAAGTCCTTCTCGAAGACTTCCAATCTTATTTTTATTTTCTCCAGATCGCCCAACACTGTCAGCAATGTCTCGTGATGAGTCTTTACTAGATTCCAGATTGCTGACTGTGTCGGATAATCTTGTGTTGTTTGACTCGACGATAACAGATCCTTCAGGCGCGATAGTAACGACATCTCTATTCCTTTCTTGGAGCTTTAGCTCCCCTTGAGTTTCAAGCAGCTCCACATCTATCAGACCTTTAGCTCGTAGATGTGGAGACTCAGGATGGAAGCGTCTATTTCTCAGAGCTTCCAATAAGACCTCACTGAGAGGTCCTATCTCATAGATCCCATCAAGAGCAATATCTAACTTAAGTGCAATTCTTGCCATGCACTCAGGAAAGCTATCACCCTGATTTACGTAGGCGCAGATGTCAAGATGATGTTGCAGCTCCTCCCGTAAGAGGTCAAAAGAAAGAGGAACTTCTTTGATCAGCAGAAGGTGATGAGTAGAGTAATCTACACCACCTTCTGAGTTTGGTTTATTGCCACTACTTGGCATTTTCTACACCTAGCTTATTTTGAAAGTTAGCTTCGATAATTTTTGAAGCCAAGTTGGTTGAGAGGACATTGATAACACCTAGCATGGTTGTAGCCATTTTATCATCCACAACCATGCGAGTATCAATTTTTCCGTCAGGAGTAATGGAGATCATGACGGTAGAGATTTTTTGCGGTTCATCAGACATTTTGTTTTTCTCCTTTGTTTTCCACTTATCTACTCGACTCAGCAAATTTTAATGTATTGTTGACGAGGTTAGATAAAGTAAGTTGCAATCCAGCTATAGCTGATAATAGGTGCTCTTTTTTAAGAGTTGTAACATCAAATACAACTTCAGGACTATCTACAACTATAAGCACATAAGAACTTCCACTATTTGTAGATTCCAGAAGTTCTGCAAGTTCTTCATACCTATTCTGGCTCATATCATATCCCTTTCTTCTTGTGTTAGGAGGTTCCAGTCAACGTATTTAGGCTCTCGTCTGGGCGCTTTTTTGGGCAAATAACCGTTGTGTCTCTGACCAGTTACTATCTGAAGTTTATCTGCCTGAACTAATCCAGCGAGAATGTCAGGCAGTTCTTTTGGAGACGGTAGATCACGATGAACTTGCACCCAAATCTCTTTGATAGTAATTGGCCTGGTAGCTCTCTCAATGACAGAAATAACTTTGTTAGCTATATCTGAGTTCTTACTCTTACCAAACTCTCCCATTGCTTTCGGCATCAGAAGTTCAGCGTGAGAAAGTATGGTATTAGCTTCCAGAACATTTTCCTCCTCTATCTGACTTTGAAAGCGAGCTACTGCTAGAATAAGACTTATCTTCATAAGCTGTGTGAAACGTCGCTGCTGATATGCTTTGAATCTGACATCAGTAGGAGGTTCTTCTTCTTGGTAGATTTTATCTAGCAGCTTTTCGGCGCCAATACTTTTGGTTACTTCGCCCGGCTTATATTCTCGTAATGCGCGAAAGTGGGAAGTTAGAGACTCGCCTAAAACTAGGTCCGGCGGGGGCGGAAAAGTTATCCTTCTCCCACTTCTTTCACCATGAATGAGGAGTAGCCTTGATAAAAAACCACTTCCAATAGCCTCGGGCGGAAATGCTCTGGCAAAGAGTTCTGGAGTGTTTCCGCTGAGAAGGGAAATTGTTGGCTGATAGATGCTAACTGATCTACTATTCTTAAGTCTTTGTGTGAAGGGTTGCGTAGGGTTATCGTAGTCCCACAAATTCCCGAGCGTTGTATAGAATTCCATATTTCCTGAGCCTGCAAACTCGTTAAATTCATCAGCAACAATGAACACTTCTCTGGGATCTGTTCCTTCTGCTCCCCAGAGATTTTCTGCTGTGATTGGATCGTATCCCTTGTTATCTGTTTTCCGTTTTCCGTAAGTTTCAACATCTTCTGTTATACCTTCCAAGTCAAGGAGGAATTTTTCTTTGCTGGTTTTGTCTGCTGCAAAGTTTCCATAGCCGCTCGATGCAAGTAATTTTCGCAGCATCTTAACAGAGGTCGATTTCCTGGCAGCCGGTTCTCCAAGTAACATAACATACAGAGTCGGAAAGATCCTGAAGTGTCCGTGAGTGAGATACGCGCTTCTAGCGATAACGGCTCCAAGTCCAGTGAGATAGCACCATCTATGAAAGATGATTGGAGGTTCAGACTCACAAGTGTATTGTAGATAGTTTGTGAAGATGCTAGAAGCTTTTCCCATACCTGTGGAGTCAAACACTCAATTACTTCCTCTATAGTATATTCTTTTTCTGGCTCTTTTTTAGGGACTTCAAGTCGGACCATCTTTTAGCTCCTCCTTTGAGGTCAACTGGAACTGTTAAGTCTCTGGTAATTCCAAAGCTATCTTTGACTGGAATAGTCATAGTCATAAGTTCTTTGACTTCCCACGCAAGATGCTCATGACCTTCTCGATACTGAAAAAGAAGTGAGTCATGAATTTGCGCGCAAAGTTTGAAATTCTGCGGCTCTCTCATCCAGAGTTTTTGATATACGAGAACAACAGCTTTGTTCAGAGTCATAGCATTTAGACTCTGTGATGGATGAGCTGCATACATATTCATTGCCCGCTTGTTCTTAGAAGGATCATTGAAACAGCGGCGAGTCCAGCCAGTAGGTCCAACAAGAAATCCAGTGGCTTTGATTTGGGCCCGAATATATTCATAATACGGGCCCCGAACAACTGGGTAAGTCTTATCATAGCATTTAAGAAGATGTGCACACACGTCTACAGGCTCCATCCACTTAGGTAGCTGCAGCAGTTTCTTTGCCAAGAGAACAGCTTCAATGCCCATAGTATCAAGAAGAACTGGAGCTGTCATATTGTAGTTAGCTCCATGATTAGTTCTCTTAGCTGTATTTCTTATAGCTTTGTTGACAACTTTATGTATCCACTCTTGTTCTTCTTCATCGTAGAAAGACCTTACTATCTGCTCATACGGTAGTCCAAAGAAAGCAGAAGCATTTGTTCCATGGAAATCCCTGCTTTCGTCATCAACAGCTGCTATTAACGATGTGTCTCCACTAAGATAGGCCGTATCTCTAGCCTCAGCTTGAGCATAATCAGCCTCTCCGAAGAAGAATTCTTCATCTGAAACAAAGCTCTCCTTAATACTAACATCGCCCGCATCTCCATCTCTTGGAATATTCTGGATCTGTAGTCCACACCAATATTGTGACTCTCTACTTGCAAGTCTACCTGTATCGGTTCCATGTGGATTAACTGCGTAGAAACAACGTCCATTCCATTCTACTCCTTCTTTGTAGTAGCTGCTGTTAAGCTTTGCATTCTCTCTGTAGTTTATGATACTACTGACAATTCTAGCATTAAGAGGATGCCTGCTTGCAACTTTATCTTTGTCTGGAGGGGTTGTTTTTATAATATCTTTGGATCCAAGCAAAGCAAATAGTCGAACTGTTTGAGGCGAGGATGCTGGATTGTAGGTTGGACAAGCAACCATCATCCTAAGTTTTCTAAGCTCACTTTCTAAATCCTTCTCTACTTTCTCTTTTCCTGCTGCAGCAGCTTCTTTATCCCACTTAATCCCTGTCATCTCCATAAGATGGCTAGGAAATACTACAGGAAACTCCTGGAGAAAGTTAGCTACTGCATACTCAGGAAGCTCTATGAGTAGAGCTAAGCAAGTGAGAGCTGTCACATAGCAGTCGAGGGCATTATACTGATATCTATTTGTCTTGTCTCCGGATTTACCGTCGTTTTTATGATAGCGATATTTCCGAAGCATGAAGCTGGATATAAAGCCGAGATCTTTTGGCAGTTCTGATAGCCATGAATGAAACAGATTGATTGTATCAAATGAGTAATTTTGGACTGGGAGATTGTAGCGGAAAAAGTATGCGAGGTCGTATTTTCCATTCTGCAGAGCCTTTGCTACATTGTTGCTGTTTACTGCACGAACAAAAGCTATGTTATCGTAAGTATCGAGGGGCACAACAACTGTTCTTAAACTAATCTCTTTTCCGCTCAAGCGAACAGCTGTATAGCCAACGCATTCAATACTTCTGTCAGGATCATCTCTGAGAGTTTCAATGTCAATAGCTATCAGATGGCTGGCGCCAAACCACTCCAAAAGTTCTGAGTGTTTTGCAAGAGTGTAAAGTTCCCACTTGAAAGGAACGTCAGTTAGCCAGTCTTCCGGCGCCAAAATCTTAGAGAGAAAGCGGGAAAAAATAAACTTCCCCGTAGCAGTAGTAACAAGAGTATCAAGAGGATTAACAAAAAGAAAGTCGACATTATCATACGTGATAAAACTGCCGGCGTATTCTGATATTTTGGGCTTGCTATCGAAAGGGAATACCAAGCTAAGTAGTTTTTCTGAAGTAGAGACAATCGTCGATATACCTCTACTTCTACTCTTAATGCACATCTCAGTAGCAACGACTGGAACTGAGAAATCAACTGCACAGCTACACCTTCCAGCTATCAGAGGTTTAACTACAGTCAAGTATGGACGATCTTCTTCAGTAACATGGAGGATTATTGAGCGCATTGTCATTGGAGGGATATACTCCAGCTACTGAAGAAGATCACGCAGAAAAAAGTTTTAGCCTACAAAAATACTCCAGTCTTCTCGCCCTAGTTCAGGCGTATAAATAAAGTGGCATTGGTTTGTTTCATTTATGATGACGCTTTCAAAAATTTCGACATAACGTTTAGATGACCATTCAGGCAATCTTACTTTATATCCTTCTTTCATAGCCTGCAAAGCACCTGAGAAATCCATTTTGGTAATAGGTTTATAAGCTGCTTCAAAAGTTTCCTTTGGACTCCAGCTGACATATCCGTCAGCATACTTAACTGCGTAGCCTTCTTTTGTCTCCCCATCTACATCTTTATTCTGGGGCCAAGCAGTAACTCGCTTAGTTCCATAGTAATCTTGTGTCATTGTCAGCTTCCTTTTGGTTTCGTCATTGAGGTCATTGAGGTCA